>Ga0098040_1000896_pt1 | contig 13406 bp, 14 predicted proteins | sample 7_EtaG_FD_75065 | JGI IMG/M metagenome (GOLD analysis project Ga0098040, IMG submission 75065) | Marine viral communities from the Subarctic Pacific Ocean - 7_ETSP_OMZ_AT15161 metaG | ecosystem: Environmental > Aquatic > Marine > Oceanic | place: Pacific Ocean | collected 2015-01-08
ATCATTGGGTCGTCGAGCGCACCTGCGGAGGTGATGCGCGCAACTGCGGCATCATGCCCGGCCTCCTGGATTTTGATATTCGGGTTTTGAGCTAGAACCGATTGGACGAACAAAACCGGGTTGAGGCGCGCTTCACCCATTCTTGCGGACGCGGTTTGTGGTGCGGCCATTGCGGCCTGTGAAATCGCGGTGAAGAGCAATAGAAAAAGCATATTGCCCAATCCGCGTTGGATAATATTCTGCATGACAAACACTCTCTAAACCCGGGCTGCATCGCCACGAGTTTGCAATATTAAAATTTCAGTTGTGGGAGACGCTCAAGCTACATCGCGGCGCAGACTGACCTCACGCATTTCAATAAACGCGTGCGCTGCATTCCGACTACGCATAGCGAATGCGCAGTACTGTGCCTAAGATTCGAGCGCGCGATGAGGCCTTGATATTAGATGACTGGGGGGGGAAGAACAGGTTTGCGCGAGATACCCATCGCTCCGTTCATGTAGAGTAATTGATGTTCGACGGCGGACACCGCTCTTCCATCAACAAAGGACCTTGGCAATTCGACTGTCATACCAGCACAGCCCACAAGTCCGCTGCATATGATTTTTGTTTGACTACATGGCATAACTCGTTTGCCATCAGGCTCCGGCGCCGCAAACTTCATGTCTGCGGAGTTTTGTGATGTCGCAACCGAACCGGTTCTATTGCACGCCTCGGCCATTGCTCCTGTCACGCCGACTATCCCGCCGCTTGCAATAAGCAAAGCGACGACCACTAATCTGACCAACAGTTTGAGCATATGGTGCATCCTCATTATGTGAATCTGATTATTCTTGAATCTGCAGATTGTCAATTGGCCATATTGAAAGGGCATCTCACAAGTTCGCACATAACTACAGATAGCCGAACATTTTTTGTGGCCGTAAAGTGCCACGCTTAGCCTCGGCGGTATTGTTGGAAACATCCCCTATTCAATTTTGCGAATAAGTCGCACCGACTTATTTGTATGAATGCGTCTTATATGCGCACCTTGTCATTGATGGACAGGATTTCAGCATGCGACGCAATTGGCTCCTTGCAGCTGCAATGGCGACCACATTTCTGGTCGCAACCCTGAGCTTGGCAAATACTGCACGCGCTGATGCCGAACACGACTCCTGATGGAATCCGGCTCCAAGCTTCATCTTCATGCCTTGCGGATCGTAGCATGAATGCCCTCCAGGCGCGTCCGTTTCAGCATCATGGCGTTCACCGCCACCAAGGCTGAACTCCCCGACATCGCGAGCGCGGCGATTTCCGGGCTGACGACAAAAGGATAGAAAACACCGGCGGCGGCCGGAAAAGCGACAACATTATAGGCCACCGCCCAGAACAAATTCTGGTGCATCTTGCGCAGCGTCGCACGTGACAGTTCGATCGCCCCCACCACATCGTAAGGATCGCTTTTCATCAACACCACGTCGGCGCTTTCGATTGCAACGTCGGTTCCCGCACCGATGGCGAATCCGACGTCGGCTTGTGTCAAGGCAGGTGCATCATTTACACCATCTCCGACCATGCCGACTCTCTTACCCTGATCTTGCAGCTTTTTTATTTTGTCCGCCTTCTCGCCAGGCAGCACGTCCGCAAGAACCGTAGTAATGCCAAGACCCGCGGCGATGCGATCAGCCGTTGCCTGATTATCCCCGGTCAGCATAGCGACCTCGACACCGCGTTCGCGTAACTTCGCCACCATCGCAGCAGCGGTAGGCCGGGGTGCATCTGCGATAGCGATCAGTCCGACCAGTTGCCCCACTTTAGCAATATAGACAACAGTCTGTCCAACGTCCCTCAGACGCTTGGCCTCAGGCTCTAGCCCGTTCATCGCAACCTTGCGTTCATCCATCAACCGGCGGTTACCCAGCAGAACTTCCTCGCCGTCGATTTCCGCTCGTGCACCCTTTCCTTCAATGTTCAAAAAATCGTTCAATTTGGGGGTCGGAGTGTCGCCGGCGCGCTTCAAGATCGCCTGCGCCAACGGATGATCGGAACCTTGCTCGACTGTGGCAGCTAGCGTCAAAACTTTATCCGTTGTTGTATCGGGTGACACAACAATCTCGACCACCTCCGGTTCACCCATTGTCAGCGTACCAGTTTTGTCGAAAACAATGATATCAAGCTTAGTCGCGTCCTCAAGCGCGCCTGCGTTCTTAAATAATATCCCGTTCATGGCACCCAGTCCTGTACCAACCATGACTGCCATCGGCGTGGCCAGCCCCAATGCGTCCGGGCAAGCGATCACGAAAACCGTGATGGTCATGGTCAAAGCAAAGAGCAAGGGCTCACCAATCCACCAAAACCAAATGGCGAAGGTCGCAAGACCTATAATGATTGCAACCAGAACTAGCCACTGAGAAGCCCGATCAGCAAGGAGCTGTGCTGGGGCCTTCGAGTTTTGTGCCTGCTGCACAAGCTTAACAATCTGGGCCAGCGCTGAGTCCGCACCCACCTTGGTAGCGCGATATTTGAAACTGCCGCTCTTGTTGATCGTTGCACCAATAACAGTGTCGCCGGGCTTCTTCGTCACCGGCATCGACTCGCCGGTGAGCATAGATTCGTCCACCTGCGAACTGCCCTCAATGATCTCGCCGTCTACGGGGATCTTATTTCCCGGCCTGATCACTACCGTATCGTCTGCAAGTACGTCCGTGGTCGGAACTTCTATTTCACTGCCGTCGCGCAGCACGATGGCCATGGGTGGCGCCAGATCCATCAACGAGCGGATGGCATCGGAGGCTCCCGCTCGAGCGCGCATTTCCAACCAATGGCCGAGCAGGATAAAGACCAGCAGTACTGCTACCGCCTCGTAGAACTGAACCCCAGGAAAAAAGAAGGTAGCGCCGACACTGAAGATATATCCGGTGCCAACCGACAGGACGACCAGCACCGCCATATTGAGCACGCCGTTGCGCAGCGCCCGCCATGCAGCCACGAAGAACGGCCAACTCGGATAGAGAACGGCGGCGCTTGCCAAGAAGAAAAGCCAGATATCCAAGCGCAGGCCGAATGGCGGTGTTGGCGGCGTAAACAGCCCGCCCATCGGCGAGTAGATGAAAATAGGCAAGCTAAAAATCAACGCGGTCCAGAAGCGGTTGCGCATGTCGCGCACCATGGCTTCCATGCTCATGCCGCCGCCATGGCCCATCTCGTGCGCCGCATGATCTACGGTCGGCGTTTTCCCGGCTTCCGCCTTCTCCATATCCGTCTTCGCATGGTGCCCATGCTCTGGCATCTCAACAGCGACGCTCTCAGCCAGCGGACGCTCAGGCTCGCAGATATGCTTCGGCACAAGTTCGCCACCGCAGTGATAGCCGCACTCGGCCACCTTTGCCCCAATCGCTTTGAGGTCCACACGCGTTTCGTCATAGACGACGGTGGCGCTTCCGGCGACATAATTCACCTCGGCCTTCCGCACACCAGGAATGCGGGTCAACTGCTTTTCAACGCCCCGAGCGCTGAGAACGGAGACCAAACCGATGACCTCGACGATGGCGGTTTTCATAAATTTATCCCTATTTTTATTTTTCATGTTGCCCCAGCGCTGCCAGTTGTAAACCGAGGGGAACATGCGCTCGGTGCAAGTGTCGTTGAGAAAACTTTCGAACAGGCCAAGCAGAAAATTTCACCACGTCATCTAGCTAAAGGTCCGTAAGACTTGCTAGAGAAACACGCTCACATGAAAGCTCTGAGAGTCACAAGACTGTAGATCACGCAAACCACGAATGTGATGCTTCTCCGCATCCCCAACGCCCATGTGTCCTGCTTCGTATCCTACATGACGTTCGGTCTTCGGCTCACCGGCGATTCGAGCCAGTCAAATGTCCATCAGTACCGGCGCTTCCCGCTGAGCCATTCCGTCTTCATTTCTAGGGCCTTAGCTCGTTTCGCCATCTCCACCATGATCTCCATGACCGCTATGCCCGAAAAGATGCATACCTATGAAAGCAATCCCGATCAGTACCCAAACCCAATTTGCTGCCAGCCAAGTCATTACTCATTCCCTCTTTCACATCATGCTCTTTTGTCGCAGAGTCAAAAAGGTTCCACGACTCTTCGCCTAGGCTTTTTTCCGAATAGCAATGCGGCAAGTGTCTAGCGCTCGATAAGAGTTTTCCAAACCGCGCCGGTCTGCTAGCAGACCGGCTATCTCATCTCCCGCTGCAGCAACCTTTTGATTTACCTTGTGCAATATCCGGTATTACCTCTGGCTGCGGCTCAGCACCCAGCTTCTGGCGCGACCGCTCGTTCGAACCCGCACTTGGCACCCTTCGGCCGCAGCAAGACTCTTCACCCTGAGCGTCCGGTTTCTCAGATACCAAACTCTTCACTTCCTCTGACTTCACACTCATCTCTGTCTCCTTTTACAAATTTCTGCGGAAATTATTTTCTCTCAATTACATAGAATTCTGAGAACATCGATATTTGTTGGTCTGAGCTTAGATTGACTCAACGATTGTCACGGCGTGTATGGCATTGAAATCGAAATCCTTTCGAACTCGGGCAGAGCAGTACGCTCTCCCCGCACCGCGACGGACCTTGTTGCCTCTGTGCATAATAGACGCCCCATGGAAGCATTCGTTACAGTTCGATCCACCGCTTCAAGTTTCCTACAAGCGCGGTCGATGAAATCGAAGTGGCTATGGACGCCCTGGAGTACGGTGTGGCCACCAAAGAAATAGCATTGCCAGGTGAGGCTTTTCTCCAAATGAGACACCGGTCCGGTCTTAGTTTTGGAACCAAGAGGTGCTACGGACGCGGCCCTACTGCGTTCGTGCGAGCAGCAATAGTGACACCGCTCTTATGAATCATCAGCATGGCACGGCCTATCCTGACGGCCTTACCGCAAACAAAATCAACGTTCTTGGCGGGTGGAACTAGCCATCCCCAGCGCGGCCCCTCACGCCCTTCTTGAGCGCCGGTGCCATTCCTGACCTATCCGTCTCAAACTCCCAAGGTACGGTCGTCACCTGAGAGTTCACACAAGAGATTGAGGATACCCGTGACCAGGCACGAAAACCTACCTCAGTCAAAATCAACAATCTGTGTCAATACTCTAGCGCCATCATCATAAAGACCGTTGAGTGCAAGCAGATCGGACTCGTGTAGCGGGGGTATCTGTGAGGCATCACCGCCGAAGGCGATAGGACTTCTCGAATGCACGAAGCAGAAACCATGCTCACAAAGTTAATACGCTAGTGCGTCAGAGGAAGGGTTAGTTACTTCTTGCAATAGTCCTTCATGAACTACGCTGCGACCTTTCGATGAACTTACGCCATTGATGTCGACCGGGGAAAAACATCGGCACATGAGCTTTATAAGCACGATATTGATCACCGTATCGTTCCAACACCTGTCGTTCTTCACGATATGCGAGCAATGTGTAGACAATGACAATGATTGGAAACAGTGCAACGGAAAATACGGTCGGCCAATGCACTACGCCTTCACCAAAGAGGCCGATAAATAGGCCGGTGTATTGCGGGTGTCTGACAAAGCTATACAGCCCATCTGTCGCGAGTCGATCTTCTCCATGTGCCCGATAGAGCTCGCGCCAGCCCTGTATGAATAGCCCAATTCCTACAAATAGCAACGCGTATCCGATCAGCATGGCGATGAACATACCTGTCTCACCCATTCCAAGAAGCGTCGACCAAAGGTTGGCATTCAAATTAGTTCGGTCCAGACCAAAGAATCGAACCAAAAGGTAAATCGTGAGCGGAAAGCCGTACATCTCGGCATAAAGGGCAATTATAAACGCCTGCACGAGACCCGCTCCCGCCCACTCGCGCCAGGTCTTTGGCGCTAAATAGCGATAGAAAAGCCAAGAAGCGATGACAGTCATAATGACTGCTAATGCCCACACCCCAGAGTGATCAAAATGTTCATTCATATCGCTAACTCTTCTTCAACAGAAACCTTAGACGCGGACAAATCAGCATTGCTGATAACAAAAGTATGGAGAACGTCACATCACGAAGTTATACGAGTTCTTCATCCGTATCCGTATTTTATTCTCACAGTTATCTCGCAATACGCCTCGATCTCCCTAATCTCTTAACATAAGCCTGTTTCGAGTTGGAATGTATCTACAATGTCCGCTCTATTTGCTCAGCCTCAGAGTCATCAATTCAGGGTAGACCGGATTCGAGCAAGCGCATCGTGCTGGCTTCAAGAAATTGGGCAATGATCTAGCGTGTATTTTCACAGACGCATAGAAGAATACGAAGATGACAACACGTCAAAGATTCAATGTCGATTTCATGGGCCCGCTCACTTGTTTAAAGCGTGGAAGCAGCAAGAGGTTCACAGCGTTCGACGCAGGCGTATGCAGCGCCCCGCGTTGCTCGTAGTATTTTTTGCTGGTAATCCATGCACCAAAAGGCAGACCGAAATTACACAAGCTCTGGCCAGAGCTACGTCAGACACGTCCTGAACCAGCAACGTCAGGCATTGTTGGTCCCCTCCAGCGTCCGCTCGGCACAAGCCATTCGCCACTCCGACTGTCTGACCGCGAAAACACTGTCAAGACACGGAACCTTTGCAAGACGTCCTTTTGTGTTCATTCCAGCTTCGATTTCGACCACCTTATTACGCATCGCGGTTCTGCCGCGCCGAGAATTTTTTGATCCGGGTCTGTAATTAAATCCCACCAATGCCGTCTAAGTACCTAAATAGGTATAACGGACCGGGTCGAAAGAAGCATTTACCTCGCGTTGTGCTTGCGTTGGGTTTGGCAGGGCTAGCGGTTGCGGCGCTGACGTTGGACAGCGGCGATATGATGATGTTGGTGCTGGGCGTGGTGCTGACGGGTCTCGGTTCGTTTCGCTGACCGCTACAGCGCTCGTGACCCTGCTAATTGATCTTTCATGAGCGTCCTGTCCGACTGACGCGGCAGGCAACTAAAGCGGAAGCAATAAGGGGTTGGTACGGATGCTCAGAGGACACGCCAACCGTCTGTAGTTGCCGCTATTTCAATATGAGCATATAGCGCCTAGGCTTTCATCGCGCAGAATTTCAAATTGGCAACACTATCGCCAGCCGAAATTATCTTGCGCTGCACAATTTATCGATGGGAGAAACAGATGCACATGTTTCCTATTCTCGGAGCATTGCTTCACGGAACAGTACTTGCAGTCCTGAGTTTTTTTGTTTTGTTTGCCGCTTCGAAGGCAGAAGGACGCACCAAGAGCTTCGGAGTTATCCTTGGTACATGGCTAGCGATACTAGCATTGATTGCCGTGATTGGGCTGAGTTTCATGCCAAGAACAGGGCCCTACGGTGGAATGGGCTATGGCATGATGCAGGGCTCTGGTCCAGGCTGGATGCAAGGTGCAGGACCGGGTTGGATGCATGGCACCGACGGGACCAAAACTGACACGGCGAAACCTTTGCCATGAGTTGCTGCCGGTTTAGGAGTCCGGTTAAACGCTTTCATTGAACCGATCGTGGACTGAGAGCGGGCGGATATTTAACCGCAAATTTGAACTAGCGACAGTGAAGCTGGCGACGGAACGGGGGCGAGTCAAAATCAGTCACCACCAAGAGTGCCTTGGTCGTGAGTAACAAAACGGCTCGCCCTTTTTTTCACAGTGACAACAACGAAATCGATTGTCCATCCCCGCGAGATTAAGCGCACCAAATCCGCGCATAGTCGAATCGAAGCATACCCAGCCGGCCCGCTCTTTCACTGCAAGAAATGGCGAAACTTGCTAAGCTTGAGATGTCCAAGACCGACTAGGGACTGCCAGTTCACCGGCGTCCTCAAGGTAGCAGACGCGCGATCTCTGGAAGGGCGGGGTCCTTTGCATAGACAACATTGTTGAGCGTCTGTGGCTGTCCAGGAAATACGAAACCGTATATCTGGCGAATTGTTTAAAGTTTCGCCGGCGAGCGCATCGTCGGCCAGAAAAATGCGCGAACAACGTCATTGCCGACAATGTCATTCGATATAGCCGCCAGGCCAGATTCTTCGCTCAAGTTAAATAGTCTGCCTTCACACAGAACTTCCTATTTCCAGTTTAAAAGCTGGTCAAAGCCACTTGCGACACACCCATCCAACCACCCCCTGAAGAAGACGAAGCGGGGATACATCGGGCGAAAGAACTCTCGGAACAAGCCTCGCGTGCACGAGATCGTCTGAAAATATATACGCTAGATTTGAGTTTAGCCCCGATGAATGTGTAATCAGATTCAGTTCATCATTAATAAACAGACTCCTGTAGTCGAGATTAGAGGTGCCTACGCTCGACCAGTCTGCGTCGATCAAAATGGTCTTGGCATGGAGAATCCTTTCTTCATATTCATAAATTTTCACGCCCGCCCGCAAAAGAGAATCATAAGAGAGTCTGGCCGCCCATTGAGCGATCGGCACATCACTCTTTCCCGGCACCAGCAACTTAACGTCGACGCCCCGCTCTGCGGCTGTCCGTAGCTCTCTCTGCGTAGCGGTATCAGGTACAAAATATGGCGTCGTCACCCATATTCTCTGGGAGGCTCTTCTCAATTGATGCTGAAGAATGCATCGCCATCGATATCTGCACCCAACATCGTAATTTGGTAATAGAAGAGAATCGCCTGACCACACTTCCTGACCACAATCCCGATTGCCGATGAAATCGCGATAAAGCTCAGCTGCGCGTCGGGCGGGCAGTCCGGTAACGCGGAGATGTGTGTCTCGCCACCGCGATGGCCCAACGCTCGCTCCCGAACTCTCTTCACCTATATTAAATCCACCAAGATAGGCAACGTCTTCATCGATCACGAGAAGCTTTCGGTGATTTCGTCGCCCATAGGTGAACGGGTGGAGCCAATCCCAGCGGCGGTGCCATTGCAATTTCACGCCTGCCTGCCGAAATAGCGTAAGGGATTTATTAGAAATTTTTCCCAGTGATCCGAAGGCGTCAAGTCTTAGCCGCACATCTAGGCCCCGCTTCGCCGCGGTTACAAGTGCATCTATAAATTGCCCACCGATCCGGTCATCCTTGAATATGTAAACCTCGAAGGAAACTGTACGTTGCGCGATATCAATATCACGCAACATTTGAGCAAAAAGTTCATCTCCCTCTGTGAAAAGAGTGAATTGACTTCCATCGCCGCTCATACTGTCTCGCACCACTGTAAACTACCTACATCGTGTGACGCTTCCATACGATACCATTTGCCTTCTGAAGGGTGCGAACGTACTCAACAATTAGCGCCACATCTTCCTGCGTCACCTGCGGTTGGGGTGGCATATCGCCATACGGCCAATGGTGCTGAGGAACACCATTGGCCGCTGCTCTGAAGAAGGCCGCATCGCCATGATGACCGGGATTATAAATTTCGTTCACAAAAGATGGGCCCTGTCTCGTGCCTGCCGCATTTACGCCATGACATCTCGCACAATTTCTATCAAAGGCTATTTTACCCCTCAAAGCTTGCTCTGATAGCTCTGGCACTATGATACTACGTGCAGTGAACGTCGACTTATTGTTTCCCACAAGTTGCCAAACCCCAATTCCCGAGCCGCCAATTAACACCGCTGCAACGAGATACATGGGGAGATATCCTACGATCTTCATTCCTACTTCCCTTTCAACCGCTGAAAAGCGTTCTGCGGCGCAATTGTCGCGGACGGCAATGCCAGTCCAAAGAATTTGTTATCTAATTCAGCGTATCTCAAAGCAGGAAACATCTGGGCTGCCCCAACAATCGGTGTCAAAGCGAGTTTCGACCTCGACGCGAGCTCTGCGGCCAATCGGAATAACACGGTAGAAGTAACTTGTTATGCAGAGTGAGTGAAAAATTACCTCGATCGATTTAGAATCCACAACAAGGAAGGGATATCAAACACAGAAGCGATCCGGTTTGTTTGAACAATTTCCGAACGTTCGTTAATCGCATTTCCACCTCTGTGGAACCACCACCGCTTCAGAATGCAGTTTGTTGAAGCAGTCCTTGTCAACTGTAGACTTTCAACAACGCTCAGAGTAAGGGGAATTGGCACTCATTTAGGCGAACAGCACCGGACATTCACGAGCACATTTGTTGCGCAAGATGATGTAGACTAGATGCAATGTACCTAGCCCCGCCAACAGGCAGAAGAATGAGATATAGGCATAGCGAAGAAACAGGATGTCCACCAACACCACGGCAGCAATGGTCAGCGCAAACCAGCGCATGTGCAAATAAGTCGATATCAGCGGCGGCACAATAATAAGAAAGAGATAGATCACATAAGTCAGCTCACGTGGCATCAAGTAGTCAAGGATCATCGTGCCCTCATAGGCCAACGATTTCTGATTAACAGTAACGCTGACCCAATCGGGATTGACAAGATGTGGCACGTAAAGCAACAAACCGAATGAAAGCCCAGCGATCGACATCGCCAGCATCCAGGGCCGCCGACGGCTTGACGGCGGCTCCAGCACGTAGGTCGCCAACGGGATCCAGAATGGCCACATAAACCATGTGAAGAAGATGAACCCGAGTGCGCCCCAGAGCACGGCAGCTGGATCTCCAGTGTTCACCCCCCACCAGACGTTTCCTTCCATGAACTGCTGGAGCCCAGCAAAAAGCGGCATCATCGCCACGGGCAGGTAGCGCTTATTGATCTGCCATGCCTTGACCACGGTAAAGGCTCCGCCGCCGACAAGAAAGACACTGGCAGTGAAGCTAACAGTTTGCGAAAAACACATGGGCGGTCTCCCAGAGACAAATAGCTTTACACACTTCGCCCACGGCTCGGCGCATCTCCGCAGACTAGAAAATACCCGCACGCTTGTCACCACAGAATTCCCGTCTAGCGCCTACTGTTACCACAAAGTCCATCACGAAGGGTTAGTGCGCTGCCTGACATAGAAGCACTGGCGTTCCCAATCGTTGCTACGGAGGGGAAAGATGCCTGAAACCTCCATGGTAATAGCAATAGTCGAACCGGTCGTAGCGAGGGCAATCATCATTACCCCAACAGCCAAATATCTTCAGCGCAACGCGATATGCCTGCAGCGAGTATCGCCTAGATTGCCCGTCGCCGTTTGGGTATCACCGACAATAGCTCAACACTGCGACGGGTTGCCGAAAGAACCGGCGAAATAGACGACAGAACAGAGGCCGCGGTTCTGGTGTGACCAAGCTATTTCCGCAACACTTGACCTTCAACACCGTACCCCACGCCTGTACAAGTGCGATGGACCCCACATGGACTGATAGAGAGAGATACAGCAACCGGTACGCCATGTGGATGTGTGTGCCTGCGTCGAACCGCTCGCCCAGATAACCCGCGGCTTCGAAGTCCTGCACAATGATCCGTAAACCCTCGAAAATAGTCGCCGACTCACAGCTGTTATCATCCGGTCATTCCGACCACGAAGGTGCACGGCGAGGCAGAAATGGCCTAGCAACAAAAACTACTTAGTTCCTGACGCCGGGCAGGTCTATAGAATACGCTGGAACCAGACTCACCGATATGCAAAGCATATCGATTGCTCTTTATATTCGATGTGTCATCATGCACAATAGGCTGGGGAAAGTAATCGGAGACAACCATGCCTGAGAAAGTTTCACCTGCATTCCAAACACACAATGACAATGACGTCACCCGTCGTGATTTCATCTACGTTGCCACAGGCGCCTTTGCCGTCGTTGGAACAAGCTTTGCGATCTGGCCGCTCATCGACCAAATGCATCCTTCCGCTGATGTGCTGGCGGCCGGATCACCGATAACGATTGATTTAACAAAGATCGATCCCGGGCAGCAGATCACTGTGCTTTGGCGTGGAAAGCCCATATTCATCTTGAATCGCACACCCGAAGCGCTCAAAGAACTTAAAGACCCAAGGCTTCTCGCACAGCTTCGCGATCCCTCGTCCGGGGAACATCAGCAACCGGAATACGCAAAAAATTGGTCGCGCGCCATCCAACCGGAATATGCAGTTCTTGTCGGCATCTGCACTCACCTTGGCTGCATTCCCAACTACAAGGCAGAACCCGTCGTCAATGGGAATGAGGGTTATTTTTGTCCTTGTCATGGCTCTACCTATGATCTTGCAGGTCGCGTCTATAAGGGGGTACCTGCCCCCTACAATCTCCCTGTTCCGCCCTATCGCTTCGAAGGCAATGACAAGCTGATCATTGGCGAAAATCACAATAATGAGAGCTACTCGCTCAACGAAATCGTGCAGATGTAGCGGCAATGTTCTATTGCAATCTAAGTAACGCCATTGCGTTCCTCGGTCGATCAGGCTGCAGACTCATAAGTTCGCAGCCAGACGCGGATTGAAGCGAACTTGATCATGGCCATGAAGGTTGATTCAAACTTGTCGTAGCGAGTGGCGTCACGTTGAAAAAACTTCAGCTTGTTGAAGAAACGCTCGTTCAGGTTGCGCTTCTAGTAGAGATCTGTGCTGAAACAGGCCTCCCATTTCCCGTTGGCCTCTCTGGGCTTGTTTGGCGTTGCGCCTAGCACCCGATCCTATCGGCGTCACAAACCCCGTCTAGGAGGATAATCTTTCGCTTTCGCCGACCAGATACTATTTTTCTGTAACCGCGCCACACCTCTCGCCTGCCGCAATAACCAATGCGGATCGACAAGCACTTAACATCAGTAATGGTGTAAATCATGTTGGCTGACCCGTTTCGGCGTCACCCCACCTATCGATCCAGGTGTATTTCCCCTTAAAAATCACTGTACAAAGATGAATTCGGACGCTTGCACCATCGATTGTTTGGTTATTGTGATCATGAGTCGCCGTCGCCACGCCCATAACCCAATCCCAACATGCCAGGCTTCATCAAGTGATAGAAGCGAATGTGGTGTAGAGTCCATAGCACTCGGTAGGCACCTGAGGGACTAGCAGCGCAAGATCCAGAAGCCCCCTTTGGCCCGCATCGCTCATCCACACAAGGGAGACCTCCCGATTTCCGTGGCGGTGCAGCATCAATAAAAGACGGTTCAAAAATCGCTCTAATCATGCCGCGCTATCTGTAAACTCCCCTCAAGAGGGTTGGACACATCCCAAGCAATTTAAAAACTCTGCTATTGAGTTTTCGGCCTGATTTCCGATTGCTGGAAACAATGATGTTCCCGACAGGCATCGCACGACACTTCAAGAGCATATCTCAGTGCGCGGCGCGCGCGATGCAGCCGCACTCGAACCGTGCCTGGCGCAATACCCAGGTCATGCGCCACATCAACCCGCGATTGTTCCGCCAAATCAATCTTCAACAAAATTTCAACATATTCCGCTTTCAGGCTTGGCAGTAGCTTAGAGCCTGATCCAAAAAGAGGTGTGTGATTTCAGTGACTTGTGATTCTGTTGGTTTGCGAACTTACAGGAGATCAACATGTCATGGACTGAAATCACACGTGTTCAGTATGAGCGGGATAG
>Ga0098040_1000899_pt1 | contig 13359 bp, 12 predicted proteins | sample 7_EtaG_FD_75065 | JGI IMG/M metagenome (GOLD analysis project Ga0098040, IMG submission 75065) | Marine viral communities from the Subarctic Pacific Ocean - 7_ETSP_OMZ_AT15161 metaG | ecosystem: Environmental > Aquatic > Marine > Oceanic | place: Pacific Ocean | collected 2015-01-08
CCAAACCGAAGCGACCGAAGAATTATCAGACGCGCAAGAAGAACAAGCAAATTCTTCAGAAAATGCAGGCTCAATGGGTAAAGGGTTTGTCAATTTCCTTAAAGAACTTGGTAAACACGGCAAGGCAGCCATTCCGGTTCTTCTCGCCCTCGGCGCAACAGCTATGATGATTGGCGTTGCTATTCTTATCGCAGCTTACGGTGTCGCGGAACTTGTAAGATCTTTCGCCGGATTCAGCGCGGGTGAGATCCTGGCAATCTCTGTTGCACTGGCAGTGTTTGGCGCGACGATGGTTGGCATTATGTCTATCTTGGTTGGATTAGTCACATCAGGCGCGCTGCCCGTATCGGTCGCAGCTTTATATGCTTTTGGTATCGTAATGATAATGTTGGGCGCCGCCACCTATATTGTGGCTCAAGCCTTTGTAGTATTTGTGGGTGCCTTCATAACACTTCTGCCGCATCTGCCGATGTTTGGATTATTTGCGGTAACGCTGATGTTGCTCGCCGCCGCAGGCATGCTGATGCTCCCAGCCGGTATTATGACGATGGCTGGATTAATAATGATGGCTGTCGGCATTGTTGCCCTAGGCTTGGCATTGAAAGTTGTCAGCTCATCCGATTTAAGATCTTTAGGCATGATGATGACAGGGCTAGGTCAAGTTGCACAGTACGCCGGCGCAGGTATGGGAGACTCTGTGAGTAACGTCAAGGATCTGATGGACACGCTGGATGATATGTCAGACGAGATTTCTTCTTCTATCTGGCTGTTTTCCGCCCTGGGAGATGCATTTACAGATATCTCCGATGGTGCCATAGGCGCACTCTTCGCGGGCATGGCGATTGACTCAATAGGCAAAGCACTGTCTGCGATCCCGGCTGGCGCTCAAACGGCGTTTGTAAATGTGCTTTCAGCAATAGAAAATCTTACGGATGCAGCCGTGGAAAGGATCGCGTCTTTATCAGAGGCGATAATGATGTTGAGTCTTTCACTATGGATGTTGCCTACAACGAAAATGTTTCAACTTACGATGGTGGTTGAGCGTATTGAGTCAGCGACGGCTACGATGAAGGGTGCCGATTCACAGGTTGCAACGGAGTTGGTGGAAGCTGCAACAGCGTATAGCGAGATTGAATTTGAGACCCGTTTCTTTGGTCTTGCAGGTCTTACAGATCCGTTTACCGAGATGTTAAAGGCTGCTAGCGGCATAGGCTCTGGCGGCTCCGGCTCCGGCGCCGGCGGTCAGCGAAGCGGGTTTCATAAAAAAGAAGAGGCTACCGTTGTCGTGCTTGAGGTTGATGGCAAGGAGTTAGGTCGCACAGTGGAAAAATATCTTAGCAAAAGTAACCCCATAAAACTAGCTTAATCAGCATTAACACTTGGAGAATTGAATAGTATGGCAAAGAAGAGAAAAAGCGGATCGCCGCCAGCCGCAGGCGCAAAGAAAAACGCTAGCGGGACCAAGAAACAAGGCGCCGCCATCGCGAAGAAGAACAAAGACAGGCACCGATTTGGGGATCCTTCCGATCTTTTAGCAGCGCACTATTCAATTCAACTTTTCCATGTACCAACGGGAACCAAGGTCAAGTTTAAGGGATGGGTTACGAACTTTAATGATTCGTACCAGTCAAACTGGAACACGGAAGACACATATGGACGCATGGATCCGATTACAACTTTCCAAAACACGACCAGGGTTATAACCGTTGAGTGGGATGTGATCGCAGCCCACAAAACCGAGGCAAAGGACAACATGGCAAATTGTGAAAAACTTTTCAAGATGTTATATCCGACTTATTCGTCCGGAGCCGATTCTGCTGGTTCCTTATCTGGAGCGCCAATATTTAAACTTAAATTTGGAAATTTAATAAGTAAAGCCGGCGAGCCTGCAATTGCTGATGTCTCCACGGCTGGCTTAATGGGCACAATGGGTGGTTTTGAATATTCCCCAGACTTTGATGCGGGGTTTTTCTTAGAAAGCGGAGCGATGTACCCACAAACAATATCTTTAAGTGCCGAGTTCCAGGTTATTCACAATTTCCAGGTAGGCTGGAGCGCAGAGACCGGAATGTTTAGGGCTAACAAATTTCCATATGGTACACAAGATGACGGTTACGGCATGAGCCTGGACCCGCGTGGAGCCTCCTCCGGCGGAGCCGACGCCAGCGGAGCCAGCCTTCCCGACTTCACCCCTACAGGGATGGATGGGGGCATGTCCATGGCACCACCGGAGTCCTCCACAGCAGCATCTAGACAAAAGAAGAAGGCAAAGGCTATGACTTCCAGCTCGAGAGGAAAAAAATAAATGAACCGATACGATGGAAGAATGATCTTTAGAACTTCAAACGATTTATACCTAGACGAACTTAAAGCGCGAGGTCTTAAAGCATTTCGTTATTTTGCGACCCCCGTCATGCATGAATTTGATGAAGAGGACTTGTCCGATATTGACGAAGTTGGACATATCTGGTCCATGGGTGACCGGTATTATAAATTAGCTGCGAAGTATTATAACAATCCTGAATTGTGGTGGGTTATTGCATGGTATAATGGCAAGCCTACCGAGGCTCATGTGGAAATAGGTGATGTGGTGAGCGTCCCCCTGCCATTATGGAAGACGCTATCACTATTAGGGGTATGATGACCAATGCCAGATAAAGAAGAAAAAGAGGTCGTAGTCAATGAGAGCGAAAGTCTTGATATAGACGACGCCGGCGGCGCCAGACAAGATCGCGTCAATCAGCAGTGTTTTCTTGCTGATAATTATCAACGGTTCGCTTTTCCACGTCATTCATATCGTGATCTGACATGCATGATGGGGAATCCGTCAGACATCTTGCAGAAGCTGTCTGCCCGCCCTGGACAAAACGCGCTTTTATCGATGTCAACTGCCAAATATGCACAGCTTGTCCCGGTCGTTCGGATATTCAAGGTACCAATGGATCCTCTGATGAAGACGATCGCCGAGAATAAGAAGAAACAGGAAATCCGTTTTAGTACAACTTTTAACGAGAGGAATGTTGGTTGGGGTGGCACAAACACGGTCAATGCCGGATATCGCGGAGATCAGGTTGGCTTGAAAGAGATGACCTATGAGCTTGACGAATCTGGAGGTGGCGTGACCGTTGGCAGATCACAACAGATCACTTTAAAATTTGTCGCGGACAGTATGCAAGCGCTCGCGAGGAGTAATATTATTGATTTGATTGTGTTCCCCAAAACAACCAGAAATACATATGCCAAAGAGGATAACGCAGAGTGGGGGCATACGAAGGGCTCGGCAATTGTGCATATGGAAAAACTCAATGCCGATTTTTATGCATTGCAGATTGTCTTTGGGTGGGCTCTTCCGCCAGGTAAGACGGACGTCGGCGGCTTGACCCCCGCCGAAAGGAAGGCGATTTCAAAATCACTAACCACACTTACCATCAATTTAAAGGGTCATGACATCTCTTTTCAACAGGACGGTTCTGTAGAAGTAACCGCTGAATATATTGGATATGTTGATGCCAAGATGGGCGAGATCCGCTCAAATATTTTGTACTCCAGCGGCGAGTATAAGGCTAAGCACAGAGAACAAGCCGAAGCGGTTCGCAAGCAGGATATGCGAGCGCGGGCGGCTCAGGCGGAGTATGAAAAAAAGAAGACAAAATCAGACAAGAAAGTCTCCAAGCTGAAAGGAGATGGAATAAACAGCATCGATGCTGCCCACCGCGGACCTTTTGAGAAGGAGGCGACCGCCGGACAAAAGCGACGCGCAGCGATTAAAGACGCCGAATCCAGCGTCCGGATGGGTCGCGCGACCGACGTGGAAAAGGAAGCGCTCAGGGCTCGCGAATCAAAAAAGGGCGCCGCGCGCGCATCGGCTAAAGAAGACATGAAACTCGCCGACTTAAAAGGACAGATGGAGGAGACCAACCAGAAAGATAGGCAGCTGAGGTATAGTCGTCTTATTGAGGATCTCGTTAAATCTGGGCGCACCTTCTTCGTCGACGTTGATCCATTTGTGATCGGTCGTCGCCGCGGCACCGATGACGTCAAAACAGCGAAGCGAATCGGCGCGGCGACTGACCTCACCCCTGCACAAAAAGAAGCCTACGACGCAGGGCGAACTGGAGCCCCAAGACCCCCGTCTTCCGGCAAGCACGCGCTCCAGGCGAGAAAGGTCGTCAAAGGCGAGGACGGAGGAAAAACACAGCTAAAAAAATCAGCGGAAGCGATTGGTGATCATGGCAAAGCAAAGAAAAAAGAGAAGGGCATGGGAACGCTTGAAAAGTTCGGTCGCACCCTTGGCAGTGTAGTCACTCTCGGTGCCGTCGATGCTCCGGACGAGGTGGCGAGTAACCAAGCTGAAGGCTTCGCGAACAACAATGTGGCGAAGGGCGCCCCAGGCGACCCTAGCAAACTGCGTATATATTATATATACTGGGGGGATCTCCTAAGTTCAGTGTTGAAGTCTGCCTATAAGGGAAAAAAATTGCCATTAAGATTTTTGATTGGTACTATAAATTTTAAAGACCCACGAACAGGCAAAATTAAAACAATGAATCTGGCTGATGTGCCTATATCTTTAAATTTATTTAATGTGTGGTGGTTTGAAAAAGTAGTCACCCCACAGCTTGATGTTTACACGGTCAAATCTTTTGTGGTTGATTCGATTAATGAATTAATACTTGCCGCCATGGGCGCCGACTGCTGGGTTGGCGAGACCAATTTTGGCAAGGTCGGCGACACGAGCAAGTCGTCTATAAGTCCCCCTCGCGTATCTTTCACCTCTTTTTCTGCGCCACTAGGAAAAGGTCAGAAGGATCGTATTCCGAATAAAGGTCGCATAGGGGTGGATAATGATGGTATTATACAGTACAATTCTAATCGGAAAGAGGGTGTTGATTGGTCCCTCCCTGATAATCATGTTGAATATGTGTTTATATATTGCAGCGCTTGGGCTAAAAAAAAGCGCTCAGGAAATATTAAAGAAGACAACAGCGATGGCATATATCACCTGTCAATCGGAAGCGACGCCGGTCCAGTTAAAAAGATTAATTTTGAAAAAGACGAAGATATGTCAGATTTTCAAGCAAGAGAAGCGATGTCTGAGGAGCAAGGGATCGACCAGTTGGTGTCTTTTTATAATGCCGAGGTAGAGATGATGGGTAATACAATCTGGCTTCCTGCTAATTACGTTTACATCGCCCCAACTGCCTTGGGCATGACCAAGGCTTTTGCTGAAGATCTTGGTCTTGGCGGATATTATACTGTTATTGGGATGTCTGGCAAACTTGGTTCAACCGGGTGGTCAACGACAATGAAATGTCAGTATCTTTATAAATCGGGCGCCGCAGAGTTGGGTTTTCGTGGTGGTGGTGTTACCCCCGCTGGCTCTACTAGTTCTAAATCAAGAAACCCTGAAGTTAAACAGAAGTAGGAATTGTCCATGCCCATTGATTCTAAAACCCCAATAATGACACCCCTTGCGACCAATTCTCTCTCCCCTGGTTTATCTTTTCAGTTTCGAAAATACTGGAAAAAGAGTGGCATGCCGTCTGACCTTGTGGATGTTAAACCGCTGGATTTTTGGTATGGCAAACTTTTTCATGGAAGAATTAATCAGAAGGGCGAGGTCGTATATCCGTCTGAGACTAATTTAAAGCAAATCCCAACGACAAGTGACGACACTTATTGGGCTCTTGACTTTGTTGTTGATGCCTTCGCCGATTTACAACTGCATATGAAGCGCGCAGTTGGTAGGGGAGCCATCACTTCAGACAGTGCGATGAGCGTCCTTGAACCGTCGCGAGCATGGGTAAGCGCGAACTTGGACTACAACTCACATATAGAATCTGTCTACGATTATATGGTGACATCATGGCTCCAGCGAGGGTATAGAAACTCTAAAGTTAAAAATTTCACAGATTTTCTCAGAGAGTTTCTAGAAATGGTTGATGACTCTGCGGAGACATTTCATTTTACAAAGAGTGGACACATATTGTCGCGATATTTTTCACCCCTCTCTAGCGGGCTGATAATAGAGACAGCGTTGGGAGACCATAGTGAAGACAGGATAAAAGCACAAGGCTGGACAAAAGATTTTAATTTTCCATTCTACAGGAACGCGGCTAAAAACCATGGGTTTCTTGTTGATAAGAACGCTCCGTGGCGATTGATTGCAGATGTCAATAGCGCTCCAATGCAAAAATATATGTCTCAATATGGCATAAGTGGCAAGGACCTGTTTGATACTTATTATTACAAGAGCCATCGCCTGGACATTGAAGCACTAAAAATATATTTGGTTGAGATGTATAATGCCTATGTGATTGCATACCCAGAGGTCAAAGAATTGCGTACAAAGATGAAGGGATCTGGCGGCGTGCGCACGGTGAGTCGCCTTGTGACGCGCAACTTAACCGACTTAAATGAGGTTGATAAACTTTTCCCACCAGAGTATTGGTTGAAAACATATTATTATATACGCCTTAGAGAGATGCAAGCGCCGATAGACAACATTAATTTCAATAACGAAGTAGAAAAGATCTATAGAACATATAAATTCCTTGACTTTGATAGAGCTTTAGATTATATTAATGATAAGATACGAAAGTTAAAGGTGCCCTAGTGCTGTTTCAGCCTCTTGATGAGAAAAAGTTTGTAGGTTTATATATTGATGGCAAAGTCCATTCCCAGATCCCAGAGGGTATTACTGGAACGTGGCGATTTTGTCACTACTTAGATGGTCTAGATGTGACATACGCATCCTTATATTGCGGTGGTCGCTCATTAGCAGAGGTGTGTCCTCCAGAATTTCTTACGCGGTGGCAACATATTTCTGGCAAAATGTCAGCCCATATCCAAGCTTGTCGTGTTTCCAAGATTGACCTGTCCTCTTACACCTTTTTAGATCTGGTGCCCAGACGGCTGTTGTCGGAGTTTCTTGATATCAAGAACAAGATTACAGAGCACGTTCTGAGAGAATATCCAAAGCCTGCGAATTATGATTTTTTATATTCACTTGAGAGGTTTGTGGGAGGGGTTAGAAAGAACAGGTTGAATATTAATTTGTGTTCGCTTAAACCCCACTTGACAACTGTCAGGGCTAGATCTGCATATAAGCGTATACAGGCTGCGGCTCCTATGGTGGACTACGATCCCCACAAAACAAAGACCGGTCGCCTCACTTCAAAGAAAGGGAGCTTTCCGATACTGACGCTTGACAAGCAGTTTCGTATTGCTGTGGAACCCAACAACGATCTCTTTTTGGAGCTAGATTTCAACGCAGCGGAACTACGAACTTTGCTGGCTTTATCGGGCAAAGAACAGCCCCAAGAAGACATGCATGAATGGAATGCCAAACACGTGTATGGGGCTGATACCTCGCGTGCAGAGGCAAAGAAGAGGGTCTTTGCTTGGCTCTATAATCCAGCCTCTAAAGACAAGGAGTCGGCAGCCGCCTATGACAGAGAACAGGTGCTTAGCCAATACTACGACGGTCAGGCAGTTAACACTTGTTTTGGGAGAAGGATCGAGGCAGATCGCCACCACGCATTGAATTATATTATTCAGAGCACAACTAGCGATTTACTCTTAAAAAGGGCTATAAAGCTTGATAAGATGTTAGAGACAAGAAAATCAAATATAGCTTTTACGTTACACGACTCATTAGTTATTGATCTTTCTGTGGAAGATAAAGAGATGATACAAGATCTTATTAAGACATTTGGTGCGACTGATTTGGGCGAGTATATTGTTAACGTTTCGGCTGGTAAAAACTTTGGTCAGATGAGGGCATTAAAAATATGAGTGCAGTTGTTGGTCTTGGGCAGGCTGGTGGTTTAATCGCAGACCTGTTCTCGGAATACCCTCAGTACGAGGCATATAAGATCCGCGCAGGCAAGCGCAAGGGCAAGTATAAAAACTCTTACACAATTCCGAAGCAGGAGTCTCCAGAATTATATGATGAGAATTGCCCGTCCCTAAAAACTTTTTTTAAGGATGTTGCTGATGACGTTCTCTTCGTGGTTGACGGCTCAGAGATAATCTCAGCCGCTTCTCTGCGCGTGCTGGAGAGCCTTAAAAAGAAAACAATCACAATATTGTATGTCAGACCCGATTTAGATTTTCTAACAGGAACTCAGCGCCTTAACGAACGTGCCGTGCGAGGCGTACTACAAGAGTATGCTCGTTCAGCCCTTTTTGAAAGAATATATCTTGTCGATGTGCCCTTGGTCGCAGCCACTCTTGGCGATGTACCTATTAAAAGTTATCACAAGATGGTGTATAATGCTATAGTGTCCACATTACATATGATCAACGTGTTCTCACACAGCCCAATCGTTATGGGAAATATTGATAAGCCATCGGAGATGGTGCGAGTCTCAACGTTTGGATTTGTGGATGCGGATACCGGCAAAGAAAATCTTTTTTTTCCTCTTGACTTTCCGAGAGAAAAGAGTTACTATTTTGCCATCAATGAAGAAAAACTTCAAACTGATGGTTCCCTGTTGAAGAAGGTTAAGGAGCAAGTATTGTCCCAGGCACACGATAAGCTAAGAACGTCTTATGCGGTTTATGAAACTCAGTATGATGATGATTATGTTTATGTGACGTCACACGGGTCAATGGTTCAACTTTAATTTTTTTTGAGAAAGTGCTTGACACTTAATTTTGTTTGTGTTACTGTATATAACAGAAGCTTAGGAGATTAGCTAAGCTTGCTTTACTACCCTTAAGGAGATAATTATGGGTCTTGATATGAAAAAGATGCGAGCCAAGAAACAGGCTCTAGAGAATCGCGGCGACGGCGGAAAGAGTAGTTCTTTCTGGAAGCCTCAAGAGGGGGAGCAGACAATTCGTATTGTCCCAACCGCCGATGGGGATCCGTTTAAGGATTATTGGTTCCACTATAACGTGGGCAAGAATTCGGGTTTCCTTTGCCCGAAGAAGAATTACGGGGAGGATTGCCCCGTGTGCGATTTCGCCAGCAAGCTTTGGCGAGAGGGCGACGATGATAGTAAGAAGATGGCTAAGTCTCTTTTCTCACGTCAGCGTTTTTTCTCTCCCGTGATGGTTCGTGGCGAAGAGAATTCTGGAATTCGCGTCTGGGGTTACGGTAAGATGGCGTATGAGACGCTGTTGAATCTTGTCCTGAACCCCGAATATGGCGACATTACCGATACGGACAAGGGCACTGACCTTGTTATGAAGTACGGTAAGCCGCCAGGAGGTCAGTTTCCGCTGACCAAGCTCACTCCGAAGCGTTCCACCTCTCCGATATGCCCTGATAAGAATTCGGAAGAGTGCAAGGAGCTTCTGGAGAGCATCCCAGAGTTTGAGGAGCTTTTTGAGCGTAAGAGTGCCACTGAGGTACAGACTATGCTTGATGAACACCTCCTAGGGGATGTAGGTGCAGAGGAGTCGTCAACCGAGACTGTAAAATATAAAACGCAGTCTGCTGGTAACTCATCCAACTCTGTGTCGGATGCCTTCGAAGAGCTTCTGGGCTAGAATCTTCGATCCGCAGGGGGGCACGGGATTACAGGTGCCCCACTTTTTGAACACTTATATAAATAGAGGAAAACCCCTTGAGCTTAAAGAACAATTTAAATAATTTAGATCTGACCAACAATTCCACTGTAACGTTCACATATGAAGACGGCACAGACGTGTTTCACTTCAATGAAACCCATGTTGATACTGCTTTATCTGAGACAGATGTCGTTGCGCGCTTAGCATCGGTTGTAACGTCGGGACTGAACGTCAAAACTCAGTATGGCGATAGCCCTATCGAGACTCTCCGTGACAGCGATTTGCTTGAGGATTACGAGCGCGGCTCGTTCGCCTTTGAGGAATTTGTCGCTGATACAATCCGTGATAATTTTTATGATGTTGAGTTGATTGAAGAATCAACAGAGCATTATGATCATAAGCGCGGCTTTACGACCCTAAGCACAACTATCGTTGCTCCCGTTGAGGACGTAATCGACAATAGCTCGGACTATGAGACAACTTTTTCTGGATGGACTGCCGAAGTTAGTGCTAATGGCGGAAAGTTCTCTTTTGAAGTGTAGCCTCTTTGGCGCTCGCAGGTAGGCATGGAGTTTTAATAGATGCCTTATTTTTTAACAAAAGGATTTTAGAGAAATGACAGACAATACAACCACAACTGCTACCGCAGATAATGGGCAGAACGTCAAGGTACACTACAAGGGCACGCTTGACGACGGAACGGTTTTTGATGATTCACGAGAACGAGGGCAAACTCTTGACTTTGAGCTTGGCACCAAGACTCTCCTTCCAGATTTTGAAGCCGCTGTCGTCGGTATGGGCGTCGGAGATACCAAGACCTTCAACATCACGGAGGGCTACGGTCCTCGCCGACCTGAAGCCGTAGTCAATGTGCCCACAACAGCCTTTCCAGATGACTTTGAGTTTGTGGTCGGTAATTCAGTGCAAGGAACAAACGCCCAGGGGCAGATGATCCAAGCTACGATTACGACTGTTGGCGATGAAGAGGTGACACTAGATCACAATCATCCGTTGGCTGGTCAGAATCTTAATTTTGAGGTTGAGCTAGTAGAAATTCTCTAGCTCAGACCGCAGGGAGGCACGGGTTTACAGGTGCCTCAACTTCAGAAATAAAAGGATAATATCTATATGAAGTATTTTATTTTGTTGGCGATGAGCCTAGTTCTTATTTGTTTTTCCGGTTGCGGGGAGGAGTGCGACGATACCGCTGCATCTGCTGACCGTGATACGGCAGGACAAGTTGGTGACGCAGTATCTGAGACTTCCTCAGATGCGGTTGAACCAGAGGAACGTCCAGATGTGGTGTCTGATGACACTGCGGCAGATGTGGCTGAAGCTGAAGATGTGCAACCAGAGGTTGCTTCGGATACAGCTACGCCAGAGGATACGGCTTCCTCTTCTGATTAAATAGCCGAAACCGCAGGGAGGCACGGGTTTACAGGTGTCTCAACTCATTAACACACACACAAGGAGAATGAAATGAGTGATTCAAAGAAGAGCGGATATGAGCTTAGAAGCGATTTGCTAGGAATGGCAATTGGGATTGTTGACCAGAGGGTTCAACGGCAATTTGAGAACGAGCATATGAAGCCAGAAGGTCACCGCACGACGGTTGATCCGTTTACTACTGAGGATGTCATCGCCGAAGCTGAAAAGCTTTATGCGTTCGTGCAGAAGAAGTAGCAGTTTTATACACCGCAGGGGGGCACGGGTCTACAGGTGCCCCACACCATACACTACAGGAGACGATTATGCCAAGACCATCATCAAAAGCAGCAAAGACAACAAAAGCAGGGAAGCTCAGCATTGCAGATATGCGAGCACTAATCAATAAGAAGGCGGGTCTTAATGTAGCCCACAATCTTTCTGAAGACAACCCTACCGCTGTGAGTGAATGGATCGGCACAGGATCTAGATGGTTAGATTCTATTATCTGTCGTGGTAAACTAGCTGGAATTCCGGTCGGAAAGATCGTTGAAATCGCTGGCTTGGAAGCGACAGGCAAGTCTTTTCTCGCTGCCCAAGTTGCAGCAAACGCTCAAAAGATGGGTATTGATGTTATTTATTTTGATTCGGAATCTGCAATTGATCCGACCTTCCTTGAGCGAGCAGGTTGCGATGTCGACCGGGTTCTGTATGTCCAAGCACGCTCTGTTGAATTTGTACTAGAGACAATGGAAGATCTGCTGGCTAACAATGATAGTAAGATGTTGTTCGTTTGGGACTCGCTAGCTCTTACGCCATCCGTATCGGACGTTGAGGGCGATTTCAACCCCTTGTCCTCTATGGCAGTCAAGCCACGCATTCTCTCCAAGGGTATGTCAAAGTTGACGGTACCCATCGCCAACAGCAAGTCTACGCTCTTAGTGCTTAACCAGCTTAAAACCAACATCACTAGTAACATTGCGGAAGCGATGACGACGCCTTATTTTACCCCCGGCGGGAAGGCGATGCATTACGCATACTCTTTGCGTATTTGGCTAACTGGGCGCAAGGCTAAGAACTCTTTTATTATTGATGACAACGGATTTCGTATTGGTTCCGAGGTCAAGGTTAAACTAGAGAAGTCTCGCTTTGGGACACAGGGTCGCCGCTGTGCATTTAAAATTCTGTGGGGTGACGATGTTGGGGTCCAAGACGAAGAAAGCTGGTTTGAGGCAATTAAGGGGTCAAAGTCCTTGACTTCATCCGGATCTTGGTATACTATGGATATGGGCGATGGGACAACAGAAAAGTTCCAGCCAGCCAAGTGGATGGAAAAGATGAAAGATAAGAAGTTCTACGATCGTGTCATTAATATTATTGATGAAGAGATCGTTATGAAGTTTGACCGTCGCGAAGGCGACGCATCTGATTTCTATGACGAGGATGAGGCGACAGAGTAACTCGCCTTATAAGTTTAAAATACCTCCTCGCGAGGTATTTTTTTATTGACACTCCTGCTTCTGTTATGATATAAAGGTTATATGAAAGCCAGCAAGCCTAGAGTAATAATCATCGATGCCCTGAATATGTATTTCAGAGCTTATATCGTTGACCCCTCCCTCTCAACCAACGGTCAGCCGATCGGAGGCGTCAAGGGATTCCTTAAAATTATGCAGAAGCTCGTCCGAGAGACGAAGCCAGATCAGGTGGTGATTGCCTGGGACGGAGCAGGAGGCTCTCAGAAGAGAAAGGCGATGAACAAGGGATATAAGGAGGGTAGGAAGCCTATCCGCCTCAATCGTCAGATTCAGAACCTTTCCGAGAATGAGGAGCTAGAGAACAAGGTCTGGCAGCAGACTCGCCTCGTTGAATACTTAAACTGTATGCCGATCTCTCAGATTATGCTGCCAGCAATTGAGGCAGATGACGTTATCGCAGCGGTCACAGCGCTACCCTCCTTACGCGGCTGGGAAAAAGTGATTGTCTCTAGTGACAAAGATTTCTTTCAATTGTGCGATGACGAGACTATCCTTCACCGTCCAATTCAAAAAGTGTTTTTGAACAAACACCGAATAATTTCAGAGCACGGCATTCACCCATTAAACTTTGCTCTTGCACGTGCTATTGTAGGAGATAAGAGTGACAATCTTCCCGGCGTTGGTAACGCTGGTCTCAAGACTGTCGCTAAGAGGTTTCCGTTCTTGGCAGAAGAAAAAAATTATACTGTTCAGGACGTGGTTACTTTCTGCGATGAGTTGGAAAGTAAGCTTAAGGTTCATCATAACATCTTAGAAAATAGAGAACTTATTGAGAACAATTATAAAATAATGCAGCTATACACCCCGATGGTATCTCCACAGTCAAAGGAGATAGTCAGATACGCAGTGGAAGAGGCGCCTCAAGAATTTAATA
>Ga0098040_1000900_pt1 | contig 13353 bp, 12 predicted proteins | sample 7_EtaG_FD_75065 | JGI IMG/M metagenome (GOLD analysis project Ga0098040, IMG submission 75065) | Marine viral communities from the Subarctic Pacific Ocean - 7_ETSP_OMZ_AT15161 metaG | ecosystem: Environmental > Aquatic > Marine > Oceanic | place: Pacific Ocean | collected 2015-01-08
GTAAGTGCTGCCTCGTATGGTAGTGCTACGGCAATTCCAGCCTTTACTGTAGATGCTCAGGGTAGACTTACTTCAGCATCAACAAATGCTTTATCTTTGAGTTCTTTTGATTCAGATGATTTGAGTGAAGGTTCAACTAATCTTTATTTTACTAATGAACGAGTTGATGATAGAGTCAATACTTTGGTTACTGATGGTGAAGGTATTGATTCTACCTATGATGATGCGAATGGCACACTAACTATCGCTGGTGAAGATGCTTCAACCTCTAATAAAGGTATTGCTTCTTTCGCTACTGCTGATTTTGCTGTAACGTCAGGCGCCGTAACAATTAAAGCCTTAGGAGTTTCTAATTCTCAACTGGCGGGTTCAGTTGCAAATGCTAAATTAGCTAATTCTACAATAACAGTAACAGACGGTACAAATTCCACAGCAGCAGCTTTGGGTGATACTGTCACATTTTCTGGAACTGCTAATGAAGTTACAGTAGCAGAGTCTAGTGGTACTATAACAATAGGATTACCAGATGATGTAACAATAGCAGGAAATCTAACAGTTAGTGGAGATACAACCACAGTTAATACAGCAACATTATCAGTAGAAGATCCTTTGATAGTAATGGCCTCTGGTAATAATGCTGCAGATACAGTTGATATTGGTTTCTATGGATTATATGATACTAGTGGTTCACAAAATCTGTATGCTGGATTGTTTAGAGATGCTAATGATTCTGGTAAATGGAAATTATTTAAAGACAATCAAGCAGTACCGGGGACAACAGTAGATACATCTGGAACAGGATATGCAGTTGCTACACTTGTTGCTGATTTGGAAGGTGACGTTACAGGTAATGCAGATACAGCAACTACATTAGCGACAGCAAGAACAATAGGTGGAACATCTTTTAATGGTTCAGCTAACATTGTACCTGCAACAATTACAGTAGCAGATACTACAGATACATCAGCATATGTTGGCTTGTGGGAATCGGCTACTGGTGACTTGGCACCTAAATCAGATGCGGGTTTAACATATAATGCTGGTACAGGTACACTAACAGCAACTGCTTTTGCAGGACCTATCACAGGTGCTGTAACAGGCAATGCTTCTACAGCTACTGCATTAGCGACAGCAAGAACAGTAGGAATGACTGGTGATGTTGCTTGGACTTCAGCAAGTTTTGATGGTTCAGGAAATGTAACAGGTACAGCAACTATACAAGCTAATGCTGTTGACAGCGCTGAGATTACTAGTGGAGCGATAGACAACGCACATATGTCAGCAGATTCTATAGACAGTGACCAGTATGTAGATGGCTCCATAGATTTGATACATCTAGCAGCAGACTCAGTAGATGGCACAAAGATAGCTGATGATTCTATAGATTCAGAACATTATGCTGCCGGAAGTATTGATAACGAACATTTGGCTGATGATGCTGTGGGTGCTGATGAACTAGCCTCCAATGCTGTAGTAGATGCTAGCATAGCATCAGGAGCCGCAATAGATGCTACAAAGATAGCAGACGGCTCAGTAACAAGTACCGAGTTTCAATATATAAATACTTTGAGTAGTAATGCCCAAACTCAAATAGATGCTAAGGCAACAAAAGGTTTCTCTATAGCAATGGGAGTAGCACTAGGATAACATTATGGCAATACCAAATTCAAAAGCTACTCTAAAGGATTGGTCATTACGGAAACTTGGCTTTCCTGTAATAGATATTAATGTAGATGATGACCAAGTTGATGATAGAATAGATGAGGCTTTACAATACTTTTATACTTTCCAGTATAATGGTATGCAGCGTGTTTATTTAAAACATAAGATAACTCAAGCTGATGTAGATAGATCCGAAGTTGATGAAACTTATTCAGCAACAGATTCAAATGCTGTTACAAGTACATTGGCTAGTAATGGATCGGTAACTGATCCAACAATCACCTTAGTAGATGCTACAGATTTTCCTGAAACAGGTACTATTACGATAGCCGCAGACGGAACAAATGCAGCTGAAACTCTTACAGTAACAGCAAAGGTTGGTAATGTTTTAACAACATCTCCAGTACTACAGATTGCACATTTAGCAACTGCTACTGTTTCAAGTGTTAATACGATTACTTGGTCTAAATCACAAGCTTATCTTCCTATGCCTGAGGCAGTTCAAAGTGTTTTGAGGGTTCTACCGTTTAGTGACCGTGGTAACCTCAATATGTTTGACATTCGATATCAGTTGAGATTGAATGACCTGTATGATTTTTCATCCGAATCTGTCATTCATTACCAAATGACAATGTGGCATCTGGATTTCCTTGATATGATATTGATTGGAGAAAAGCCCATACAATTTAATGTACACCAAGACCGTTTGTATATTAATATGGATTGGGGATCTGATGTAAATGTTGATGAATATATTATTATGGAATGTTATCGTAAATTAGACCCTACCACATGGACAGATATATACAATGATTTGTGGCTGAAAAAATATTCAACAGCCCTTATCAAAAGACAGTGGGGTGAGAATTTGATGAAGTTTCAAGGTGTTCAAATGTTAGGTGGTGTGACTATGAATGGCGAAACCATCTACAATGAAGCCAAAGAAGAAATACAGTTGTTAGAAGAACAGTCAAGGAACACTTGGGAAGAGCCATTGCTTTTTGACATAGGATAAGAGGTTAACAATTAGACTTTTAGGAGGAATTGAATGCTAAAAAATCTTGATGAATTGGAACTGGAACACCGCCAGTTGGACGAGGAGATAAAAATCCTTGCCGAGGATTATGTTGATGATATACAAATAACGAGATTAAAAAAGCGTAAATTACTTTTAAGAGATAAAATTGAACTAATAAAAATGAGGTACTTGGCTGTACCACCAATCTAAATGTTAAATCACTATTTTTCAAAGGGCACTCAAAACGAACAGTTCCTCTATGAGGACCTCGTTATTGAGGCTTTACAAATATACGGGCATGATGTAGTTTATTTACCAAGAGAGTTGGTGAATAAGGACGATTTGTTTGGTGAAGATCCATTATCCAAGTTTGATGAAAGTTATCAGATAGAGATGTATATGGAAACCGTTGAGGGTTATGAAGGGGAGAAAGAGCTTGTATCCAGATTTGGTTTGGAGATACGAGATGAAACAACCTTTGTAGTTGCTCGCCGACGGTGGGATAATGTGATATCAATAAGCCAAAATCTCATAACATCAATGCGGCCCAATGAGGGTGATTTGATTTTCATGCCCAATGTCAATAGAATTTGGGAAATAGCTTTTGTGGATATTGATGATCCGTTCTATCAAGTAGATAATCTTCCGGTGTATAAAATGTTTTGTCGCACATTTGAATACTCTAGTGAAAGATTGGATACTGGTATTGATGTTATTGACACTATCGAAACTACATACTCAACGGATCAACTAACCTGGCAGATGATAGGTGAAGCTGCAGCCACAGTTACTTATAATGAAAATATGGCATCAGAAGATGTTTCTGGTGGTTTATTAATGCAAGAAGATGGTACTACTGGAGCTGGGCTTGGTGATAATCTTACTGCTGAAGATGAGGTTGGATTTGATGCTGTCTTGCTTGAGAATTCTAATGCTTATGATAGTTACTTCATTATAGCTGAAGAATTTGAGCTATCAACACAAGATGATACTTCCGATAATAAATACATAGAAGATCAGGCTGCTGACAGAGGTGTTGTTTGGGATGGAGATTGGGAAGGTATATTAGACTTCACAGAAAAGAACCCATTTGGAGAGCCGACGGAGAAAAATTAAGATATGTTAGGACAACATTTTTATAACGAAGGATTGAGAAAGGTTGTTATAGCCTTTGGTAGTTTATTTAATAATATCGTTATTACTAGAAAAGATTCCACTGGGAAGACTACTCAATCAATGAAGGTGCCTCTGGCTTATGGCCCGGCACAGAAATTTCTTGCTCGATTAGACCAAGACCCCAATGCAACACAGAAGATAGCATTGACTTTACCACGAATTGGTTTTGAAATGCAATCTTTTGATTATGATGGTAGTAGAAAACTAAATCGTATTATCAGACAAAAAAGAGTTACTGATGAGAATGATAAGAAATTAAAGCAGATGACTACTCAGTATACTCCCGTGCCATACAATATCAATTTTGAAATGTTTGTTATGGCCAAAAACAGTGACGATGGTATTCAGATTGTAGAGCAGATATTGCCTTATTTTCAACCAGAATATACAGTAACAATCAGAGAAGTTCCTGAAATGGAAATTGTCCGTGATGTGCCTATTGTACTAAACAGTATTGGTTATGAAGATACATATGAAGGTGATTTTCAGACACGGCGAGCTATCATATACACCTTTTCTTTCGCAGCAAAAGCTTATGTATATGGTCCTGTTACTACTGCCAAGCCGATTACAAAGGCACAGGTGGATATCTATGATGACCTGTCAGATAAGGCACCTGAAAGACACCACCGCATTGTTACTACAGCAACTGCACCGACTACAGCTGGAACAGCTGATGGATTTGATGATTTTGGATTTAATGAAGTTACCTCCGAATGGACGTAATAGTGAATATATATGAGCAAAGTTGATGAAGCGATAGATGAGGCCTTAGGACTAAAACAAGATATCAAACAGGAGCTAATATCTCCTGCACCTACTTCCATAAAACCCAGAGAAGGTATGGAAGACCTTGATACAGACTATCATTATTCGCGTGAAAATTTTTATAATTTGATTGAAAGAGGTTCTGATGCCATAGAAGGTATACTAGAACTTGCAAAGGAATCTGAGCACCCTAGGACCTATGAGGTTGCAGGTCAGCTAATCAAAACTGTATCAGAAGTTACAGAAAGATTGGCGGACTTACAAGAGAAGATGCAGAGATTGAAAGAGGTTCCTGATAAAGGACCTAAAAATGTCACCAATGCATTGTTTATTGGTTCAACAAAAGAACTTCAAGCACTACTAAAGAATAAATCTGATGAGTGATAAGACCTATAAAGGTAATCCTAATTTACCTGCGGCTGGTTATAGGACAGAGTTTACAGAATCTCAAGTAGCAGAGTTTATCAAGTGCTCTAATAATCCTGCATATTTTATCCAGAAATATGTGAAGATTGTTAGTATTGATGAGGGGTTAGTCCCTTTCAATCTATATCCTTTTCAGAAAGATATTATTGGTACTTTCCATAAGAACAGATTTACCATATGCAAACTGCCTAGACAGTCTGGTAAGTCTACTACTATTCTATCGTATCTGATTTATTATATTATCTTCAATGAAACAGTAAACGTGGCAATCCTTGCTAACAAAGCGGCAACAGCAAGAGACCTGTTATCTCGTTTACAGATGGCTTATGAGCATCTACCCAGTTGGTTACAGATGGGTGTGATGAACTGGAACAAAGGTTCCCTGGAGCTAGAAAATGGATCTAAAATCTTGGCTGCATCTACTAGTGCTAGTGCTGTTCGTGGTGGCTCTTATAATATTATCTTCCTTGATGAGTTTGCGTTTGTGCCTTCTAACATTGCTGAACAGTTTTTCAGCTCGGTGTACCCGACTATTACTGCGGGAACGTCATCGAAAGTAATGATTGTATCTACTCCACACGGAATGAATATGTATTACAAGATGTGGATGGATGCAGTAAATGAAAAAAATGAGTTTGTTCCTATTGAGGTGGCTTGGAACGAAGTGCCAGGCAGAGATGAAGCCTGGAAGAAACAGACTATAAAGAATACAAGTGAACAGCAATTCTTACAGGAGTTTGAGTGCTCGTTCCTGGGTAGTGTTGATACTCTGATATCACCCACAAAAATTCAAGTAATACCACACTTTGATCCTATTGAAAGTAGTGCTGGGTTGGATATTTTTGAGAAGCCGATAAAGGACCATCAGTATTGTATGACAGTTGATGTGGCCCGGGGCGCTGCAAATGATTACTCCGCCTTTGTGGTGATAGATATTACCAAAATGCCTTACAAGTTAGTAGCGAAATACAGAAACAATGAGATAAAGCCTTTGGTATTTCCTGATGTGATTTATCGCACAGGCAAGACATACAATGATTCTCATATACTTGTAGAGATAAATGATATCGGTGGTCAGGTGGCAGACGCTCTACACCACGATATGGCATACGAAAACATCATAATGACACAGATGCGAGGTCGTTTAGGGCAGATAGTAGGGTCAGGGTTTGGTGATGCCCCTACAGATTTGGGTGTAAGAACTACCAAACAAGTAAAGAGAGTTGGTTGTTCTAACTTCAAACAGTTGATAGAAGGTGATAAGTTGTTAGTAAATGATTTTGATATCATTGCTGAAATGTCCACCTTTGTGCAGAAAGGGCAATCATTTGAGGGTGAAGATGGTTCTCCTGATGACTTGGTGATGTGCTTGGTGTTTTTCTCTTGGCTAACAGACCAACAGTATTTTAAGGACTTGACAGATGAAGATATCCGTACTAGACTATATGAAAGTCAAAGAGAAAACATAGAAGCTGATATGGCTCCGTTTGGATTTATTGATGATGGAGTCCATTACGGAGAAGATATTGTAGCATTCACAGATGAGGATGGTGATTATTGGCGACCTGTTGAGGATACTCCAGACTTCTTTGATGATGATAGATTCTTAAAGCATTAGTGCGGCCAGCGAGGATCAGTATCTTCTTTGATTAGTATGTGATACTCTCTGGACATAACACAATGGACACAGACAGGAAAACTATCTCTCATTAGTCCCATAGCCTCAGCATATTCTTCAGTCTTTTTGCCGAACCGTAACAAGTTGTGTTTTATTTTTTGATGATGTGGAAACCAGGTCAATAGGTGTGGTTCAGAAATACCACACACTTCACAACTCTTACCATTGAGAGTTTCTATTAGTTTCAGTTTCCTTCCAACGTCCCTCATGCTGGTATTTATACAAATGTGTGTTTTCCAAATGTCTAAAAACAGATTTGTATAAATAAAAGTGTAAAATTGAAAAAAGTTCTCTTTAATATGTGAACTAAACTTTGCTATATTAACAAAAAAACAAGGAGAAAATAGAAAAATGGCTGATCTAATTTCGCCTGGTATACAAGTAAAAGAAAAAGACTTAACCACAACGGTTAGAAGTGAACCCACTTCTATTGGTGGTATGGTTGGTGTTTTCCAGCAAGGTCCTATTGATGAGGTTGTTACAGTTGATTCTGAGCAAACTCTGATACAGATTTTTGGAAAACCTAATCTTACTAACTATCAATACTGGTTTAGTGCTGCTTCGTTTCTTGCTTACACCAATACTCTCAAACTAGTTAGAGCCGAAGTGACCGGGGCTGTTAATGCCGCTCACAGCGGTACTAATATTCTTATTAAGAATACAACTCATTATGCTGATGGTGACGGTGTAACAGGTCCTTATAGTGACGGTTCTGCTAATGTCGGTAACTGGGCTGCAAAAACAGCTGGAGAATGGGGCAATGCTCTAAAAATCTCCATGTGTGCGACTGCTGGTGCTTATTATGAAAGTAATAAGTCTACAGTTACACCAGCTGAAGCTGCTGGTCAAACAGTTATTACTTTGGCAGATGGCTCTGGTTTTAATGTAGGTGATATCGTTTATTTTGATGAAGCTGATGGTCAGAAGTATAAAATCTCAGCAAAATCTTCTAATGATATTACTATCGTAAGATATCCCGCTTCTAATGCAACTGGTTTGGCAGAAGCTTTGCCGAACAATACTAATGCATCTCGATGGTGGGAGTTCTATGAGGAGTTTGATCGTGCACCTGGCACATCAGCGTATGCTACTGATAAGAGTTCAAGTGCTGATGAAATGCATATTATCGTTATTGATGCTACTGGTGTAATCAGTGGTGTTAAGAATGAAATTTTAGAGAAATGGACAGACCTATCAAAAGGTTCGGATGCTGTGACAGATGATGGCGCTGGTAATTATTATGCAGATGTTCTTTATACATCTTCAGAATATATTTACTGGATGGATCATCCTGCCGGCACTTCTGATTGGGGAACGACTTGTGCTGCAGCTGCAGCATTTTCAAGCCCAACCAATATTGTTGAAACCATAACTTTAACTGGTGGTGTTGGTGGAGCAGTTGCTCCGACCGAAGGTCAAAGACAAGTAGCGTATACTAAGGCATTTAGCGACCCTGATGTTGAAGATGTAAATCTTCTGATTGCGGGTCCTGCTTCGGTAGGTAATACAGGTAGTACAACTCACGGTGTCTTTATGATTGATCTCGCAGAGAAGCGTAAAGATTGTGTTGCGTTTTTATCACCTGATAATAATGATGTTGTAAATATCGCTCGTAGCTACACACAGACTTCAAACGTAGAGGCTTATTTTGATGCTTTGGCGAGTTCGTCTTATGTAGTATTCGATAGTGGTTATACAAAACAGTATGATAAGTACAATGACGTTATGCGTTGGGTACCTCTAAACGGTCATATGGCTGGTCTCTGTGCTCGCACAGACCATCTGGAAGATGCGTGGTGGTCACCTGCTGGTTTGAACCGTGGACAGATTCGTAGTTCTATCCAATTGGCTTACAATCCAAAGCAAACAGAACGTGATGAACTTTATCGTGCTCGTATCAATCCCGTAGTAACATTCCCGGGTGAAGGTACGATGCTGTTTGGTGACAAAACTGGCTTGGCAAAGAATAGTGCGTTTAGTCGTATTAATGTTCGCCGGCTATTCCTCGTAATTGAGGAGGCTATTAAATTAGCAGCTCGTACAGTTCTTTTTGAATTCAACGATGAATTCACAAGAAATAATTTCAAGGCTATGGTTGATCCATATCTGAGAGATATCCAGAGCAGACGTGGTATTATCGACTTCCTAACAGTGTGTGATGAAACAAATAACACACCTCAGGTAATTGATAATAATGAATTCCGGGCTGATTTTTACATCAAGCCGGCACGTTCAATTAACTTCATCACACTGACATTCATTGCAACACGAACAGGTGTTGACTTCAATGAAATCGTCGGTAGAGCCGGATAAGGGAGGATAAGAAATGTCTAATTTAAATACATTTGTACAGAATCTCGCCGGTGGTGGTGCTCGTGCTAACCAGTATGAGATTCAAATTACTGGTTCGCCAGTTCCTAATGGTACGTTTTCGTTTCTGTGCCGTTCAGCTCAGATTCCTGGCATGACTGTCGGTGAAGTCCCAGTGGCTTACCGTGGTCGTCAGATTTTTGTTGCTGGTGATCGCACATATGATGCTTGGACTGTTACTGTATTCAGTGATACTGCATGGAGTTTGAGAAGTTCCTTTGAAGCTTGGAGTCATCAGATTGCCCATACGGAAGCTGAGGCTACAGGTGCTACAGCTCCTAATGAGTATTATGCTACTGCTGAGGTGAAACAGTTTGATCGAGCGGGAGGCATTAGGGCTAATTATTTCTTAGCTGATTGCTGGCCGACTACGGTTGATCCAATTGATCTTGCTTATGACACTAATGACGCCGTAATGGAGTTTGGTGTTACTTTGCGATTCAACTATCTGACAATAGCTGCAGCTGGTGGCGGTGGTGCTCGTTAGGGATAATTGAAAGCTTAGTTTGAAATAATGTTTTATATTATGTATAAATAGTTATGTTATGGCAGAACTATTTGGATTTGAGATAAAGAAAAAGAAGGAGACGGGCGGCAAGGCGCAAAGCTTTGTCGCCCCATCCGACGAGGAAGGTACACTAGATATTGCTGGTGGTGCCGGGTTTTTTAGTCAGTACCTAAACCTGGATAAAGCAGCAAAGAATGACTGGGACCTGATTCGTAAATATCGTTCAACAGCTGAAGCACCTGAGTGTGATCAGGCGTTGGAAGATATTGTATGCGAGGCTATCACTTCAGACGAAACAGATACCTCAGTAAAAATTAATTTGGACCTAGTCCATTTATCATCCTCTGTAAAGAAAAAAGTCATTGCAGAGTTTGATGAGATTTTGCGGCTTTTGGAATGGAAAGATAAAGCACACGAAATCTTTAGACGGTGGTATATTGACGGACGTATCTATTATCATAAGTTAGTAGAACAAAAGTCCGCTCGAAAAGGCATCACCGAAGTCCGTTACATTGATCCTAAATTTATTAAAAAGGTTCGTGTAATTGAAAAGGACAAAGGTACAAATAATAAGGATGGTATTGAGCTTGTTAAATCAGTTCAAGAATTTTACTTATTTAATGAAGGTGGTGTGTATCCTGGTCTTACAGGAATACAAACACAGATAAAAAATTCCCAAGGGTTGAAGATTGCTCCTGACAGTGTAACTTTTGTCACCTCAGGCATTTACAATCCTACAACAAAACAGGTGTATGGTCATTTACATAAGGCCATCAAGCCTGTAAATCAATTACGAATGATGGAAGATGCGTTAGTTATCTATCGTATCAGTCGTGCTCCAGAAAGACGTATCTTTTATATTGATGTGGGTAATCTACCCAAACCTAAAGCAGAATCTTATTTGAAAGATGTAATGAGTCGTTATCGTAATAAGGTTGTGTATGATGGTGCTACTGGTGAAGTCAAAGATGACCGTAACCAAATGTCAATGTTAGAGGACTTCTGGTTGCCACGTAGAGAAGGTGGTAGAGGTACAGAAATCACAACACTACCTGGCGGCACAAATCTCGGAGAAATGGAAGACGTAAACTATTTCAAAGAGAAACTTTATCGTTCACTAAACATCCCCGCTTCTCGTTTGATTACAGATACAGGCTTTAATATGGGCCGGTCAGCTGAAATCACAAGAGATGAAGTGAAGTTTGCTAAATTTATTCAGAAGTTGAGAAAAAGATTTAGTAAAATCTTCCAAGATATGCTCAAGACTCAATTGGTATTGAAGGGTATCATAACGATAGATGATTGGGATAAGATAAAAGAAAAAGTTGTTTATGATTTCTATGATGATAACCATTTCTATGAGTTAAAAGATGCTGAGATACTGAAAGAGCGTGTAGAGCAATTGCAGTTGATGAGTGAATATATCGGTACTTATTATTCTGTTCAATGGATTAGAAAGAATGTCTTGAAGCAGACCGATGAAGAAATGGAAGAGATTGATAATCAGATTGATAATGAAAAATCTGAAGGTGGAATAGATCCAGAAGCCGGTACTGGTATGGGTGGTCCTGAAGGTGGATTTGGTGATCCAACTAGAGGCGTAGAACAGGAACCTGAATACCCACCCGAACAGGGTGGAATGCCACCTGATGCGGATGAGCCCGAAAATAAGGGTAAGCCGGAATCACAAAACCTATAAATAGTAACAAGGAAATAAATATTATGGCTAAAACAACAAAGGATATGATAGGTTCTATCATTGACGGTGACCTTGCTCGGGCTAATAAAGAGTTTGACGAGATATTAGCAGCTAAACGTGCATCAGAATGGGAAGGGATTAAACAAGATTTCGCCCGTACAGCATTTGATGAAGTAACTCCAGAAGTTACACATGAGCCCGTAGATACTGGAATAACAGGAGAACCAGAGGAAGAAAAATGAAACTAATATCAGAACACATGGGTTTTGTTGAGTATATTACCGAAGATGGTGAGACCGGTAAAAAGAATTATAAAATCCGCGGTGTCTTTATGCAAGCTGATATAAAAAACCGTAATAATCGGATGTATCCTGGGGAAATTTTAGAGAAAGAAGTAAAGAGATACAACAAAGAGTACATTCAACAGAATCGTGCTTTTGGTGAGTTAGGTCATCCTGATGGACCTACGGTGAATCTTGAAAGGGTGTCACATATGATTACAGACCTTTATCCAGATGGAAAGAATTTCATCGGTGAGGCTAAAATCCTAGACACTCCTTATGGCAAGATTGTAAAGAATCTCATAGATGAAGGTGCCAAGCTTGGTGTTTCATCTAGAGGTATGGGTTCATTAGAACCAAGACGAGATATGCACGTTGTCAAAGATGATTTTTATCTAGCAACTGCGGCCGATATTGTTGCAGATCCTTCTGCACCATCTGCTTTTGTAGAAGGTATTATGGAAGGAAAAGAATGGGTTTGGAATAATGGCGTAGTAAGAGAGGTTGATATTGCTGAATATCGTAAAGATTTGAGTAAAAAGACTAAAGACCGAGAAGAAAAACACATAAAGGTGTTTGAAAACTTCATGTCTAAACTCTGAAAATAATAAATAACTAATACAGTATAATAACAAATACAGGGAGTTATCCAACAATGACAGATATCAACACAGAGTTAGAAGCTATCGCCGCAGAAGAATTAGGTGACGAGCAACTGACCGAAGTAGCTGCAGACGAGCCCAAGAAAGGTGCTGCCGCCGCCATGCCGCCTGAGAAGGTGGAAGGTGAGCGTCAGGATATGGGTCCTGCCGTTGTTTCTCCTGATGCCAAATCTGATCCTGGTAAAGAAGCTTCAAAAAAGGCGAAGAAGTCTCCTGACTTGCCCGATAAGGGTAAGCCATCAGACGCTTCTCCGTCAGCTATGGGTGACGGAAGTGGTCCTATGAAATCAGGTGCTCGCGAAGAAGTAGAGTATGATGAGGACGCAGAAGTCGAAGCTATCGCTGAAGAAGAAGATACCCAAGATGAAATGGTAGAAGGGGAAACGATTGAAGATCGTGTTTCTGCTATGGATCTTTCTGATGATGTTAATGCTCTGACAGAAGGGGAAGACCTTTCGGAAGAGTTTAAAGAGAAAGCCGCAACAATTTTTGAAGCAGCTATCAAAGCTAAACTCCAAACAGAGATTGAACATCTTGACGAAATATACCAAGCACAATTTGATAAGGAACTTGAAGAAGCCAAATCTGCAATTGCAGAGAAGGTAGATTCATACCTTTCATATGTAGTAGAAGAATGGATGAAGAAGAACGAAATCGCTCTAGAGCATAAGCTCAAGACAGAAATCGCTGAAAGCTTTATCAAAGGTCTCAAGACCCTCTTTGAAGAGCATAATGTTGCTATTCCCGATGAACAGTTTGACGTTCTAGACGCAGCCGCCGATCAGGTGAATGAACTAGAAGCTAAGTTGAATGAAACCATCGAAAGTAATATGGCTCTTTTACAGGAAGTTAATTCCTTAAAGAGAAATGAGATCCTTCTTGATGTTGCTTCTGATCTAGCAGATACAGAAGTAGAGAAGTTTGCTGAACTTGCGGGAACTGTTGATTACGAGAACGAGGAAGATTTTCGTCAGAAAGTCGATACGATCAAAGAATCATATTTTCCAAAAGAAAAATCAGCAACCAATAATGATACAGCCGAAGTAGATACGACAGAAGATGTGGACGTGTCCGACACAATGGCTGCTTATTTGTCTGCTATCAC
>Ga0098040_1000901_pt1 | contig 13350 bp, 6 predicted proteins | sample 7_EtaG_FD_75065 | JGI IMG/M metagenome (GOLD analysis project Ga0098040, IMG submission 75065) | Marine viral communities from the Subarctic Pacific Ocean - 7_ETSP_OMZ_AT15161 metaG | ecosystem: Environmental > Aquatic > Marine > Oceanic | place: Pacific Ocean | collected 2015-01-08
CTTGTCTAAATATGGAAATGTAAATGAATAGTTCGTTGTAGAACCATTCCCTGTGTAATTAACTTGTGTTACAGCCATTTACGCTATTGTGTAAAGTGATCGGGCGGGTTATTTAATAGGTTTGTTCCTTAATTGATTGATTTGTCTTTCTACGTTCTCAGCAGCATCTGGTTGACCCTGCATACGTAGGTTATTACCTAATTGACCAAGTTGATGTAAATATTCTAATCTTCCAGCTTTACCACTTATATCTTTATCTTGTAGAAGCATCTGCCAAGCTTGTTTCTTCGCACCGCTAAAGATTTGTTCGATAATAGGACCGTGTAAAGTCTTTCTAGGCTCATATGTCTTACCCATATCTCTATCACGTTCCATCTGTTTGATAGACTCTACGATTTGAGGGGTAAATGCTTTCGTAAGCTGAGCTTCGATGTTCTGTTGACCCATATAGAACTGATATTTAGACTTCAGATCAGGGTGACCTTCTAAGGATTCACCATTAGGACCAGTATTAAAGGTCTGTTTCAGGCTTAGTCCACTTCTAAATAGTAGTTCTCTGGTTGGATTAGTACCAACACCTAGGTTAAAGGGTAGTATACTGTTGACTAGACGTGTTAAAGGATCGTGATCTTTGATCCGTTCACCATTTAATACATCATATTTATAAGGTAATAGGTTACCAGGAGTACCAACATCTGCCCAAAGGTTTCTATTTCCAACACTTTGCCAGAAGCCAGTCTCTAATTCTCTCATCCCAGGAGATAATAACTTACCTATTTCATTACGTAAACCAGCTAGTGGTAGTTGGTTATTAGCAAAGTTAGCAGATACTCTACTTACATCACGACCTTGGCTTGTTAGCAAGTCTTGTAGTTGTAGTAGTCCTGCGAGGAATGATTTGTTTGTTACGTTAGCACTGAGTATATATGCCATTTTACCGAAGTTATTGCCTGCCCATTCATCACCCATTACTTTCTGTGCATCTACAGTATCAGCAATGAAACTAAAGAACATATTGAAAGGTTCTAATGCTTCATAACTTACGTAGTTACCACCGATCTTAATAGATCTAGGTTGCCATCCGTTCTGTATCCATGTATTACGTAGTCCTCTATCAGGAGGTCCATTACCTGTAATCTGTCCATTCAATGCCATTAAAGCAGCTGAACTAGTTACACCATATCCAATAGCTTCACGTCCACGCATGACTGACTGAGCGATTTCTAGATCAGCTTGGCTTTTTATACCATACTTGATCATGCCTTCGTCATCCCAGGCTTTAGTCATGATGTCTACGTTTTCACGTATGAATCTATTCAGTATAGGTGTATACTTGGATGTCATATATAGAGCATTCACACCAGTTCTAGCGAACAGGAAGAAGGGTCTAAGGAATGGTTGTTTCTCAAATACTACATCTAGATCTTTAGCAAACCCTGTTAGTTCTGCTGTCAGCTTAGCTTCATCAGCTGAGAATTTAACCATCTCATCTGTGACCTGACCATCAGCACTGAAGACCTTGCCTTCAAAGTCTACTTCAGATTGTCTAACAATTCTATCAAAATCTTGGTCCGATATAATTTCACCTGACTGTTGAACTTTAGTCCATACATCATCAAAAGCTAATTGTCTTACTCTTCCTCGTGCAATTAACTGTGTGAAATATGTATCCAAGGATTTCATAACCCTAGGACCATAATTAAATACAGGTAGTTTGTTTATTTCACGTAATGAGTTAGCGAAATGAGTCGCAGCTTTCTCTCCATCAGTACCATATTGATCAAAGTATTTTACCATACCTTGCCATTCATGGTCTTTTGTATTGGTTGTCATACCTCTCCAACCTTCTTCATGCACAGTATAGGATTGGAAGTCTGCTACAGCTTTACGCCATGCATCATTCCTAGACTCTACCATAGCACCTAAAGTTTGGAAAGCACCTCTAGTTACACGATCATTACCTTTACCTACACTACCTAATATAGTAGCAACAGGTCTCATTACTGTCTGTAATCCTGTACCAATCAAAGCACGTACTGGAGTCTTAGGTCCAGATAACATACTATTAAATCCCATTGTTTGGAGTTCATTTAGTATAGCATTACGTTGGTATGCGTTACCCTCTCTATATCCTTTCAGTTTACGAGTGAAGAAGGTTTGCATATCCTTCCAGGTTTGCTTCTTACCGTTACCAGTAGCAGTAAAGTGTATAAAGGATTCTAATAAGTCATCATCTACATCATTCCTAAGTAGCTGTTTGAATGTAGCTACCTCTTCAGCTGCAGCATCAGATGCTTTACCACGTATATCTGCTTCATCAATAGTATCTTTTAACTTACCACCTGAATTAAACTTACGTAGTTCAAAACTGGATAGTAAACTAGTCTCCTTACGCATCCTAGCAACAGCTGAATATCGTGAGAGTATACCATCTAATAAAGAACCATCAGCATTGATAGCTACTTCATCAGACACACTTAGAGCAGCTTTAGCTAAGTCTCTAGCTTCATATAGAAGTTGACCTAGTACAGTATCAGTTGCTACTAGCTGTGCTTTGTTAAGAGTACCAATACCTTCAATAGCAGTTGGTCTACCAGCATCCTTGTTCTTAATATACTTAATAACATCTTCTTGAGGGATATCAATAAGTCTACTATGTCCAGAGTCACTAACAAATCTCATCACATCTGCTGTTGCATCTGCTAGATCTTCTGCTATAGCTTTAGGCATAGATTCACCATATAGTTGGTGATAAGCTGGTTCAGCTTGTAGTACTTTAGCTAATGAATTACGTTCGCTTGTTATTGTACCAGGTGCTGAGTATTCAACACGTCTAATATTAGCCTCCGTCAGGGTGCCTCTAGGAGAGCCGTATTTCTGGCTTGGGTTATTACGTATCTCCATCATGTCTCTCGGTCCTTTCACAGGCATTGTGGAGGCGCTGAGAGCTTGATTGTCTGTTACATCCGCACCTTTATAATAGGCAGGGTTCTGTCTGGGAGTTCCTTGGGTTAAATCAAACTCAAGTTGCTCTATAGCTAAGTCTTTATTTGCTGCATTTTGTCTGCCAGCTCTAAGGTTCATATCACGATATGGTCCCCAGTCTAGGTCATTCTTATCAGCAAACATCTGCATAGCTTCATTCTTCTGTTCGTCAGGCAAGTGCTTCCAAGGCTTATACTTCTTACGGAAAGTATCGATACTAGTATCTTTAGGTACATCTCCTGAGTTCTTCATCTTTCTAAACAAAGAACGTTCGTATGCCGCTCTAGCACCTGACTCTATCTGTACTGTCTTCTTACCATAATCAACATCACTACTCTTATCTACTGCTTTAGATATAGCATCGTAGTTTTTAGATGTAATCTTCTTAGCTGACTTCTTTGCGTTGACAGAATAGGATCGTAATCCCCATCCACCTGCTTCGACAGCAACATCAAATAGACCACCTATACCTAAACCTTCGCCTACATTATAGACGGATTTAAGAGCTGGTGACATATCCTCTTTAGTAGCAATAGGGTTAAGTACTCCTGCCCATTGAGGTTTAATATCTATTAGACTTCTAGCTAAGTTTTGCTCTTGCGATTGATTACTGATGAGATCATAAGTTCCACCTTGTACTGCAGATAAACCTACACGACCCATGCGTGTAGCCTTAGCAGCTGTGGCTAAACCTTTAAGACCTTTAATCCCCCATAGAACTTTACCAGTACCAAGTAAACCACCTACAAGTTCAGTGCCTCCACGTATGAAATTACCCCATCTTGTACGGGTTATTGGTTTAGCTTTTATTAGCCAGGGAGCATCAAATTGATATGGATTCTCAGGATCTGTAGGTTGATAGAATCTCTTATCGAATAGTTTAGGAAGTGATCCTACACTATTAACGATGTCAATACCACCACCTACTACAGCTCCTGCAGCTTCTTTAACATTATCACCTAAGTTATAATCCTTAACATCTTTCTCTCCAGTCTCTTGAGCAGCTTGTACTTCGAGTTGTTTATCTTGTTCTTGTTTTTCAAGCTCTGCTTTCTGAGCATCATTACGCTCTTGCAGAACTCTATTAAATACTGCGTTTGAATTCATTATACTACCCCCAGATATTCACTGAATAGGTTTTCTTTAAATCTAAAAGATTCAAACGCTGGAATAGCAGAAAAGGCTACTTTGATTGTTTCTTCTTTTTCGGTATCTTTGGAAGGTTTCCAGCTTAGAGCTGTTTCCTGACCCCATCCAGGTATATCTTTACCCTTATATTGGAATGAACCAGAGGTTCTCTCCATCTCCCAACGTGCTAGTCTGTTTTGTGTAAGGCTATCAAACATATCGTCTTTATTAATCCAACCTTTACCAATATAATGCTGTAAGGTTTGAGCATCAAATTGAAAAGCACCTACTTGTATTCCTTCACGTCTCTGTAAGGCATCGACCTCGCCTACAGTCATTTCGATTATTGGTTTATTATAATTATTTGTACCTGTTGTTAATCCCCTTGTAGTTAAGACAGCATCATATCCTTCATTGTCAGGATCAATAGCCATCACTGGTTTAGTTTTTAACATTTGTAACATAGGTGATATAGCTTCGTTCTCTTGACCTGTCATCTTCATTGTAGTTTCTGTAGCTCTAGCAGTTCTAGCTAGTGATGTACGGTCAGTTACTAGCTTTTGAACTTCTGGGTGTATAAACTCTTTTTTAACTCTAGCAAGACCTGGACGATCAATAGGTTCAACACCATTAGCTTCCAAAATGATATCCATGATATCATATGGATCTTTATGTGGATAGACTTGATCTAATTGGAAGATAAACCCTGGTATAGGTTTACCAGAAGGTACATCTGCAATAGCTTGTATATGTTCTTGTGATATAGAACCAGAGGTATAAATGAATCCTTTATCTTTTGATGCTTGTAGCCTATACTCAACACCAGCTCTATCAAATTCAAGAGCGTCTTCTAAGTATCGGAACCCGCCAGCTTTACCAACTAGTACGTTGCCACCAGCATCTTTCTTAGGAGCAAAGATACCTTCACCACTATCTATCTCCTTACGGAGTTTATTTGTTTCTTGTACCCATGCGTCTGTAGAAGTATTATAAATACCAGCGATAGTAGCTTCACGAACTCTTTGGTTCAGCATAGTTAGTGCTTTACCTGACATAATTCTAGTTTGAGAACTACGTAAACTAGTATCAACTATTATATTATTAACAGCTGAAGTAATAGAAGCTTTCACAGCTCCAATATACTCTCTCTTAGCTTCTGGAGTTATAGATTTTGGACCATCAGTGGTATGCTCCTCGTAGGTTTTAAGAAGACTGCTATGATATCTACCACTGTACAGTTCAGACATAGATAGACCACCAGCAGAGCTGACACGTCTATCTAACTCATACTTACTATCTTCTTTAGTTTGTTCTGTAGCATTCTTATACTTATTTATCCATTGAGGTACTTGATAATTATTTTGTAAGTAAAGATCTTCAACTTTATCTATCTCCCATTTATTAAGATTCCTACCCATACTGATAGCAGCAGAAGCCAACTCACCTTTCATCTGAGAATCGAAAGCTTTTCTTTGCTGTTCTCTGACTTGATATGCTCTCTTATCTCTAGCATCGAACGCTGCGTATACTGTAGCAGCTTGCTCTTTCCATATAGAACCTTGACGTTGTTCTTTTCCTCCTTTACCTGGTTCGCCTAAGATAACCGTACCATTCATCATATCAGCAAACTCATGTCTTTCAAGTTCACCTGAATCAGCCATAACAGCTAGTAAAGCAAATGCTCTATCTCTAACACGTCCTCTAGACCCTTCTCCTTCCTTAGCAGATTCTATATCTATCCATCTAGTTAATGCTAAATGCCTATCAGCTCCACCATAACCTTTGATGTAAGCTTTCAAAGCAACTGTAGATTCTTGTATTTTATCCTCTGCGTGTGCATCTAGTGATCTTTGTTGTTGTTCTGCCCATTGTTGATCATCAATTTTATCTAAGCCTGGAGTCATATGAGCTCTCAGGAATTTCATATCATAGATAATATGCCCGTCTTTATCTGCAAGCTTCTTTAGATATTCAGTACGTATGTTCCTTTTAATGGTTCGGAAGCTTTCATCACTAGTCCCTTCAGCACCGTTTATATGATCATTTAACGATCCTAGTCCTTCATAAGGGTGACCACTACGATCAATAATGTGTGTGGCATAGGGTTTACCACCCATACTACTGACAGCATAAATCTGTGCTCCTAGCATCTTACGACCACTAAGACCAAAGACAGCTTTCAGTTCTGAGGGTGAAGCACCTCTGGCTGCCATCCTACCTTCTACTTTAGTAATAGCTTTATGAACCCAATCAACACTACGATCACCATTCTTTAAAGCAGCAAGTTCTACATGACTTAGATTCCATCTGATAGCTACTTCAGCACCAATGGCTTTCATCTTTTCTAAGTGATGTTTATCAAGTTTAGCAGCATTCATAGCCATTGATGGCATCATCTTAATTAGATCTTGCCACTCTTTCTCTTTTGCTATTAATCTCTTCTGCTTATTCTGAGAATCTTGGTATAAACCACCGCCTGGTTTGGTATCAGCTAAGCGTTGCTCGTAGTGTTGGAGCTCCGCTTCCTGATATGCTTCAGCAAATTCTTCTTCTAACTTTTGATTTGATTTTACATTAGCTTCTTGAAGTTTTGCATTCTCCTTCATTCCTGCTAAGTATTCTTTTCTGTTTTGGTTGTGTTGTTCCTGATACTCTCGCATACCTCGTAAGGTACGTTCGGTTTCATCTTGCATTGCACGCAAGTTATCAGGAATCTGCCAACCTAAATTATTTTTTCGTTGGGCGTACCCTTGAAATTGAATTCGTTGCATTTTTAATTAACCGAATAGTAACATTCCTAAACCAACAGCTGCGCCGATTGGTGTTGCCAATCCAGCTCCAACAGTACCTGCAGTGTGCATACCAGCTACAGCACTACCAGCTGCTAATCCAGCTGAAGCTGCTCCAATGATATTACCAGGTGATAGTATACTTTGTCCACCGCTAACATCTCTTGCCAGAGCACCTTTAATAGGAGCTGGTGGTTTCGATGGTGCTAGTGGATCTTGCCATTGAGTCTCAGGTATGGTTATAGGTTTGGGTATTTTTGGTGCTTTTTCAGGTTCTAACATTCTTCTAGCTTCTGCTGACATATCAGCTTTAACCTTTGCTAAAGCTATATCTCTTTTATTAGCTGCAGAAGCTTTGACAGCACTATCTAATGAAGCTCTTAGTACATTTTGGTTATGTTTAAACCTAGATTTTGTGTTAGCAACACCCCAATCAATCTTACTGAGCTCTGTACCAGTTGATTTCTGTGCGTGTCTTAGGTTACGTGAGATTTCTTTAGTATCTATACGTGTAGTTTCAGCTGTATCAGATACTTTCTTTCTAATTGCATCTAAATCTAATTGACCTTGTTGATTAGTTATCTTTAGATCACGTTCAGCTTCATTTATATCACGTTCAGCTTGACCAATATTAAAAAGTGTATCGTAATCAACACTTGCTTTTTTAATCTCAATATCAGTTTGAGTATTGATAGCTTCTACTCTATTTTGTTTCATCCTAGCATGAGCCACATTTTCACCACGTATCATGCTTTCAACAGTATAAGCTTGTTCCCTACCTAATTCTGCAAGAAACATTTGGACTGCCTTACCTTGAGACCTACCAGCTTGTGTTAAAGCTGCTTGGCCAAGTTGCTGCATACCTTTGACTCTAGCATCTGTTAATACCTTAGATGTTTTGAACTTATTATCACTGATCTCTCGTCTGAGTAAATCATTTTCAAAGTCTGCTCTTGTCTTAGCAGCTTCAGATTGTATATTAAGTTCTAATTTTTTAAACTTATTCTGTGCTTCCTTTGCAGCTAATGATTGTACAACGTTAGCTTTATTAAAATCTGTCTTACCTTGCTTATCTATAAGTTGAATTTTTTTACCAGCTTCACTGAACTGCGCGTCTCCTACAGCTTGATTAAGTCGTGTTAACTGTTGAGTTTTTTGATGGTTTAATTGACCTTGTGTATTTTCGAGACCTAACAGCTGCGCTGCCTTATCATAACCAGCTCCACCTACCTCTTCATAGAGATCTTGTATTAAACTTTGGTTTTTAAATGCAGAATCGATGAATTGTTCATTCAGTACAGCTTTCTCTCGTGATAAAGCAGCTTTTGATTCAGCTTCATTGTAGGTTAGTTGTTGACCAGCAATCTGTTCAGATTTTCGGAACTGCCTTGAAGCCTGATCATATTGATAATCTTGCTGTGCAACACCCAACTCCCAGTTCTGCGTAGCAGAAGCATTCTGATAGTCACGTGCTCGTTTAGCATTATTCTTTTGGATCTGGAGGTTTTCAACACCATGATTATACTTTTTCCATTGAGCGCCTTTCGGATCATCCGGCGAGCCTTCCCAATTAAAGTTATGTACTTTGGTTTCGTATGCATACTGCTTCTCCGTCGATTCCCGCTGGAGCCTGTTCGACTCATCACCAGCGGGATTACTTTGTTTCTTTTTTCCCATGTTGTTTTAAAGATCTAGTACATACTGAGTATTGGTAATCCCATTTTAGTTTCCTAGCTAAACCTCTTCTGACTGTAGCTTCTATTGTAGTACACCCGTTCTCTCTACCGAAGTCATCTACAGTAGTTATGAATGGATACCATATACTAAAATCATACCCAGTACCAGTCGCCCAGGTATTAATATATAGTGTTTTCGAGTTAGGGTACTCTACAAATTCTGTTACTAAAGCCATGTGTATCTTTTCTTCACCGTCTATCCCTACAAATAGATGATTCTTCTTACTTAAAATGTCTGTCAGTATTTGTTCTACTGTCATCCATTCATCTAAGATGGCTTTCTCTATCATTGGTTTGACTATATGCCATATAATTGGCACGTCTTGTGGTAGTACTAAGGTTAGGCGGCGGTTAGACACTAGGTTCTCCGATAAAATCTGGGTGAGTAATTTCCTTCCCACATTGAAGATGTCAATGACACTGGGAATGGAGAGTCGCTATAAGCACGTAAAGTGAAATTACCATTACGTTGATGTATGGGTACATCGAGGACTGATTGGTCAGTCAAAGGAACGTCGTTAGCTAAATAGAAATTAGCATCAACAGTAGGGTGTACATCTGTCCATTCAGCTGCACCCTTTGGTTTCAGTTTAAATCCTACTACACCAGATAAACCAGTAGAGAATTTCATTCTTGATACTGTTAGTGAAGCAGTATAATCTGCGATTGTTCCTTCGGGATTTAATTTATAATATACTTTTGGTAAGGTAATATCATAGGTATATTTAAAACCTACAATAACTTTACTTGCAACGGCACTTAGGTCTTTCTCTAATATAGAAAAATAAGTCCCAACGTCATCTGTGCCACGAGTTGGTGTAACTGTAAAACCTGATTCAACGAATGTAGGATTAGTAAGGTCTGCAGCATCACTTCCTACAACCAAAACTGTGGATAAATCTGCATCATCTGTAAAGGGAATGTAACATTTACTTCCATCATATACTGTACATGTAGCAGTAGCACCACTACCACCTCCTCCTGTGAAACTGATAGTAGCTCCATCAGCATACCCACTACCAGCATCGGTAAGTGTAATAGCTGTGACTGCACCACCTGAGACAGTAGCTGTTGCTGCAGCTCCTGAACCTTCACTAGAAAGTATTGGTGTAATAACAACAGTAGGAGCTGAAGTATAATTAGTACCTCCTGCTGTTACTGTAAAATCATCTATACCTTGATATTTAACAGCTGTAGCTGTAGCATATAAATCTACACAAGGATTCATTTTTGTACCATCAGAGTTAACAAGAATAGTTTCATCTGGTGTTTGGTTCAAACTAGCACTAACTAATGTGTATTGATTTCCTTGTACTGTCACTCCATATAAAACATCAGAGTCAACAGCTATAGTTTGTATCTTACCAGGACAGGACCATCTAAACCATGATTGCATGACTTCTTGTTGTCCATCAGAGTAAGTTCTATAGAAATAAATATCTGGTTTTGAAGGACCATACATTGCTATGAATGAGTTCTGAGGACTAGCTGTTATTTCTGTAACAGTATCTGGTATCCATTCTGATACAACTCTTCCAACGTCTAATACCTGCGGGTTCATTTCTTGACCCGCTGTTTTCATCTGGAAGATACGTGAGTAACTAGGGGTTTTACTTAAAAAGAATATATTCGTACCGTTATCTACAGGGTCCATATCAATATCCATCTCATAGTTTGAGACACCACGTATAATAGTAGTGGTAGGAGTAAAGATACCGTTAGGTGCATACATCAGGAACTGCTGATTCTTACTAAAGAGAATCAAACCCTGAGCTGTAGTTAAAACACCTGTTAATAGTGTAGGTCTAATACTAGAAGTACTTAGATCCACTGGATCAGAAGCTACCTGTGTCATTGCTGAGACATGGTAGAAATTGAAGTACTCACCAGCTTGACTCATAGACACATTGTCCTCTGTTAAGAAGCCTAGTCTATTACTATGGAAGAAAGCCTGTTGAATTTTTTTAGTGTTAAAGCTAGGAGGAGAGTTAGTGGTTTCATCACCAACTAATCTATCTGTCCAAGCAGCTGGTCTAAAGGTAAATGCATTAGTACCTGTATTGATTAACTCATGAGGCATTGTTGCTGAGTCTAAACCAGGTGATACATCAGGAGCTATAAACTCTTCCCAATGACCTTGACCTGAGACTCCATCATTAGCAATGAATCTGGAGTAGTAAGTATCTTCTGTAGAACTAGCTGTGTTAAGAATCTTTACAACTCTATGTTGTTTAGATCTATCAGGTAAGTCTGAGACATTAGCTACTTGATTTTGATAAGTATCTAACCGTTCATTATCAGCACCACCTTTACCATTTAAGGTAAAATCAACTGTACTGGATATCTCTAATGATGTATCCAATCTTGTAACAGTTAAGTTATCAAAATCACCTGACCATCCATCAATATCAGCCTTAAGATCTGTTAAAATTCCATCAGCTGTAGCTGCATCACCTGTTGTGAATGTAGCAGTGTTAGTTGTAGATCCTATTTTAATACTAACAGTATATGTAGTTTGAGCTGTCACTGCGCGTAGTCTGACAGTACCTACTCTATTTGCATTGAATGTAGGAGCAGTTTGTACTCCTACTGTTTTAGTTTTATTTGTAACAATTGTTGTATCTTGTACAGTTAGGATATCATAATGAGTTGGAGATGTACCGTCTAGATATGCTTGTGCTGGACTTGTGTAAGTCATAGTCACAGCCACACCTGTTGTTACATTCCAAATGTAAAACTGATTACCCTTAATACAACCCATGTATTTCTCATCACCATCTCTATGTATATAGAACCACTTAGCATTTTCATAAGTATCTGAAGGTGATGAACTGCCTAAGTTTTTAATCCATTTAAAACCAGGTCTTTTCGTTAGTCCAAAGGTTGGGTCAGGGTAAGCGTTAACACAGTCAACAAGTTGACCGGGCATTTTCTTATCATCTGGTTGTTTAGATACCCCACCTAAGTAACTAGGTATTGTCTGTGTAACAGTTGCCATTAGCGTGAAAGTGCTTTGTAAGGTTGATAACTCTGGTAATGGTTACCTCCTTTTGGATGGCCAAAGAAAGTAAATTGACCTTGATTACATTCATACTCTAAAGCCATAGCTCTGCAGTATACTTCCTTTTGTTGACACATTTGATATAAGGATTGGTCACCTACTATCCTACTTACAACAAAGGTAGCTGCACGAGATGTAATATAATCTTGAATAGGTATTGGTAAGTCAACCCAATCGAAGTGCCATACTACGTCACACTTCATTTCCCCATTGGTCCATTTATCTGTATGTTCTATTCTATCATATAGTTTACCGTTTCTTCTTACTACATCATATTGTTTATAATCAGCTTCTCTATTATGTAAATCTATTTGTAATACATTAGATGGTATTACTATTTCATTGTTGGAATCAGGAGTGAACCCATAATCATACTCTTTGTTAAAGGTCCAGCCTTCTGCTTGTACCTCCCGTGATACTTGTAGTAAAGTATCGTAAGCAATCGCAACGTCAGGGTTGGTTGTATCGAGAGTTGTCACCGGCGCTTGACCAACTGACGCCAGTATTTGATTTATAGCAGGTAGCTCCTGTGTAGCGTTAGTGGTAGGAAATGCCATGTGAATATTTGTGAATAAAAAAAAAGGGACCCGAAGGTCCCCTTAAAGTTAGAATGCAGCGGGAGCTGATGCAGTACCTGCATACAGTTCGACAGCGGCAGCTGGGTTGAGGTAATCGGCACCCATTGCTAGGCGTCCAAGGATTACATCACCCTGGTAGATGACTGATACGTCACCGGAAGTTACTTGTACTTGAGGACCAATTGCTTCGACACAACCTGCGGCTTCCTTCTGGAAGATAAGTCCACAGGAGTTAGCGAATTCAGTCTCTTCACCGTACTCGTTATTAATTCCAGTTACATCAGCAGCAGCATCTTCTACATCTGCACCGACAAATGAGCCGACGTTACCAGGAGAAGTTGTACCAGGAATGGTTGCACCTGCTGTGCCTCCAAGCTTAGTACCATACTTACTGAAGAATGGAATGTTCATGGATTTATAAATCTTGATTCCGGCAATCTCTACGACGCCTTTACCAGATTGTAGTCCACTTCCTTGCTCATCTCTATTGATGAGACCATTGTTACCAACTTCTTGAATTAGAGCGTAGTACTGACGAGGGTTCAGAACACCTACACGTCCATCCTGAGACACACCTTTCTCGTCAAGTGCAGCAGCTGCATCGAAGAAGGCGGTTGTCAAAGACTGAGCGTTATAAGCATCAGAAGCCTGTGCGTTAGTACCAACACGGATTTGTGTTCCGCCTGGTTCTACAAAGTTAGTTTTGGTGATAGGACTTGCAGCACGTGCACCACGAGTGATGGCACGGAAACATAGTCTATCATATTTTTCAGCTAGGCTGAAGCCGATCTTACGGCTGATTTCACTACGCAAATCGTAGTGTGCCAGTGTTTCGTCTAGTTCATAAACGAATGCACTGGAGATTAGGAGATCATCAACTGTGATAGTCTTCTCAGCGACTGGAGGTGCGCCGTCACCGTTACCTAGGATAGCATTACCTGGAGTATGATACTCGGCTGTTGTACGACCCGTATAGATGAACTGCAATGACTTGCCGTTCTTTAGGGTACGCTTCATAATTAGATCGCGAGCAATCGTATTATGTTGGAAGCCTTTGAACATCTCTCCAGAGA
>Ga0098040_1000902_pt1 | contig 13345 bp, 7 predicted proteins | sample 7_EtaG_FD_75065 | JGI IMG/M metagenome (GOLD analysis project Ga0098040, IMG submission 75065) | Marine viral communities from the Subarctic Pacific Ocean - 7_ETSP_OMZ_AT15161 metaG | ecosystem: Environmental > Aquatic > Marine > Oceanic | place: Pacific Ocean | collected 2015-01-08
ATGATGATTATGGCTAAAGGTAATCCGAAATTATTTATGGATGAAATATCTAATCCTATGAATGAAAGAAAGCAGGTTATCATGGATGCTATAGAGAATAAAGCGATAACTTATTTGACTGGTAAAAGACAATATGTATGGTCTGATAATAATCAAATGATATACGCTGTGCCTGTAGGGGTTGAGCCTGTAGACGGGATAACCGAATTTACCTTTGAAGATGAAGGCACTCCAGTCTTTAGTAGAATAAAGAGATTGCTTTCTGGAGATGATGAAAAAGAAATAAAAGAAACAAAAGTAAAGAAAAAAGAAATGGAAAAATTAGTTGAATAACTGTATTAATCCATATATATTATAAGATAAGGGATATTCTATGAGTATCCCTTTCTTATTTAATCTTTTTTTTGTATATTTGTAGAACTATATAAACCATATATACTAAATGCCTAATACTACCATACCAACAAGTTATACTGTAAACGCTCAATGCCAATTGACATATATGGAGCCTCAAGGTCAAGCCGATTTGAATGGCTATGCCAATCCTTTAATAGTAACAGAAATATTAGGGAATTACCATCTTGTTGGCGATTCAGACCCATCATCTCAAAATACAGCACAACAAAATATTACCGCTATAGAGGATGTAACATGGGAGAGTTATCCTCCGTATGGTGGATTCAGTCCTCCAAACCAACTTGATATAAACCAGACTCTATCCTACAGTCAGTGGACTACCGGTGCTACCGGTGAGAATCTATTTAAAATAGTATATAAGTACGGAGGGCCAGACGATTGGAATGAAGCACATCACCCAAGAGAGTCTAGAGAGAGACAAATAAGGATAACTTTAGCCACTGGAGACCAATTTGAGTTTGAGATTTTTGTTCGTGGATGGAGGCACTTGAGGGTAAACTGTACATCTGGCGGTTGCACAGAGCCTATATTCCCAGAGTTTAACAGTTCGGATGGTGTGTATGCTGCAGGACAGGGGGCTAACCCTACTGCTAGTGTATATTATGACCTTATAGATAACACGGCATATGACCAGCTTAATCCAGCAATAAGGCTTAACAATATAGATACTGGTAGTGGTGTTTACAACTGGAAGAACGCAGCAGCAATTGCGCATAGATTTAAGTTCGCAGGGAATCCATCACCAACAGCTAATGCTAATGAAATTATAAACCATCCAAATTGCTCTTGGTTAGGGGGCTCCGGTCCTGTATATAATTTTAGAGTTGGCCTTCATCATAAAGACGCTGACAGTATTAATAAAGTAGGGCTGTCACATTATTTTTATCATGGAAGAGTAAGATGGGTAAACGATGTTGCTATTGGAGGTTTTGGCGCAACTGCTGGTACGTTTGAGCACACTGGGTTTGTAAGTAGTCTTTTTAATATGGACCCCGTTGGAGGTATTAGTAACAGTAGCAGAGCCAGTTTATATCAATATGATATTACCGATAGACTATGGGCGGGAGGTCCCAACCCAGCTACCAAAGCTCCCAGTTCCGCTTGGTTTAATGACTTTCCAAACAACTCTGTGTCACCAGCGGAAGGAGCTAGAAGCTATAGAACTGAGGCTGGTTACCCAGAACCAGCTCTAAGTGGCAATCCAAACGGGCCATGGGAGCCTTACTGGGGAACCACTTTAGGAAACCCTGTTTCATCAGGACACCAGGGGGATGCTGGGCTAGGTGCCTATAGAGGTTTTCCATATCACCACCAGGCAACTTTTGCTGCTAACGCAGAAGACTGGGCTCATTTTCCAGGTCACGATAAAGATGCAGCGGTTAATTTTGGGCCGGCCCCACCCAATGATGGCGACCCTTACCCAACTGGAGGATGGAGAATGATATGGACGGGTGGAGGTATGCTTAACGCTAGTCATAACTACGCTTATGATAATGGCGTAGTTATTACTGATGGTTTAGGTGACGGGTTCACGCCATATAATGACACTGTAGCATATTATACTAATGCGACTAACCAATTTAATTATAATAATCCTGTCGTTCCTTTGATTTCAGTTATTTATAAAGAAGGGGAGGTTATTGTGCCTGTACCACCAGTAGACCCTTGCGCGGTAACCCCTGTTATTTTAGATAATACTAATACTCTTGCGGTAAACTGCAGTGCTAATGGCGCTAATGACGGTACTGCTACTGTTGATTCGGCTAATATTGGAGGGGTAGGTCCTTTTACTTTTGTATGGACAGATAGCGGTGGTGTTTTTGGTGGAAACACTAGTTCTGTTAGTGGTTTAACTCCTGGCCCTTACGGAGTAGTAGTCACAGATGCTAATGGATGTTCACACAACTGGGATTTCTCAATTACTGAGCCACCACCAGTTCCGCCTTGTGGATTCATATATCAAACATTTGTTGATTATGGGTGTGAGACTGCATTAGCTGGTTTTACAGCAGACCCAGCAAGTGACACTCCTCTTAGTGATTGGCATGTATATGTAACTGACCCTGACGGATTCTTGCTACAAGGTTATCCTATTCTTTTATCAGGGGCGACAACACATGCTTTTGGGTTGCCAGCAGCATTACATCCAACTTCAACATCAGACGGTAATGGGACTTACACTATACTTATAGAAGACCAAAATGACCCTACTGGGTGCTTTGTAAACGTGACTATTCCGAATGTACTAATTCCTACTAATAGCTTAACAGCAACAGCAACTTTTACAAATTCTTCAGCTCAAGGGGCTGATGACGGTACGGCAACTGCACTTCCTTCTGGAGGAGGAGCTCCATTTACTTATTTATGGGCTGACGGTCAAACAACCCAGACGGCAACAGGGTTAGCTCCAGGAACTCATACTGTAACTATTACTGATACAGATGGTTGCACCACAACGGTAAGCGTTGTTACAACAGAACCACTTCCAATGCCTTTAAATGCACAGCCTTTAGATGTGTGTTTAAATCTAGATACTGGTACATTTGACTTTGTAGATAACAATAATTATAATCCTTCGGGACTTACTTATCCTTATAAGATTGCTATAACAATAGAGCATGACAGTGGGATTATGGTTCATCCAGGGACTTTAGCGTCACCTGATGTGTTTTCTGATTCCGACTTAGCCGCATTAAGAACTTATGATGCTACAATAAACTACGGAACGAATACTAGTATAAACATCCCTACATCGGGGCCTAATTATATTTCTGATATTTACCAAATAACGACTCAGTGGAATTTTACAGGAACTAATAATGTAGACGTGGAGCATGTTAGCTACCTGAATGCACAAGGTATACAGTTATTTGATGACCTTGCGATAAACTTAAACTTAACATATAGTTGTGCTGGAGATATAACTAGTTGGGATAAAACAGATTATTCTATAAATGGAATCCCTTATACTTTATCTAGAACTCATGAGTTATTTGCTCCTGTAGCCTCAGGTCTTCCTAGTCCTGCACAAAGCACAGGTCTAAATATAATAAACAATGATTTATATGAAGGTGACTGGACTTCTAGTGTAACCTCTATAGTACAATGGAGTGTTCCTCAACTTCCAGTACTAGGAATTGCACAACAGCCTTTGTGTGTGACAAAGACTTTATATGACACTAAAATAAAAACGGTTTCTTGCTATATAGACCCATGCGTTGTTCAGCATCATTCTAAAAAGATAAAGAATAAATATGACGCAGCTGTTTGTGATAGAGATATAGTAAAAATAAAAGAATATAGATTTAAATATCAAAGATTAGTAGAGTTATTAACCATATTTGTAATTGGAGAGTTAGGAGATTGCGCTGAGGATTATACAGAGTTATGGAAAATGCTTGAAATAACTAATATAGATAAGCTGACTAACCCGGATTGCTGTGGAGACCCTCAGATTAATGAAACATTAATAGCTGACGGAAAAGGAAGTTTCTCTAAACCAGAATGTTCGGATACTGGCACTGACTCAGGAGATTCTTCTGTTAATGGCGGTGGTGGCGGAGGTTTTGGTGGTGATGGCGATGGAGATGGATGCCCTTGCACTGAAAGTGCTGTGGCCTGGTCTCCAGGGAGTCAAGAAGCAGGAATTTATGTGATAGGTGATTATGTTAACTTCACCTCTGTTTCTGGAGAGATTTTATGCTTACAATTATGGGCTGTTCCTCCTGCAGGATGGGTAACCACCTCGGATGTTGGGTTTGATTTAGAATCTCCATTAACTGATTTAGGACAGTTTTGGAACTACATCCCTTGTGATGGAGACGGAGGCTCCCCTACGTTTGGCTGTACAGATGTTACGGCAGATAACTATGATTCAGCGGCCGATATAGAGGATGGTAGTTGTATTTATACAATTTACGGATGTACAGACCCTACAGCAAGCAATTATAATCCTTTAGCAACTGTAGATGATGGTTCTTGTATTCCGCTTATTTTTTACGGTTGTACAGACCCTACAGCTATAAACTATAACGCTGCAATTCCTTTGGCTAATGATGATGGTTCATGTTTATACACTCCTGGATGTACAGACCCTCTTGCCGATAACTATAATTCTTTAGCTGATTTTGATGATGGTTCTTGTACCTACTGTTCTACTCCTGGATGTATGGATGCAACAGCATTTAACTACAACCCTCTGGCATGCTCAGATGATGGTTCCTGTGTTCCATTTACAACAGGCTGTATGGATACTAATGCAGATAACTATGACGCAGCAGCTAATACACCAGACCAGGGGACGTGTATATACTATGGGTGTACGGATATGACAGCTTCAAATTATATGGCTCCAATTACAGATAGTTATAGTGGAGACCCTGTTCCTGACGCACAAATGATTGACGATGGGTCATGTGTATACCCTCCTGCATTATGTACAGGAGAGATGTCTGTACCTGATGCGGCACTTGAAAATTATTTAGAATCTATAGGGTATTTTAACGGGTTCTGGGTTGACGGAGCTATTCTTAAAGATGGTAATGGCTCGGTTCCTACTGTGTGTGATTTAACAATTTTAAATGTGTCAAATATGGGGATAGCTGATGCTACTGGGCTTGAGGCTTTTGTAGGATTAATAGCTCTTACTATTAGTTTTAATAGTATTCCTGTAATAGATGTTAGTGGAATGACAGGACTCCAATCTCTTGTTATCCAAAGTAATCCTATAACATCTTTAGATTTGTCTAATAATCCATCATTAAAAACACTAGGAGTAGGTGGTACACTAATAACATCTTTAGATGTGTCTAATAATCCATTAATAACAACTATAAAGATGGATTCTACTACTTTAGCAGGTAGTATAGACGTTTCTATGTGTACCGGTCTATTATGGTTAATCGCTAACAACAACCCTGCTATAACCTCAATTGATTTAGGGTCTAGTATAAATTTAAACACGCTTAATTTGAATGCGCAATTTTTAGCTCCAGTAGCAACAATAAAGGTGGGTAGCGCTGCTAGAGTAATTATAGCTAATTCTTTATGGACAGTGGCAAACAATAGTATTTCAACAGGCACAACATTTACAGTATAAAATTATGTCAAGAATAAACAGAAAAAAACACATAACAATATCAGACGGTACAGAGAAACAGGTTGTTTATAACAAAGGTGTGTCTAGAAAGGTAAGTAAAAAAATTGGGCATAAAGGTGATTACGCTATAGTTGACTTTACATCTCCTTTTATATCTTCTGTTAAGACAGGGGGAGGTACAGATGACAATCCTTACATCTACACTATAGACTTAGAAGATAACATTGTAAACTCTATTGCTGCTAATAAAGATAAATTATTAGAGCAAATGAATGATTCTAAAAAGATTAATGGAAGCGTAAATGCTATTGAGCAAAAAAGAGTAGATTTACTAAAAGGGTTTGACCATGTTTTTTCTTTTAATATTGACTTATCAACTTTCAAATTAATAGATATAGCCAACTCTAAAGATATGAAAATAGCTGTTCGTAAATCTATAGACTCAAAAAAAGGAAATAGAAATCATTATAATAATGAGTTTTATGTAGGAGGGAATTTTACCCTGCCTTTCAGGTACTCTATAAAATCTAATTTAAGAATAAAAAGTAAAGATAATGGAGGGGTAGCTAATCAAATTCAGTGTGAACTTGGCTACAAGGTTAATGTTACCAAAGGCAGAGATAATTCTTCTTTTATTTTTAGTCTGCTTCATAATAATATGCCGATTTCGTATAGTTATTTAGAAGAAAAAATAAACACTAATATGTCGGAGGCTAGTATTGATTTTTTAATAGAATATAAATAAAATAGGATTACTCATAATTTTTGAGTATATTTGTAATAAATAAATAGAATATAAATGGCACTTAACGTAAAGATATTATTTGATTTAGATAATAGTAAAATAAAAATAGAAGACCATACAGATTATACGGTTGGATATAGCGGAGCAATACATGGAACTGTGTTTATTAATGGGCCTGGAGGGACGGTTCATCCTGGAGGTACTCCTGCAGCTCCTGATTTAACGATAGGGGCAGGTCAGTATGCTCTAGCCGACCCCACTCAGGCTTCAAGAAAGTTTAACATAAACTCCCCAGCTATCCTTGCGGGAGTTTGGCAAGTTATATACACTGTATATGATAATGCGGGTGCCGGTACTGCTCAAGCAGTAACTTATGACTTTACATACGCTTATGCTGCTCCTGCAGTAGCTTTAACATTATCAACAAATGTATCTGCCTCATTAGTTACTAGTGTAGATTCAACAGACTATACTAATTCCGGAGCGTTAACTGTTAGTTCTTTAACTAGAACGCATAGTTTAAGCGCCCCTGCTGGAGCGCAGGACGCATCAGGAACACTTATTCCTAATCCTGCTAATTCAGGAAGCTCTGCGTCAATAACATACACTGGTATAACAACAGGTGCATGGAGCTCAACTTTATCAACTCTTGTTGAATGGGTTTTTGGCAGTGGGACTTCTATGTATTATGTTTTACAAACATTATCTTCAGCGCAGACAACGGAAGTAGTTACAGATTTAGGATTATGTAATGTTTATTGCTGTTTAAAAGCATTGAACATGAGATATGAGGAGGCTAAGTGTAAAAACAAAGATTTAGCTGAGGATTATAAAGCTAAAATAGAAGAGGTGACTAGACTGCTCACTCTTTTAGGGCAAGCTGTTAGTTGTGGATTAACTGGAGATGCCACCCAATACCTTACAGAAATAAAACGTATTTCAGAATGCGGAACTGAATGTGATTGTTATGATGTTGATAATGTGCCTACACTTATTCCTATAACATCAGCAGTTTCAACCACTGCTTACAGTCTTCAATCGGCTTCTTCAAGAATAAATATTGATTCTTCTGGTAGCGGAACTTCAGCAGACCCAGTAGTTTACAGGGTTGATTTAGGCGCAGATGTATCTGGAGATATATCTTATATAGCTGGGGGTATTCAAAGTATGGCCAACAGACTAAGAACTCTTAATGATTTGATAGCTAACACGTCTAGAGAAGTGAACGCAATGGCTTCTTCTCCAGAGATGCATTACTTTTCTTTAACAAATGATTTTACTGAAAAAACGGTTAGCTATAGTAATATATTCTTGACTGGAAGCAGGTTTTATGATGGAAGTCTTTTTAATTTATCAATGCCCTTATCAACAACAGCAGCATGGAGTGGGTATAATAATTTTATGACTGTTAGTAATTTATATCAATCTGGAACTTGGGCTGGGGTTCCATATATGATTAGCGGAGTTATACGAGATAATGTACATGGACTTATTCTTGATATACATATCACATCGTATGAGTTGGCTGGTAACTTTGCTTACACAATAAAAGATTCTAATGGAGTGGCTTTAACGAACACTTTCTTACAATCAAACTATAGAAACATAGTTATAGATTTCACATTAATATCAAATGTATTAAACTCTATATAATAAAATAAAAATTAAAAAAAATGGCAATAAGTAATTTAGGAAACGGTAGTGGGTTTATATATATTACAGATAAAAGTAATAATATTATATCTAATCTAGCTAATAGTGCAGACAATAAAAAGATTGTATTAATTGATGCATTATCAAATGCGGCTCTACCGAATGAAACTACAAATTTATACACTACACAATTTAGGAGATATTATTTAAATACCTCTGGGACTCAAGGGACTATCTCTGGCGCTTCAGAAATAACGAATTACGTAACTAACTACGGGTTTAATAATAGACTTCCTTCTTCTGATGTATCGGTGTCTTCAGGGATTGTTACATATACTAGAAGTAGTAGTATACAAAGAGTTGTAGTTGACACTCAAAGTGATGCGGCTGCAGATAATGTTATTTATATAAGAGAAACAAACTCATTAATATCTGACGGAGATATACTAATAATTGTAGGGGAAGCTTCTTCTAAAGTCTCTTCTTTTTACGATAGTACTGCTAATGATGGGGCTGACGCTAAAGTAGCTAACGGAGGAACAGTTTTATCTGGAGTTGGTCAATTAGAATTAGACGCAAATTCTGTTTTTGATACTTATGACAATAACACCTCTTTAATGTTAATGTATTCTACAGGGACTTCTAAATGGCATGAAATAAACAGGACTCCTTCTGCAGCTGTTAGCACTAAGAAGCTAAGAGATGCTAATATACCTTTACCTATATCGGGAACAAAACTTGTGCAAAGTATAACTGGTGGAGATAGCTTAGTAGTGAACCCTGGAATTACAGAGGGGGTTATTATGGTTACTGGAACTCATAGTATTGGTAGTGGGAATTACACTATAAACACTCCTACAGGAGGAACTGCAAAAGAAGGGGATAGATTTACTGTTCTTTGGAACTCAAATTTAACATCTACAGGAACTATTACTGTCTTTGGTAAAGAATTAACATCTAGTCAGTATAGCTCAGGAGCAACTAACTCAATGGAAATATCCACTATTTATGCGAATGGAGCTTGGCAAGGCGCTGTTGTAAATAGAAGTGATGACGCTTCTGAAGATGCTTTAGGCAATCCATCTACTAACGATATGGTTTTAACTTCAACTACAGCAGGAGTAAGAACCTGGAAAGCAGCAGAAAATACCGTTAAAACTGTAAGTGTAGAATTTGATACAGCACGAAATGATGTAGGAGGGACTTCTAATAAAACAGTGGCTACACATACTATATTAAACGATGCTTTTCCTATTAACGCTATACTTCTTTTAGACCAAGCTGTAATAGAAATGTCAACAGCATTAGCTGTTAGTTCAGGTACAGCTACAATAACAATAGGATGCACAGGAGCTATATCAGACGCTGACTGTATTGATGATTCAAGAAATTTCAACGCTTCGCCTTACTCTTCTGCTACTAGTGTAGTTAAGACTTCTAGCACTATAGAGGTGTTAAAGTCAGCTTCAGCGACAAGTAATATAACTGTAACAGTAGGTTCTGTTGCTTTAACAGCAGGTAAATTTACCGTAACGATACCTTATATGGCATCATAAAAAAATTAAACAATGGCTATAAATATAGACAACTTATATAGATTTGTTCAGTTTATTGCAAATAAAGAGCAATCTGGATTCATAAAGCCATCTGAGTTTAATTTAGCAGCAGAAAGTGCTCAGATGCAATTATTTATGGAAAGATATAGTAATCCAGCTGAATATAAGGGGAACGGCAAGTCTAGAACTGGATATAATCAAACTCAGAAAATAAATGATGATGTAAGAATTTTCATAAAGAGAGCTTCTCTTTCTGTTGACCCAGGAGGAATGATGCCATACCCTTCTGATTATTTGCATTTCAGTTCTGCTACACATAGTTTTGTCTCACAGATGAATACTAAAAAAGTAGAGAATGAAAATTGTGAGGACTGTGAGAAAAACACAATAACAAAGACTCCTGGTAAAATCAGAGCTTTCACAAGGGCTATAAGGCCTGTTGACGATATGGAGTTAGCTAGCTTATTAGGTAGCTTTATCGTAGCTCCAACTAAGCATTTCCCAATATTAACTTTCTACGAGGAAGGTATTCAATTTCACCCTAAAAATATAGGGACTGTTGATTTTGTTTATTTAAGAAAACCTGTCACTCCTCAGTGGGGATTTGTAACAGATGCTAACGGAAGGCCTAGTTATAATGCTGCCGCTTCCACTGATTTGGAGTGGCCAATTCAAGTGTTTAATGAGATTGCTATTAGGATTTTAGCTTTTGTTGGAATAAACTTAAGGGAACCAGATTTAGCACAGTATAGTGAAGGTAAAAGACAAACAGGAATATAAGACATGGCTACAACAAAACATAGATTAGCAGAGCAAATACAAAGAATATTAAATTCTGGGGATATATCTCATGATAACGAGATTGATAAAAGAGAATTAATTCTTGCTTTAGAACAAGAGAGAGATAGATTGATTAGAATGAGATTGAAAGAGTCTCTACAGCAAGGGGAGAGAACAATACCTGGAGATATTGTAAGTACTTTTGATAGCATACCTATAAGAAAGGACAAAACAAAAAAATTATTATATTCTGTTCTTCCCGAAAGACCTATGTCTCTATTTAATGATATGGGGATAACTCATGTTAGCTATACTGCAGACCAGTATAACGCTTTTATAAGAATGAAAAATGGCTCTTTAAGTTTGTATAACGGATTACTATCATCAGATTTAGGAGGCAGAGGAGGTTATTGGATGGAAGGAGATAGAATATATTATAATAAAGGGGTTGATGATTGTTGTGGAAATACTATTATTTTAAAAATGATATTAAACTCAGGTGACTATGATGCAGACGCAGTATTCCCTATTCCTGCAGACTTAGAAATAGAAGTTGTTAGAAATGTAGTTCAGTTATACTCTCCTATGAAAGCGGCTCCTAATGATGAACTTAATGATAATTTAGAATCTTAATACTATGCCTTTAGACGTTAAACTAGACGAAGTTATTAAATCTCTCCTTATACAGGAAGGGGAGTCTACAGAACATAAATACATGCAGTATTTAGATGTTGCTATAAGAGGCATGAAGGAATTGTCTTTTGATATACTTCAGCAAATAAAAACAGAAACATTAACTGTAAACGACAACTTAACAGTTGACCTTCCTAAGGATTATGTTAATTATACAAGAATAGGGAAATGCAGGAGTCATGGAAGAATTGAGACTTTAGGTTATGATGAGTATCTTTGTATACAAAATAAAGTGGATTGCTGTGGAGAGGAAGAGGCAAAAGATTTTTCAGGATTAAGCAACACGTCTGGGGGTGGTTCAAGAAACGGAGAATTGACAGGAGGATGGTATGGAAGAGGTGGCGGTTATAGAAATGGATATTACAGAATAGATAGAGAAAAAGGTCAAATTGCATTATCTTCAGAATTATCAGGAGATTCAATAGTATTGGAATATATTAGCGATGGTTCAAATCCTGATGGAAGCATGGTTGTTAATGCATTAGCCGAAGAGGCTTTAAGGGCTTATATTTACTGGAAAGTAAATCAAAGAAATTCAGGAGTTCCTTTACAGGAAAAAGAATTAGCTAGAAGAGATTTTTATAATGAAAAAAGATTAGCACGAGCTAGAATTGTTAACTTCACTCCAGACCAAGCTTGGAGAATATCAAGAAAAGGACAGAAATCATCACCTAAATTTTAATAAATGTCTAAGTTAGAGAAAAAAGTTTTTGCTGGGGGAGGGATGGATGGCGATACTGACGAAAGATTTGTAGCCAAGAATGATTATAAAAAAGCTATTAATTGTCGTATAGCAACTTCTGATGAGGCTAACGATGGTATAGTTGAAAATTTACGCTCCAACAAGCTGATAGATAATCCGCAGATGGACATCAGTTCTAGCAATAAAGTTATAGGGGCTTATGAGGATAAAGAAAGGGATAAGGTTATATATTTTGTGGCGGGAGACACTCCTTTAGCCGACCCTGCTTCAGGAGGGAATAGTATATATGAATATGATGTTAAAACTGAAACCGTAATAAGAATACTAGGAGATGTCCTGTTACATTTTGATAAAAGATATTTAATAACAGGAGTAAACACTGTCGGTAGAGATATTAAATTTCCTGAAGGGCTTCTGTATTGGACTGATGACATAAACCCTCCTAGAAAACTAAATATTGACAAAGCTATAAGGTATACTGCTTCTGGTGGGGCAGACCCTTTGGGTTATGCTGTAATAACATATGGACTATTAGATTCTATAAAACACCCTCCAGCAAACCAGCCTGGAGTAGCTAGTTATCTAACGGATAGCACTAGAAATACCAATCAATTAAAAGGACAACCTTGGCAGTTTAAATTTAGATGGGTTTATCATGATGGGGAAAAATCTACTTGGTCTCCAATAAGTCGTATAATGATTGATGAGAGTTTTGACTCTATATTTAATATTGCGGGAGCCTCAACTTTAACTAACAATGTTATTCCTGTTGGATTTACACCCGGATTAGAAGATGTAGACAGAATACAAATTGCAGCTAGGAAAACAAATGGAACTGACGATTTTATTCTTGTTTCAGATATTGATAAAGATAATATAAAGGAAAAGGTTGGAAACATTAACACTAGTATTAACCAAGTTACTTCTCTCCCTGACTCTACGGGAATTGTGTTTTATTTCTACTTCTACAATGACTCTGTTTACTCCACTATAAATAAAGCAGAGTCAATAAAGCTTTACAATGACGTGCCTCATCTAGCAAAATCACAAGAAATTGTTGACGGAAATAGGCTTGTTTACGGAAATGTAGTTACAGGTCAGAATGGGCTTGACGATTTAGACACCACTCTGACCGCAGGGTATCCGGTTGATAGTGCTGTTGAAGATATAGGGGTGGAATATCCTCTTGTTCCTCAAGTATGGTCTGAGCGAATAATGTCTGGCGGTAACACTACTGCTTGTGGTACTCGTAGATACTGTGCATTTAGATTTAGACTAAGATTTACATTAACTGATATTCCTGCACTGTGTTTTAGAAGTTACAGTATTACTCATCAGGATATTAGAATGACAGGAGCCATGACAGAACAAGGGAGCGGTATGGGTTTTGGGCAAACCTTAACATTTGGACATTGGGCTAGCATGGATATTAATGGATATACGTCTTCTTTATTTGACTCTAGCTTTACTGCAAATGACCAGGCTATGTCTATGGCTGCAGATTTAAATCTAATGACAGGTCTCTGGCCTATATTTTTCTTAGGTCCTGACGGGGTCAATACTTTAACCACAGGGTCTCAGCAAGATGAAATGTATAATTCATTTGCAGCTGCTACTTGGTCTGCTAGTGGTAATGATTTAATATTTACAGCAACTACATATACAAATGTTGATAGATTTACTTGGCAAGGCTCTGGGGA
>Ga0098040_1000904_pt1 | contig 13324 bp, 13 predicted proteins | sample 7_EtaG_FD_75065 | JGI IMG/M metagenome (GOLD analysis project Ga0098040, IMG submission 75065) | Marine viral communities from the Subarctic Pacific Ocean - 7_ETSP_OMZ_AT15161 metaG | ecosystem: Environmental > Aquatic > Marine > Oceanic | place: Pacific Ocean | collected 2015-01-08
CGCCTCCATCAGTTCGCCGCCGAGCGCGTCGCCCGAAGGCTCGCCTGCGACGAGCATGATGTGAGGTGGTCTCACCGCGATTTCATTACTCATGTCTGCGCCTCCACACTCGAACGAGGCAAGGCGAGGACGAAAAGACCGAGCTTGTTGGCAAGGGCGGCAAGCTCGTCACGGTCCGCTATGATGGCCCCGCCTGCCTCGATGGCGATGCCCGCAAGGCCGGCGGCGGCAGCGCGTTCGACCGTGCGGCTGCCGATGGTCGGGAGATCGACACGACGATCCTGTGCAGGTTTAGGCAATTTAACGAGGACGCCGGAGCGACCCGAGGTCGCATCGGGATGTTCGGCAGCGACGCGGAAGAGCATGGCGTCCGTGCCCTTGATGTCTTCGAGTGCAATGACCTTGCCACTACGGACGACAGCGCCCTGGCCGATGTCCTGCGCGCCAAGATCGAGCGCGGCGCGAATGCCAATGTCGATGTCGGCTTCATGGGCGGCATCGGGCGCGAGCTTCGTTATCAGGCCTTCGGAGGCCAGAAGCGAAGTCAGAATGGACTCGGCGGGAATGACGGCAAGACCATTGTTCTCAAGGAACTCAACAACACCGCGCAGCAATGCATCGTCACCGGTCTTGAGACGCCTGATGAAGCCGGGAAGCATGAGCAATCCCTGAAAGTCCGGGACGATGTCGCGCAGGCGCGGACGGGTCATGGGGCCGATGATGACGATGTCCTCACAGCCCGCGTCTTTGAAGAGACGCAGAAAGCGGCCCATGGCGCCAACGCGGACCCAATCATGCGGCCAGGCCTCGATAGTGGAGTCCGCTGCACCTTTGACGCCTACGATGAAGACATCGCGGCCTTCAGCCCTTGCAGCTTCGGCCAGTCTTATCGGCAGGACGCCACCGCCTGCGGCTATTCCCAATTTGCGAGGACGCTGGGTCATGGGACGGGCGTGTCAGCGCGCCGGCAGGCAGAGCGGCCGGTCGCTGGCGGACTGGATGAAGTTCACGATCTCCATGACGTCCGCCTGATCGGCGAAACGTCCCGCCACGGCTGCAACACGCTCACGAAGCGGGATCGCCTTGTCGTCGAAAATCTGTCCATAAGCATCGCGCAGGGCGAATATGCGTTCGCGAGAAAACTGATGACGCTTGAGCCCGACGAGATTGAGGCCCATCAGATTTGCGCGATTGCCGACGACGAGACCGAAGGGAATGATGTCGCCTTCGACCGCACTAGCACCGCCGATGAAGGCATTGCGACCGATACGGACAAACTGGTGAACTGCGGCACCGCCGCCGAAAATCACATGATCGTCGACGCGGCAATGACCGGCAAGCAGCGCGCCGCTCGACAGGATAACGCCATTGCCGATGTTGCAGTCATGACCGATGTGGACGCTGGAGAGAGCAACACATGTGTCACCGACCTTCGTCAACATGCCGCCACCCTCGGTGCCGGTGTTCATGGTGACATATTCGCGGATCACGGCATCGGCGCCGATTTCGAGGCGGCTCTCTTCGCCGTGATATTTCAAGTCCTGCGGCTGCTGACCAAGCGAGGCGAAGGGAAAAATCTGCGCACGCGGACCGATGGTCGTATTGCCATCGATGACGACATGACTCTTCAACTCGCAATCGTCGCCGAGCGCGACCTTGGGACCTATGATGCAATAGGGCCCGATCTTCACGTTGGCGCCAATTTGCGCCTTGGGATCGACGATTGCTGTGGCGTGAATATCGGCCATCAGGCTTTGGCCTGGTCGATGATCATGGCGGAGAAATCGGCTTCGGCGACGACAGAGCCGTCAACCTTGGCCTGGCCGTTGAACTTCCAGACGGGGCCGCGGTTCTGCAGCTTCGATACATGGATGTGCAGGACATCACCGGGAACGACAGGCTTGCGGAACTTCGCCTTCTCGATCGACATGAAATAAACGACCTTGCCTTCAGCTCCCTGCCCGAGACCCCCGAGCACGACAGCACCTGCCGTCTGGGCCATGGCTTCCACGATCAGGACGCCCGGCATGACGGGCAGTCCCGGGAAGTGGCCCTGAAAATGTGGCTCGTTAAACGTCACATTCTTGATGCCGATGGCGCTTTCAGTGCCGCGCATTTCCTTGATGCCGTCAATCATCAGCATGGGATAGCGATGCGGCAGCAACTCCATCACACGCCTGATATCAGCTTCTCCGAGCTTTTCTGAGGACGTATCCGTCTCGCTCATGCTCAAGTCCCCATATTCCGTTTTGTCACAATCTCAATCTATCAATCTTTGGGTGTGGTCTTGCGACGGGCAAGATTCTTCACCGCCGCCAGTTCACGCGCCCAATCTTTTATAGGCCGCGCAGGCGCGCCGCCATAGCGTTCTCCCGCCGGTACGTCATGAGAGACGCCGCTGCGCGCGGCAAGCTGTGCGCCTGTGTTGATGGTCAGATGGCCGGCCACACCGGCTTGCGCCGCCAGAACGACAAAATCGCCCAGCTTCGTGCTGCCCGCAATACCGCACTGAGAGACGATAATACAATGGCGACCGATTTCGACATTATGCGCGATCTGGACAAGATTATCGATCTTGGTTCCCTCGCCGATGACCGTATCGGGCCCTGCGCCGCGATCCACGGTTGAGTTCGCGCCGATCTCGACGTCGTCCTGAATGATGACACGACCAAGCTGGGGCACCTTCTCATGGCGGGGCAGCCCCATCGCAAAGCCGAACCCGTCCTGACCGATGCAAACACCCGGATGGATAATGACACGATCACCTATATGCGCATGGCTGATGGTGACATTGGGAGCAATGTAGCAATTGCGTCCTATCGTGCATCCACGCCCGACAGAAACGCCTGCCCCGATAGTCGTGCCGTCGCCGATCTCCACGCCATCGGCGATAACGGCGCCGGGTTCGATGGTGACTTCCTGGCCCAATCTGGCGCCGCGATGGATGTGTGCGCCGGGGTGAATGCCGCCGGCCGGATCGAACTCCGGCGCGCCGCGCACTTCCTCTGGGTAGAATATCTGGCTGATCTTCGCATAGGTCCGATAAGGGTCCCTGACGATCAGGAGGGCCACATGCGAGGGTGCGCGCTCGACATAGCGCTCGCTGATAACGCAGGCCCCCGCCGAGCTCGCCTCGAAGGCCCCGACATACTTGGGATTATCGAGAAAACTCAGGTGAGTGGAACCGGCGCGATCGAGCGGCGCAATGTCATCGATCATCAGCGCCGGATCAGCTCCCGCTCCAAGCTCAGCCCCGACGCGTTGGGCAAGTTCACCCAACGCGTAAGGACCAGTATTCAAGAAGAAACGCGGATCAGCCATTGCAATATTTGCGCAGAAGGCAGCAAAAACCTCTCCGCTTGCTCCCTAGTTATTTCTTCAGGTCTTTCGGCGAAACCGGCTTAACTTCAAGCTTCGTCATTTTCGCGTCAAGCGCCTTGACTGCTTCCGCCGTCACGTCGAGATCAACGCCACCTGCGAGAACATTGGACTGGTCGAGCAGAATGTTCGCCCCATGGGCCTTGAGGATATCGGCAAAGATCGGACGAATGGCCTGCTCGATCTTGTTACGAGCAATATTGGCACCGATCTGAAGCGCCTGGCTCTTTTCCTGGAACTTCTGCTGAGTTTCCTGTTCCTTCTGCTGGAAGGCCTGCACCTTCTTGGCGAAGTCTTCTTCCTTCAGAAGGGCGCGCTGATCTCGCAGCTTCGTCGCTTCCTTCTTAAGGCTGTCTTCGGCCTTCGTGCTTTCGCTCTGCAACTGTTGGCTCAGCTTCTGAATTTGCTCACGCACGTTCTGACCAACCTTGGACTGAGCGAAGAGCTGTTCGGAGTTGATGATCAGAATGGATGCAGGCGTACCGGCGGAAGCAACCGAAATCGATGCCGCCGAGATAAGCGAAGCAACAAACAAACCGGCCAACAACCGCGCAGCAATACGATAGAACTTCATAATAGCGTTATCCCCTTTTACTCTTTCAACCGAGCGAACTCCTCGCTCTTAAACACGTTAGAATGTGGTACCTGCGCTGAAGCGGAAGGCTTCGCGCTGATCATAAGGCTCGTCCAGAAGCACCTTGGCGAAGTCGAGGCGCACGGGACCGAAAGGCGACTTCCAGTTCAGGCTGAGGCCCGTCGAGACACGCGGCGCGAACTTGTCCTGGATATTCGTACCGAACGGCTTCTCACTGACCTTGCCCGCAAAACCATAATCCACGAACCAGCTGGTGCGAATCCCAAGCGCGTCCGGCAGGCCATTGGGGAAGGTCATTTCAGACGTCGCAAAGGCATAGGCTTCCGAACCGACGGCGTCGCCTGTTATCAGATCGCGCGGACCCATGCCGCCGGACTTGAAGCCACGGAAGTCCGAGCCACCCTTGAAGAAACGATCATTCAACTTAACGTTCTGACCGATGCCTTTGATAAGGCCTGCATCAAAACGCTGGGTGTAAACAAAATTCTCGGCAACAGGATAGTAAAAGTGGGCCAGCATGGACGATGATACATACCTGACAGTACCGCCAAGGCCCGCGAAATCTTGGCTGAACAAGAAGTCCCAACCCTTGTGGGGATCAATCGGATCGTCACGATAGTCGACGTAATAATCATAACCGACGATCGAACGGGTTTGCTGACCGGCCGCTTGCTGCACCGCCAGCGAGGCCGTGCTCGCTACGTTGAGAATCTCCTCACGACGCAACTGATAGCGCGTCAACAGACGGCTGTGATCGGTGAGCGGGAAGCCAAAGCGCAGGCCAAAACCGGTCGTACGGGAGTCGAACGACGCCTGGGTCTGATAGTTGGTTTCCGTACCGAAGATGTCGATACCACCGACAAGGTCACGATCGAGGAAGTAAGGATTGGTGTACTGGAACTGGATCAACTGCTGGCGTTTTGAGAGCGACACGCTAGCGCCGAGCTGGAGTCCCCGACCAAGGAAGTTCCGTTCGGAAAGTGAAACACCCAGGATGGCGCTATCCACAGAGGAAAAGCCAAAGCTCAACGACAGTGAACCTGTCGATTGCTCCTGCACATTCACATTGATGATCGTGCGGTCCTTGGCACTGCCGGGACCCTGAGAGATATCGACCTTGCTGAAATACTGAAGGCCGCGAATGTTCTTCTCGGACTTGTCGAGCAGCACCTTGTTGAAGGCATCACCTTCGGCCAGTTCCATCTGCCGACGAATAACACGGTCGAGCGTTCGCACGTTACCGGTGATGTTGATCCGCTCGACGTAAACGCGCGGTCCCTCGGAAATAATGTAACTGATATCGATGACATGTTTCTCACGTTCACGCTTGGCACGCGGACGCACCCGCGCAAATGCATAACCCTTGGCACCAGCGGCATAAGTCAGGGCATCAACGCTCTTGTCGATCAAAGAAGCGTTGTACTGATCATCATCCTTGGTCAAAACCAGATCCTTGAGATCTTTCTCGTTCAGCTTGTTCAGGTTGGTTTTGACGTCGATCTTGCCAAATTTATAGATGTGACCTTCTTCGAGCGTGAAGGTGATGTTGAATGCGCTGTTGTCGCGGCTGAGATCGGCGACCGCCGAAACGACACGGAAGTCGGCATAGCCGTGGGAAAGGTAGAAACGACGCAGCAGCTCGCGGTCATAGGTCAGGCGATCCGGATCATAGTTGTCGGACGACGACAGGAACTTCCACCAGGCGCTTTCACTTGTCGAAATGACTTCACGCAGTTTGCTGTCGCTGAATTCCTTGTTGCCAAGAAAGCTGATCGACGCGATGCGCGTCTTGGGACCTTCGTTGATTTCAAAGATGAGGTCGACGCGGTTCTGCGGCAGGCGAATAACCTTGGGCTCTACGGTGGCGGCAAAGCGCCCACCACGACGATAAAGCTCGATAATGCGGGTGACGTCTTCCTGAACTTTGGCGCGCGTGTAGATGGTACGCGGCTTGAGCTGGACCTCGTTGTTGAGGTCCTCTTCCTTGATCGCGCTGTTTCCTTCATAGGCGACGCGATTGATGATCGGGTTTTCAACAACGGATACAATCAACTTGCCGTCATCGAAACGTATGTTGATGTCGGCAAAAAGCCCTGTGGCGAAGAGTACCTTCAACGACTGATCGACAGAGCCAGGATTGTAATGCTCACCAACCCTCACCGTCATATAGGAAAGGACCGTCTCCCGTTCGATGCGCTGGTTGCCCTCTACCACGATACTGGTGATTAACGGGCCGGTCGCATCTGCTGCATGAGCAGGTGCAATGCCAAGAATGGCGTTCGAGACGGGCAGTTGCCCCGCCAGCATCAGGCCAACGAGAAGCACAGCGGTCTTGCCGCCAAGCATCGAAATTCTGGTCAAATAACCGGCCAGTCGTTTCATCCCCACACCATCCTCAACCGCGCCGCGCCATCGTCGTGCGGCATTCTCCAGACAAGCCAAAAGGCCAAATTCGATCAGGCTGTAAAGCCCCCACAAGACATCCGGCTGGCACCGGACCCCCAGCACTCACGTAAACAATCGCACCAAATCATTCCAGGTGGCAAAGAACATCAACATCATCACCAGCACAAGGCCAATTCTGAAGCCAAACTCCTGAGCCTTCTGCCCCATCGGGCGTCCCTGCACGCCCTCGACTGCGTAGTAAAGAAGATGTCCGCCATCCAGCATGGGCACAGGGAAGAGATTAAGCAGACCGATGCTGACAGACAGCACCGCCGTCAGATTGAGAAGCGCGGCAAAACCGAGCGTCGCGACCTGACCCGAAACTTCTGCAATCCGCAGCGGACCGCCAAGCTGGCTTGAGTCTTCCCTGCCTGCAAGCATTCCACCCAGATAACTCATCGTACGATCAACGATGAACCAGGTCTCCTGGGCGCCGTGCCAGAGGCCGGTCAAAGGATCAGTCTTCACGATCTTGTAGGTGCCGGGGCCCGACTTGCGCTGAACGCCGAGAAGCCCGATGCGTTGCGCGTTGCCGAAGGGGTCCGTGACCTCCTTCAGTCGCGGGGTCGCGGTCAAGGTGATTTCATGTCCATCGCGGATCACGCCAAACTTCAATGGCACGCCTGCACTGGTAGAAACGATGCGCTGCATGTCTTCAAAGTCGTTTATCGTCGCACCATCAATCGAGACGACGAGGTCGTCTGGTTTGAAGCCTGCTTCTGCGGCGGCACTGTCGGGCTGCACCTTGTCGACAATGGCGGTCGCCGTGCCCTGCCCGACGATTGTGAATATGCCGGCGAAGATGACAATTGCGAGAATGAAGTTGGCAATGGGTCCGGCGGCAACAACGGCGGCGCGCTGATAGAGCGGCTTGAAGAAGAAGAGCCCTTCGCGTTTTTCCGGCGGAACGTGGGAAAGCTTATCCATGTCGGGAACGCTGGCAGCATTATCATCACCGGCGAATTTCACGTAGCCGCCAAGCGGAATCCAGCTGACCTTCCAGCGCGTGCCGTAACGATCTTCACGTCCAAGGATCTCGGGGCCGAAGCCGATGGAGAAAGTGTCTACCTTGACGCCGCACCAGCGCGCGACGAGGAAGTGACCCAGTTCATGGAAAAAAACGACAACCGTCAGCACGAACAGAAAGGGAATGATGTATCCCCCGAGCGATGTTCCAAAGCCGGCGATTTCGGTCACCACATGCATTCTATTACATTTCCCATCTCACATCGTCCGGCGTGCTACGTGACACCTGAGTTGTGTTTCTTTGTAGCCAAACCGCACGACGCCCCCGCGCCGCCCTTCAGAGGCTTGCCCGTTCAAGCGAGACTACGTCAGCGGCTGGCCAAATGCACCAATTCCTCTGCCCGAATCCGCGCAATTCGGTCGATTTCGTAAATATCTTCCAGGCTATTAGGGGCGATTGCATCGACAGCCCCCTGCTCCAGCACTTTTTCGACGGTTATGGCGATTTCCAGGAAGCCAATATCGCCTCTGAGGAAGGCCGCGACCGCTACTTCATTGGCCGCGTTAAGGATAGTCGGCGTGGCGCCCCCGGATTTGAGTGCCTCGCGGGCGAGTCGCAATGCCGGAAAACGGACCGGATCGGGCTCGGAGAAGGTTAACGAGCCGATTTCGGCAAGGTTGAGCCGAGCGCAAGGTGTCGCCATGCGTTCCGGCCAGGCCAGCGCATAGGAGATGGGCGTGCGCATATCGGGCGAACCGAGCTGGGCTAGCACCGAGCCATCCACATAGGCGACCATGGAATGGATGATGGACTGCGGGTGGATCACGATATCGAGACGCTCTTCGCCGACGGGGAAGAGATAGGCGGCCTCAATGAGTTCGAGACCCTTGTTCATCAGGGTGGCGCTATCGACCGAAATCTTGGCGCCCATGTCCCACTGGGGATGGGCAACCGCCTGAGCGGGTGTTGCCCGCTTCATCTCATCAAGCGTGGCGGTGCGAAACGGCCCACCGGAAGCGGTGAGGATGATCTTGTCCACCGCATGCAGGCGCTCGGGATCCAGCACCTGAAAAATAGCGTTGTGCTCACTATCCACGGGGAGAAGCGTCGCGCCAGAACGCGCGACTTCGGCGAGAAAGAGCGAACCCGCCGAAACCAGACATTCCTTATTGGCAAGCGCCACGGCAGCACCGCGACGGACCGCTGCCAGCGTAGGCGCAAGACCTGCCGTGCCGACGATGCCAGCCATGACCCAATCAGCAGGACGCAGCGCCGCTTCAATGACAGCGTCGCGACCGGCCCCAACTTCAATACCCGTCCCTTCAAGTCCCGCTTTCAACTCATCGAAAAGAAGCGGGTCGCCGATGACGGCAAGCTGAGGCCGCAAACGACGAGCCTGTTCAATCAGACCGGCGACATTCTTGTAGGCGGTAATCGCGACCAGATCGAAATGATCGCGACCGCGCTCGATGAGATCGAGGGTGGAAACACCGATCGAGCCTGTGGAACCGAGCACAGTGACACTTCGGCGTGCGCCTGAGGCGACCGGAATGTTCGCGGCTTTTTCTGCAGTTACGGCCACAGCAATACTCCCGTGGCCGGACCCGTCACACCATGCAAGGTCGAAATGATTGCAGCGCCCACAGCAGCGGTAACGAGACCGTCAACTCGATCAAGGATGCCGCCGTGACCGGGAATTACCTTGCCAGAGTCCTTGACCCCTGCCCGGCGTTTCAAGGCGCTTTCGAAAATGTCGCCCGCTTGCGCGACGACGGCGATGACAGCACTGACGAAGGCCAATCCAAGTGCTGAGCCGAGGCTGAACCAGATGGCGGTGATGGCGCCGACGAGTGCCGCGCCAGCCATTCCGCCGATGAGGCCGGCCCAGGTCTTGTTGGGCGACAGGCGCGGCGCAAGCTTGGGACCGCCGAAGCCACGTCCAGCGAAATAGGCAAATGTATCCGTCGCCCAGACGGTGAAGAGAAGCCAGAAGAGCGCTATCCGGCCATAGTCATCGCCCTCTCGCAGCCAGAGCAGCGAGACAAGCGGCAGAATGAGATAGGGAAAGGCGATGGCGGGGGACGATACCGGCGCGGAGGTCAGGATCGAAATCGTGATGGCGAAGGTGAGACCGGCGAGACTGACAAGGAGCGCCACGAAGGGACCACCGATGGCAGTGAGCCCGATGGCGATGAGGGCAAAACCGGCCAGCATGATGCGCATGGTCATCGAGATGTCCGGGAGAAGCGCTGCAAGTTCCCAAGCCATGAGGACGGCGGCGACGGCGAGCAGTGCCGCGAAGGGCCAGCCGCCAAGCCATGTCAGACCTAACGCGACGGGCGCGAGTACGAGCGCAGAAATGATGCGGGTGCGCAATTCGGCAGATTTGACGCCAGAAGCTTTGGCAGGAGGGGCTTCGGCAGGGCTTGGGGCGTCAGTCATAGGCACCTCAAATTATCGGGCTACTGCGCCGAAACGGCGATCACGAAGGTTGTATTCGGCGATGGCCTGCTTCAGATGCTCGGGAGAAAAATCCGGCCAAAAGACATCGCTGAATACGAGCTCGGCGTAAGCGCTCTGCCAGAGCAGGAAGTTCGAAAGGCGTTTCTCACCGCTGGTGCGGATGATGAGATCAGGATCGGGAACGCCTGCCGTGTCGAGATGGTCGGCAACCATTGCCTGCGTGATCGCTTCGGGATCGAGACGACCTTCCTTGACCTCACGGGCAATACGACGAACGGCTGAAGTTATCTCGTTCTGGCCGCCGTAGTTAAAGGCAATAATGAGCTTCAGCTTGGCGTTGTTACGCGTAAGCTGCTCGGCTTCCTCAATGAGAGCTACGATGTCGCTTTCGAGATGTTCGCGATCACCGATGATGCGAACCTGAACACCATTGTGATGAAGTTCGGCCAAGTCCCTGCGAATAAAGAGCTTTAGTAGCCCCATGAGATCGCTGACCTCATCGGCGGGACGGTTCCAGTTTTCCGAACTGAAGCCATAGAGCGTGAGATAGTCGATACCCAGATCACCTGCGGCGCGCGTGATGACACGGACAGCTTCAACGCCCTGGCGATGCCCAATCTGGCGCGGCAAATGACGGCGCGCAGCCCAGCGACGATTGCCATCCATGATGATAGCAATGTGACGCGGAACAGGTGCCGCCTGGGTTTCGCTTGCCGCGGGGTCGGACCTCCCCATCATTGCCGGACTTTCTTTATTGAAAACAGTAAGTTATCGATATTTCATCATAGTTCAGACGAAACCAGCATTCAAACTTGCATGATTTCCGCTTCTTTTTGATTAAGCGCCGCATCGATTTCGCCAATGACCTTATCGGTCAGCTTCTGCACCTTGTCGGACCAGGTCTTGTGATCGTCCTTGCTCATGTGGCCGTCTTTTTCGAGGCCCTTAAGCTCATCCATGGCGTCGCGGCGCACGTTGCGCACGGCAATGCGCGCCTGCTCGGTGTATTTGGCGGCAACCTTGGTGAGTTCGGTGCGGCGTTCCTCGTTGAGCTCGGGAATGGGCAGACGCAGCGTCGTGCCATCGACGACGGGATTGAGACCAAGACCGGACGTGCGGATCGCCTTGTCCACGGCGCTGACCATGCCCTTATCCCAGACCTGCACAGTGATGAGGCGGGACTCCGGCGCATTGACCGTCCCCACCTGATTGAGCGGCATCGTCTGGCCATAGGCTTCCACGACGATGGGGTCCAGCAGCGAAGCAGAGGCGCGGCCGGTACGCAGGCCGCCAAATTCGTGCTTCAGGGCCGCCAGCGCGCCACGCATGCGCCGTTCGACGTCGTCGATGTCGATTGTTTGGGGGTCAGCCATGGTCTCTGTATCCTTTAACTTTTCGGCAGATTTTCGGTCGTTTTGTGTCGGGTGCGGGATTATTGGCCGTTTTCGGCGCTGATGATAGTGCAGCGTCCCTCGCCTGTCAGAACATTGACGAAGCCGCCGTCCTCATGAATGGAGAAGACGATGATGGGAATACCGTTTTCACGCGCAAGGGCGATGGCGGATGTATCCATCACCGCGAGATCGCGGGTCAGGACATCCATGTATGTCAGGTGGTCGTAGCGGGTGGCGTCCTTGACCTTCTTGGGATCGGCGGAATAGACGCCATCAACCTGCGTGCCCTTGAGGAGCGCATCGCAGCCCATTTCAGTGGCGCGGAGCGCAGCAGCCGTGTCGGTCGTGAAGAAAGGATTGCCGGTGCCGGCAGCGAAGATGACCACACGGCCCTTCTCCATATGGCGGACGGCACGACGGCGAATATAGGGCTCGGCGATGGTCGTCATGGGGATAGCTGACAGAACCCGGGTCGCAACGCCCATGCGCTCGAGCGAATTCTGCATCGCGAGCGCGTTCATGACAGTGGCGAGCATGCCCATATAGTCGGCGCTGGCGCGCTCCATGCCGGAGGCCGCGCCAGAGAGGCCGCGGAAGATATTGCCGCCACCGATGACGAGGCAGATCTCGCAACCGATGTCGGTGGCCTGCTTGATCTCGGCGGCGATGCGGTCGACCGTCTTGACGTCGATGCCGAACTGTTGATCGCCCATCAGAGCTTCGCCGGATACCTTGAGGAGCGCGCGCTTGTAGAGCGGTTTTCGAGACATGCGTGAGGCTTTCCGGTGTGGCGTCGTTAGATGGAAGATGCTGCGAAACGGGCGAGGCAACGAATCCCCTCAACCTGCCCTTCACAATAACGCCCCCGGCGCGGAGAAGCGACGGGGGCGTTTTTATTCTTTGCCGAAACGACCCATTTTCCGGGTCATTTGCGAACCTTTCAGCCTTAGCCGCGCGCCGTAGCGGCCACTTCGGCGGCAAAGTCCGATTCTTCCTTCTCGATGCCTTCGCCGAGGAGGAAGCGGACGAAACCGGCAACCACGATGGGGGCGCCGACGGAAGCTTCGGCTTCCTTGACGGCCTTTTCGACCGTCTGATCGGGGTTCACGACGAAAGCCTGCGAGAGGAGCACGACTTCTTCGTAGAACTTGCGGATACGGCCTTCGACCATCTTTTCGATGATGTTGTCGGGACGGCCCGATTCCTTGGCTTCAGCGATAAGCACATTGCGCTCACGCTCGACCATTTCCGGGTCCACATCTTCGCGGCGGGTCGCGACGGGGGCCGTGGCGGCGATATGCATGGCAATCTGCTTGCCGAGTTCGGCGAGCTTGTCCTTGTCACCCGTCGATTCCAGACCGACGAGGACGCCGATCTTGCCGAGGCCGGGGGCCACCTGATTATGCGTGTAGGCGGCAACGACACCGTCGGTGACGCTGATGAAGCCCGCGCGGCGCACGGTCATGTTTTCGCCGATCGTGCCGACCTGCTCCGTGACATAGTCTTTGACCGAGAGCGCGGAGCCGGGGAACTTGGCGCCCAGCAGCTTGTCGATATCGCCTTCGGCACCGAGCGCCGTCTTGGCGATCTCGTTCACCATGGTCTGGAAGCCTTCGTTGCGGGCAACGAAGTCGGTTTCGGAGTTCACTTCGACGAGGGCGCCCTGGGTGCCGTTGGAAACGACGCCGACGAGGCCTTCGGCGGCAACACGGCCCGACTTCTTGGCGGCCTTGGCAAGACCCTTGGTGCGCAGCCAGTCGACGGCGGCTTCCATGTCACCATTCGTTTCGGTGAGCGCTGTCTTGCAATCCATCATCCCCACGCCGGTCGTCTCGCGGAGTTGTTTCACCATGCCTGCGGTGATGTCAGCCATTGGAATATCCTCTAATTCATAATTGCGTGGAGCCATCCCACGCGGGAGTTTTGTTAAGCGAGGGGCCCGGCGCGCTTTCTCAGTGCACCGGGCCCTATCCTTATCGCGTAGCTTCGTGACAGGAGGCTTACGCCTCGGCTTCGGCGGGCACGGCTACTTCGGGCTCGGCTTCGGCACCGACGTCGACACCGGAAGCAATGTGGCTCTGC
>Ga0098040_1000907_pt1 | contig 13288 bp, 8 predicted proteins | sample 7_EtaG_FD_75065 | JGI IMG/M metagenome (GOLD analysis project Ga0098040, IMG submission 75065) | Marine viral communities from the Subarctic Pacific Ocean - 7_ETSP_OMZ_AT15161 metaG | ecosystem: Environmental > Aquatic > Marine > Oceanic | place: Pacific Ocean | collected 2015-01-08
TGCTGTCTCCAGATTTTGTTGTGCCGCTTTGTTTTTTGTCTGCAGAGTTTCCTTCTGCGGGAACAAATTGCTGATCGCCGACTAATCCTCCTTCTTGGTAACCAATTCTTCCTCCGCGATTAAGCTTGTGAAGAGCTCCGCTACCGTGCCTTCGGACTGCAGAAGAACTCATTACGAATTCTCCACCCGTTAACATTGCGGGAATATTATCGATGTGTCCGCCTCGTTGCCATTTATATTCGCCCCGATTTGGCCATCCTGCCTCTTGTTCTTTAATAAACTCGATGAAATTCTTCTCAAAATCTGCGAAAGGGTTGTCAGAGTTACCGCGAATCATCTCAGCGCGCCCACCAGGCCCAACGCTGGAGCCTTTCCAATCCCAATCACTGCTAAATGCTCCTTTGGAAAAGCCAGGTCCGTATGCACCTTGTGGCTCGGGCCTAAAGCCCTCAAACATTCTCCCCTCGAAGGGCTCCCTGTTTGAAAAATCACGCTTGAAACCCTGTGGCAACGCAGATGGCTTCTGCCAGCTTGGAATTTCGCCCGTTGAAAAATCACGCTTAAAATTGCCCGCCGTGGAGTTGGAGTAGGCATCGGCCGCGAACTTGCCGATTTTGGAATTGCGCATCTGTTTGATAGCGGTCATCATGCCTGGAGCTTTAGGAGCGCCGCCTCCTGCGGGCGCTGTCAGCCCAAGTGCGACTGGATCGTCAAATGAGTTGTATTCTGCCGTATTTGGATTTTCTAATTTGTCAAACTGGTCTGGAGTCAAAGGCTTGTTTTTTGCAGAAAGCTTATTAACGCCAGCACTAACGACAGAGCTAATTACGGCTCCGACGATCATTTGCGTCATTTCGTCCCTTTTTGCCTGCTTCTCGAATTTTTTATCTCTTTGTTTTTGATGCCATTCTTGAATATCTCCTCGTACAGATTGCAATGTTGGATCGTTGGAGTGAGCAAACCCACTTAGCCTTGAATCCTCTATTCCCAATCGAAGAGAACTTCCTCCACCGCCAATCGCACTGCCTAATCCTGTTACGGGTGGTAAAAATTCATTTTCTTTTATGATTTCGTCTAGAGCGCTTCTTTTTACCCCAGACTGAGAAATTGGCGAAACCAATCTTCCTCCAGTTTGAAATTGTATGCCCCTGCCTTCCATCATGGTTTGCAAAGCGGCCACTTTTCTAAGGATGCTTACATCAGGCCCAAATTTAACACCTCCAAGAATCATGCCGTCAAACATTCCTGGATTATTTCCCAGCTCAAGAAGCATTGGCGTGAGGGCCGCTGGGCCACCCTGCGCCGCTCCTTTATGCATAAGGTTAGTTAAGTGTTTAGATGCCTGAATGTGACTTATTGTATGAGTTCTGCCGCCAGACCATTGACCGTCAATCGCCTGACCTGGAAGGCCAAGTGCGCCAGGGCGAATACCTCCGTAAGCTTTAAGATTGCCTTTTAATTGCCTTTCTGCTCGAGAGGCAAGAGCTCTTCGCTCTATGCCAGCCATTTTAGGGTCAACCGTGGCAGCTGGTGCTGCGCCGCGCCTAGCCGAAATAGCGTCTAACTGAGCCATAATCTCATTGGTCTCAGAAATTTTTGAATTTGTTGCTGAAAGCCTTTTAGATTGAGCGGACGAACCTGCTCCAGTTATCATTGGTGCAGTTTCTCTTCCTCCGCCACCACCACCAAAAATACCAGAAAACAACTTAGCAAGTAATGTAAACGGAAGCCCAAGCATTTTGCCAATACCTCCCATAAACCCTCCTTTAGCTTTACCGAATCTTGGAAACATACCAAAGTTCATTGCGTCAAGGTTTTCTTTTCCGACTCCTTGAACAAACTTTTTATTTAAAACGTATTCGCCGTCTTCCAGCAACGCTGGGTTTTTATCTCCCGTGCGACTGCCAGAAATATACATTCCGTTTTGGGCTTGAATTAAGCCGCCCATTTGATTGCCGCCGCCAAAAAGCTTTGATAAAAATCCTCGATTTCCCCCTCCTTCAGGAAATAAATACCCAGTCAACTGTTGAGCTAGTTTCTCTGATTGGATTCTATTGATGCTTCTCAAGACGCCTATAGCAAAATCCCTCATTGCGTCTTTTGCAGAAGACGCGCCAGTAGTCATGTTTGAAAAAGCGTCGGCAAACCCTGCGGCGAAACCAGAAGTAAAACGGTTAACGTCTCTCATTTCGGCTGCTGTTTCCCTGAGTTGATCGTTTAATTTCTCGATGTCTTCAGCGAAGGTCATGCTATTTTTTAACTCTTTGAAATTCTCTGAGGTCTTTAAGACTTCATTCCCAAGAGCTGTAAATTCTTTACTTTGAGCCATCGCTATTATAGTGTCTGCTCGTTGTGGGACCCCCATCGCGCGACTGGCCGCGCTCGTCATCCTCCCGTGCTTATCCTGAAAGCCAGCCTCCTGAAAGCCAGCTGTTTCTATTGGAGATAAACCTACACCGCCAATCCCTGAAACTGGGCCTAAGCCAAGCCCCGCTCTTAAAATTTCAAGGTTGTCTCCTGCTTGGCTTCGATCGCGTTTACTTGGATCTGATATTGTTTGAAAAAATTTGTTTACATCTTCATAGTTTCCTTGTCGTAGGTTTTCTCTTATTAAATTCCTAATCCTTAATTCTTCTGGACCTTCACCCATATAGCCAAAATCTCCAGCGCTCCTTATTAACCCGCTGCTTTGGTCGGAAATGAACTCCTGGCGCTTGGTAGCTTGATTTTGGGCAACACGAGCCGTGCGGATTTCTCTTTCTCTTCTGGTTAAATCAACTGCTGAGTAGCCGCCAGATGCAGCCATTTGCGCGAGATCGCCTCTATCTTCCAACTCTGTCAAGTTTGCTTTTCTTCCTGCGTCAAGAGAGCTTAATTTACTTGCAGAGAGCTGGTCCAGAGCGACTCTTCGTTGTTGGTTGATTTGGCTTCTATATTGTTCTCTAATAGCCTTTTCTTTGTCTATATTAGTATCAAAGAAGCCGCCTGGGATCATCCCCAGCGCAGCGGAAAAAGATTGCCCGCCGCGACCTTCACCATGCTTCTTTAAAAACCGAGTTCTTTCTAAATCCTCTTGACCTGCGATACCGCCCCCTAATATCCCAAGTGCCGTGCCAACTCCTGGAAGTCTTCCAGCTAGCCGCTTAAGCCCCTTGCTTTTTTCGAATTTTTTACTTTTTGCCATCCTGGCCGCGGCCGCCTGACCACCTGCGCGACCAAGCATGCCTCCGCCTACCATCCCAGGTACTGCTCCCTCTGCCATACCTAGAAAATCTTGAGCCAATGGGTCAACCATGGTGCCCATGCTGTAACCCATAAACGCATTCATTGCCGCGTTGCCGAAGCCGCCCGCAGGAGCAGCCATCTGCGCTGCCTTAACTTTATCAACTGGAGGCTGTATCGTTATTCCTCTCTTGCTTGGCGTCGGGTATGATTTTTTAGCCTCGTGTGTAATGGCTTTTGCGGTTGCCGTGCCAAAGTCTTTAGCCGCTTCTGGCACTATTCCTGCTACTATGAACTTCGGCGTTGGCGCTCGATGTCCCATTGGCGTGGCTTCAACTTTGCCCCAATCAACTTTGCTGAGATCGGGAACGTTGGGTCGGATAATATCTCCAGGCGCCATATTGACTGTTCGCAAGTCCTGCCCTCGGTGCATTCGTGCTGCATCTGCAAAACTATGCTGTCCGACCGTGGGCGATATCACGCCAAATCCTTGTGGATTGAATGAACTTCTTAACGCGGTATTTTGTACGACTCGAGTTTGAACTCGCGACGGACTCATTCCTAACAGGCCGCCGACTTGCATTTTTTCTCTTTGAATTGCGTCTCCGATTGGAGCAAAGTTTAAAACTTGGCGGTTGTACCTTAATACTTCGTCTTGAAGATGCTCTCTTTGCGCTGGGCTAAGGTTTGACAAATTGCTTTTAGTTAACTGTTCTCTGGTGAGTTCGTTAAAATAAGTATTTGTGCCGCCTCGATTGGCGATGCCCCCAACACCTCGATTATTTATCACATAAGAGCGATACTCTTGAGCATATCTTTCAAGCATAGCTTGCTCAAACTGTGGCAACTTGTTTTGTCTCTGGGCTTCTTCTCGAAGGCGATTTCGTAAAGCTGGATTTGTGCCAGAAACTAATTGTTTTTTCATAGCGCTGGCAATAGTTGTCGCATCGCCAGTTGTGAATCCCGCTAATTTCTTTAATTCCATTGGGTCTGTACGCCCCCCACGATACCGTACTGCATCTATCGCATAGTCTGCTCCCTGCCTACCACCAGTTCCGACTGTTCCAAAAGCTCTATTGAAGGATCGTTCCGTGACCCTTTCTGACATGTGTTGATCATAAGCGCCACGATCTTTTGTAGATATATCTTCTCTTCTTAGCGCTTTATTGATTTCTCTGTTGACTCCAACCAAATCTGTTTGTCCAGTGTGCGCCCGAGTTAGTGCAGTTCTTGCGCGCCGTGACAATCCAGGCACAGTAGATACTGCATCTTTCATTTGCTCAATCATTCTTGTTTGCTGACTTGGGCTAAATCCAGCCATTTTTGTTTGCATTTGAAAGCCTGATATAGTTGAGTTTCTTACAATGTCGGCAAGGCCAGCAGGAAGCACTCCTCGTTTTGCCAAAGCAGACCTTGAAGCATTTAAATTAAAGGTGCCGCGATAATTTTCTGAAGTGCCAAGCATAGAAGCTGAAGTAAATTGAAATGGATTTTCGTCGCCGCCTCGTCCCAGCGTTCCTCCAGTTTTTGTTACTCTTGGATTAAATACTCTGGCGGCAAAATTCGGCACGCCCTCTGTTGGCGCGAGCCCAGGAACTTTTCCACGGCCCCCGCCGAAAAACTTGCTTTTTTTAGCAACTTCTCCTGAGCCAGTGACTCTAAAGCCTCCAGCAAAAGCTGACCCAGCCATTGCGCTTGTTAACGCAGCCGCTTCTGCTCGCATTGTTATTTCTTTTGCTAAATAAGTTTGAGTGATTGCCGCTTGTTTGTTTAGATTTCCTGCGGCAGCAGCCATTGCCTGCTCATATGCAACGTTTGTTGCAAGTAACTGGCCAATACCTTGTTGAAGCGCAGCTTGTGCTTTTGCCGCATTATTGAGACCTAGTAAATTCTTTAAACTTTTAAATCCGAATACTGTTAAATCTTTAAACAGTTTTATAAACACTCCGCCAATGACAATCAGCCCAGGCCCAGTCAAAACGTTTCCTATGCCAGTTAACAAGCCTTTAGCAAACTTCGAGCCAGTTCCTTCTCCGTCAAGAACCCCAGTCGTGCCTTCAACTAAGGACTTAAGGCTTTGAACTAAGTTCTTCATTCCTGGGGCTAACGCGAGATCTCCTATTTTTTTAGCAAGTTCAGTTAATGCTATTCCTGTTTGAGCGGTTAAAGCAGCAATGGTAGTATTGAGCATTTCATTTTTTTGGGTAGCCTGATCTGTGGCAGCAGCCGAAATTTTAGTTGCGCGCGAAGCAATATTATTTTGTTTTTGCAAGTCACCAATCGCAGCTTTCAAAATATTGATTTGGAAAACGCCAGCAACCTGTTGATTAACCGCATCTTTTGCGGAGCTAGATAATCCGTCGTAAGACATAGCTAGCTGCTCCAAGACTTTTTTAGCGCTTAACGACTTTCCAGAAGCGTCGTCAACCGCGATTCCTAACTGGCGCAAAGTTTTTAATGTTTCTGGTCTTTGCACTCTTGTGAAAATTGTTTTAAATGCGTTACCAATAACTGCTTCGCCACGCGCCGTTGTTTGTTGCGCTGCAGTAACCATACCAATGAGTTCGTCAAAACTCAATCCCGCATCCATCGCGACAGCTCCAGTTCTTTTTAAAGCTTCAACCAATCCATCTGCACTAACAGCAAACTTAACGTCAACTGCAGCTAGCTTATTGATGATTTGAGTAGTAGTAAGTCCAGCTTTTGCAAAACCGTTTGTAGCGGCGGTTAAACCTTTAACAGCGTCTGCAGCTTTGATGCCAGTTAAACGCGTGAGAATAAGAGCGTCGTTTGTTCTTTTGAGGGTTTCCTCTATACTTAGACCTTGCCTAGCAAACTCAGTCGCGGCTTCAGCAACTATATCAAAGCTTTGCGCTGTATTTTTAGCAACCTTAAACAGGCCGTCTCCAAACTTCGCAAGATCTTTGCTGCCAGCATTTAAAACAACATTAATATCAACTAAAGACTTTTCAACACTAATCGTAACTTCAACTAATTTTTTGAAAGCGTTAGATATTCCGTTGATTACGCCGACACTAGCTCCGAACGCAATAACACGAGCATTCGACGCTTCTATTGATTTTGTGAATTCGTCCGCGTCCGAACGTATCTTTCCAAGCATCCTGCCCAACGGAGCAACCGCTGAGCTAGAGGACCCCATCCTGCGAAAAGCCGCTTTAGACTCTCCTTCAATTGAGCGACTTAACGTCCCTTTCTTGACTACTACTGGTACTTCTATCGGTCTCGCCATAACTGCAATTATCCTTATATGCAATTACACGAAAAAATTAGCCCAATCCACTTAACTTCATTAAATCTTGCATGTCGAGAGTGCCCCCTTTCTTTTTTGCAGCCTCTTCTAGAGAGACTGTACCTGCGCCAGAAGTCTCTACTCCGATACCTTCCAAGTCTGCCTTTGAGGCTCCAAAAAGACCAGCGCCGCCTTCCGAAGCTTTTTCCATAACTTCTCTAGCTCTTTCCCTGCCCTTAGGGTTTCTTGCCCAGTCAAGTAATTTTTGCGGATCTTTTCTAATAGCAAAAGGAACTTCTTCTCCAGAATTAAAAATACTTTTAAATAATGTAGTATAGCTGTAAAGCTTTAGTTGATAATGAGTTAACTGCAGCGTCGCTATCCCGAAAAAATCAATAGGCTTTTCGCAAGCATTTAAGTATACATTATAAAAATCCTCAATAACAAGTTTTTGAAAATTTTCCTCAGTAAAGGTTCCGAATATTTTATTATAAATATCAGTAACTGAACTAAGACTAGATTGAGTTAAATCGTCAAATTGTTTTTCGGTAAAAACTGGCCTAGAAAACGCTTCGTCACGGAAAAAACTTTTTATTATGTATAAATCTAGGCATCTTTTGTCAGCATATTCTTCGCAGGTGCTGCCTAACAGAGCTTGCCTTATCATTAATTTTTCTTGAAGCTTTTTTCTAGTAGATTCAATTTCTTTTTCCTGGTTATCTATTTGACTTTGAAGGTAAAGGCCAGATTTGTTTTCTATAAGGCGATCAATGAATTCTTTTTGATCTTCAATGTTTTTCTCCTCTTTTTCGCTCCATTCTCCTTCTTCTATTAGCAATTCTAAATTTTCTGCTTCCGAAGGAATTCCCCGATCTTTGGCTTTTTGCAAATGTTCTAAGCGATAGTCATCAATATCAATTTGATCAATTAAGCCAAGATGTTTAACGTAAATTCTTTTATTTTCGAAATGGGCAACGCTAAATCCCTGAGTAACGTCTCTTAATATCCTCTTGAGAGTTGACTGCGCTAATAAGCTAAACGAGACATCGGAAGACATTAGGCATTGCCCGATTCGATGTCTTCATTTAATTTGTCAAAATCCTCTTTTGAGACCGCGCTGGCAAAATACCAGTAGCTCATAAATGTTGCAATCTTTCCCTGGATAAGACTGTACAAAGAATCTTCTTTTTCGTCTAGATCATAATAATGATTTTCTTTTTCTTCAAAGTTTTCTCCCTTGAAGAACGGCTCTACTTCGCCTTCTTCTCCGCGGATTACATGCGTTAAATTCAAGATGTACCACATGATAACCCTATTTTGGGCTTTTGTATCTGCAGTGTGATTAAAAAGAGAGGCGTATGTTGTTTCTGTATCAACAATCTCTCTTCGTATCGTGCCAATATCCTCTAAGAGCTTTGAGATTTTTTCTTTGTCGTCTTTTGTTTTTTTACCAGTTTTGGTTGAAAGCCTTGTATACTCTGATTGAAGCTCTCCGAGTTTTCCGTATTGCTTGCCTATTTTCCTCGCATCATCTTCAGCGATTAATCCACCAGAATCTGTATATTTATTTGCAAGCATGGCTTTTGTTAAAATTCCCCTTTTAACGCATTGACTCATTTCAATGCTGTACTCCATGTCCGCTTCTTCTACTTGTCGACGATTTGGCTCTTTCAGGATTACTCGGACGGGCACTTTTGTGATGGCCACTTCGTCAACTTTAACTTTTTCTTTTTTACCAGTATCCTTGTCGGTAATTGTTTTTTCAACCTCTTTTGAGGTTTTTTCTTCCAGATCAACGCTAAAACTATATATTTCCTTCATGCCTATATTATAATATTTTTTTATTTATTAAATTCAAACTCTATGGTGAATTTTTCCAGGTCGTCGTCATTACTGCGAATATTGTCATTACCCATGTCAAGAACTTTTTTTCGAAGGTATTGCATTTTATCTTCGCCAAAATAGTCCGCTTGTTCTAGTAAAGCTTTATGCTCTGGCAGATTTTTGTGAAGTTTACAGAAACTTATTTCGTGTTCTGTTTTAAGATCTTCAAGAAGAATTAAAAAAGTCTTGAAGAGTTTCTTTGTATTACGACCGTAATAGTCGCCCAGTAATCCTTTTGCATCCATATTAAACCTTAAACCTAAATTATGTTACACAAAAAACAATAAAAAGTGTAAAGAAAAGCATGGCAAGCCTACTCACAGCCGCGGATAAAACAACGCTAAACGAAGCGATGGACAGTCTCCACGACACTTTTGCTCGCGACGTACAAATTATCAAAGAAGCCGTAAAAACAGTAAGCACTTCAAGCTCAGCGTTTAATTCTGTTTACGGAACTGCTGGCGCATCGACCAGCATAACATATACACCACAATCTGGCTCATATAAGGCTAGGGTGCAATACCTAAGACAAGACGAAGATTATTTTTCCGATTCTCGAATCGATTCGCAGTTAAAAATAAAAATGCCAGCTGGAAGCGTAAGAATTAAAGTTTCTGGGGATGCGCATTCCTACCTTAAGGACGCAAAACGAGTGCAGTTCGATGACAGAAGATTCACTATTTTTAGCGACTATAGACCTCACGGGCTTTTTGACGCTAGATATTACACATATTACCTAAAGCCGATCGATGAGTAACGTTGTAGTTCCCAGGTTGGCAGTAGAAGCGGTCCTTAAACAAACAGGAAGATTTGTTAAGCCCGTAGTTGAGCCTAAACTAATTAAAGAATTTAGAAAAATAAAAGAAGAAATGCTATCTGAATTTGACAGCCATTCAGCGACACGAGAGCTCGTAGGAAAAACAAGCTCAGTTCCGAGCGCGTTTGTTTCTCACGGAAGCTTGTTTGGCTTTATTGGCTTTGATAAAAGCGACAACCCAACCGAAATAGTGCGCGAAATGTTAAAAACATCTGAATTAAAATTTATTAAAATAAAAAATGAAGTTGTTGACTTTAAGGTATTTTACCCATCTAAGAAAGAGTTGTTTTCAGCAACTCCGCTTCCGTGGGCAACTGGAAGAAGCTGGCTCGAAGGTATAGAATCTGGAATGTCTGGGCTAGGGCGATACTTGAGCGAGGAAAGTGAAGCAAGTCGTTCTGGCGGAGGAATTCAATCTGAAGGAACAATCAGGTCTGGTAGATTCAGAAACGCCAAATATATTTCAGAAATACTAAATAACTTTATTAAAAAAATCAACAATCTATCTTTATGAAGCCGCAATTTCAACATACTCTAGTAACAAGCTTTTATCTCTGGTTTGATAACTATCTACAAAAAAAGGGAGAAGCATATAAAAACACAACTGGCATATTCTATAATATGACAGATGACAGATTGGACAGTAGCTATAACGTATACTCTTCTCCATATAAACAGTTTGTATTTGACAGCGGATTACACACTGGGGTTGTAAACTCGCAAGGAACCGAAGGGCCAATTGTTCTTGACAGAATCAGCGGACAGCGAGAAAACGGAAATTCCTTCGAAATACCACAGGGCACAAGCGGTCTAAAAATAGACTATGAAAATGGGCGAGTATTCTTTACTGGAGACAACAATAGCAATCTGCCAGGAGACTCTCTGTCTTTAAGCGGGCAATTTGCAGTAAAAGACTTTAATTTATATGTTACCAACCAAACAGAAGAAGATTTGGTTGTCGAAAAATTTGCAACAAACAACAGATTTGGCAATATACAAACATCTGGGGTTGCGCCATATGATCAAGTTTTGCCAGCAGTTTTCATAGGCGCAGAGACTATCAAAAACGAACCTCTTGCTTTTGGCGGGCTAGACACAACCAAAACAAACGTAAAAGCAGTAGTCATGACAACAGATTTATACTGTTTAGACTGTGTGCTTTCTATGGCCGCAGATGCCCAAAAGCGCTCGTTCGCCAAGGTGAATTTTTCTGATTTTCCCGTTACAGAATTTGGAGATATAAAAACCGCCACATATCCAACTGGATACAGTTACAATCAAATAGAAAAAAGCAACACAAGCGAAATGTTTCACATAGAAGAAGTCAATGTTTCAAAATTGAGCGACAGAGTAACAAAAAAGGTAAATCCTGATATTTTTATAGGTTTTATTGATTTTGAAATTCACAAATATCGTTCTCCTCGTGCAGAATAAGTGTAAACTAAAGTGAAAAGTTAACTTTAAACTTTTTAAAGTTTAAAAAAAATTTCACATGAACAGTAAAATGCTGTAAACAACAATAACCTTAAACCTTATATAATACCATGGCAAAAAGAAACAGAGTAATTTATCAAAGTGAAGCGCTTTTCGTGAGTAAACAATACTCGGGACATATTCCGCTTGATATTGTTAACGCAACCCACTGGAGCTCAATCGGCGCTGGCGGCGCCCCGCAAACCGACAGTACCCCGACGGATGACCCAGCAACCATACGAAGCGGTCACTATCACCAATTGCACAGAGTGCAAAGCGCTAATTACAATTTCGCAATCAACAGACAAGATGTCAACCAGTTTGGCAATCTTGCGCGTATTGACACTGCGGTTATTGATGCGCCCACGGTTGGATTAGATTTTTCATATCTTATAACTGACGGCAGCAACGAAGATAAGTTGGGAATCACTGTAACAGAATCCGACAACATTGGCTGCCTTTCTGGGTTACTCGCTGATACTTCTGGAAGAAATTACCACATTGTTACGGTTGCAGAAGGTGAAGACGCGAATAACGAGACGGCTGCACTCTCTGATGTTAATACGACCAATAAATCGGCAAAAAGCACCAGCACAATCATCTCGATCGGCAACGGATTTGTTACAAACTACAGCATGAACGCAAGCGTTGGTTCAATACCAACTGCCAGTGTTTCTGTTGAAGGAATGAACATTACTGCTCAGCCAGCAACCACAGGCTTCCCAACCCCGTCAATTAACCCGTCTACTGCCATACAGGGAACCGCAACATGCACATTGCCGAATCCCGTGTCTGGCACAGTTGGGCAAATTCTCCGTCCAGGAGACATTCAGGTTCATTTATCGGACAGTGCTGTTAGCGAAAGGGGAACAGGCCTTTTAGTTAATTTAGCAGATACGACCACGAAAAATTCCGCGCACATTCAAAGCTTTAATATTGATGTTCCGCTGGGAAGAAGCACGATCAATAGACTTGGAACTGTTTTTGGCTTCTCGAAAGAGGTTGATTTCCCGATTCAGGTTTCAGTTAGCATATCTGCAATTGTTGCCGACTTGAAAGCAGGCAATTTGTTTGATGAGCTTTTCCTTTCAAGCAAGAATAATATGGCTATTTCGATGAAAAAGCCCGCAGGAGATAAAAAGGATCAAATAAAATACATTCTTAAAAACGTTTCCCTAGACAGCGAATCATTCAGCTCAAGCATTGGAGATAACAAAACTGTTGATTTATCCTTCTCCGCCACGGTTGGAGGAGCTGATGATAATACTAACGGCGTGTTTATTTCTGGAACACAGATTCCAAATCCAGAAAAATCTGCTGACTAATACTATAAGTAACAGTTAAAATTTTACACCACAGTCTTTTGATTGTGGTGTAATTTTATGTACAGGGCATGAGGAACAGAATCATATATAACAACGTAGGATTGCTCACGGGTCCATCTCCAGCTTTTCAGGTACACAGCGGCACCAATGGAGAGTCAAAACTTACTTCTTTGAACTTGGTCCAGGCTTCTAGTTTTGACATGGCGTTAAATCGCGCTGATGTAAAGCAAATTGGCGGAACAAGACTTGCCACAAGACAGGCCGTTATGCAACCCAGCGTTTCTCTGGGCTTTTCCTACCTTCTGACTGATGGAATAAACGAAAAAACTCTAGGATTTAACGTTGCAGGAGAAACGTCTTTTTTAAGCGGAGTAACTGGAAATGATGACCGAAATTTCTTTTTATTTGTCTCAGAAAATGCACAAACAGATTTTAATTTACAAAGCGGGTTTAGTAATATGGACGTTTTAAGTTTTGGAAACTGTTATGTTAATAATTATTCATTGGAAGCTTCTGTGGGCACCCTCCCTAGCGTCTCGGTAGATTATTCTGCATGCAACGTCAGATTCGATCAAACAAGCGGCACGTATACCCATTTATATCACCCGTCGGACAGTACCGAACACATAATTGCTTCTGGAATCATACCCGCCGTTGACAGGGAAAATGGCACTCTTGCACAGGATGCTCAGCAAGCTGGACTTTCCGAAGGATACGGGTACACAGTCAAAAGAGAGAGTATAGCTGACGGTGGAATATTTAATACTGGTGATACGAAATACCTAAAGCCTGGAGACATCGAGTTAATGTTGTCTAATCCCAATATCGGCGGCATACGACTTAGTGGTGATTTAAAAATGCACGTTCAATCCGTTGCAATAAACATACCAATTAACAGAACAGATTTAATGGGATTTGGCTCTAAATACGTATACGACAGAAGAGCAGAATATCCTACATTGGGTCAAATGCAAATCTCGGCCACGGCCAATCATATTGTAACGGGACATAGTCATGCAATCTTCTCTAAAGATGACGACTACCAAATGGAAATTTTATTCAAAAAAGGCACAACAGACAATGTTTTAACCAAATTCCAGGACGCTAAGATCGTATCTGAGTCTATAAGCCAGTCTATTGGCTCGAATATGTCCTTTGACGCGACTTTTTCTTTTGAATGCAGTACGACTAAGGGATTTTTATTTAGCGGGCTTGCAGCGGCCGTAGGAGACTAAACTACGCCAGAGGCTGGGTCAACCCTAACATCACTGCCAACAACTTGCCTGGGCTTAGCTTTGTAAAAGTTATAAGCGTAAA
>Ga0098040_1000908_pt1 | contig 13286 bp, 33 predicted proteins | sample 7_EtaG_FD_75065 | JGI IMG/M metagenome (GOLD analysis project Ga0098040, IMG submission 75065) | Marine viral communities from the Subarctic Pacific Ocean - 7_ETSP_OMZ_AT15161 metaG | ecosystem: Environmental > Aquatic > Marine > Oceanic | place: Pacific Ocean | collected 2015-01-08
TAGGTTCTAATTCATCCTGCATATTTTCTGAATATGTTTTATCCATATAAATTATTTGGTTTTTTAATTGGCATCCCAGCCCTATCAAACCATCTATTATCAGCTGTTACATAGGTGTGGGACATAAATCCCTCACATTTAATTGCTCTTTTTGTAATTTTGCCTAGGTATATTGTTCCATCTTTATTAACTAGTTCTAGTGTCTTATGCAAATTTTGATATATTCTATCATATGCAACAAATTTAGTTTCGCTGTCGCCTTTGTAGTGTCTATTACTTTCAGGTATTATCACCAAACACCTCTCTCATTATAAACTTACATTTTGTTATGTTAAATGTTATAAAAGGTTTATATCTTTTTATTTGTTGAGATAAGTCTGGCCACACCACTTTCTCTTTAATCTCAATATCCCAGCTTTTAACAAACGATAAAATCTTATCAAAGGTGACCATTGTTTGAAGGCTGATTTTTTTTGAAAGATATAACCGTAGCATTCTAGGATGTTGTCCGCCAACCACCTTAAACATATCATCAAAATTCCCACCACTATCGCCGATAGCTAAATTGATAGTATTACAATCGGCTCTAAAATTGTAAGTAAAGGATTCTTTAAACTTTTTAAACTTGTTATAAGTTTCTTCTCCATCTGTCCGTACTAAATCTCCTATCCATTTCTTTGAATCTGATACAAAATTTGAAACAAAATAATCTAATAATTCTTCATTGTTATATTTCGTAGCCAACTTATGAAAGTAAAATCTATCATTTCGTTTCAAAAAACTATTTAGGGAACAATTAACTTTCGCATTATGCTTAAAAAAATCATAGTTATTAGTAGTAAAATGAAGTTTAATAGCAAGATACAATTTATAGGTATCATAGCTAGTCATCATACAGGCAACACTCCTGTGCTTGATTTTTGTATCAAGTTTTTCTTTTCTGCTTCTGATTGGATTTTTTCTTTTAAAGCTTTATTGATTAATGAATTAATAGAACCTGTGTCAATATTATTTTCTTCACAATAAAGTACAACTGCGTCCATATAAGATATTTTTTTTTCTTTTACAGAATTTTCTATAATTAGGCCAAACTTTTTGCTGTTCATTAATATCTTATTCATCTTACTATTATATCATAATAAGGAGTAAAGTCAATCGTTCCCATAATATACGATAGTTTTTCTGTTGCCACGATATACTATCAAACGCCGTTACCTATTAACTAGGCAGCAAGAGCATAACTTTCGTTAGCTTTTATGTGTTTGTCCTTTAAAGTAGCAACCTACTATTTAACTCCAGATAGTTTTAATCGTGAATCGATCCTAATTCCACCCCTTATATTGCATTGTATAAATGGTGGAGTGGTCGGGAATTGCACCCGAGTGTTCTCCAACTATTATCTATCCTTCAACGTCAAATTCATTATAAACTTTGTTTTTTTGGCATAAACTTTAAATCAAATGAGTTGTATAATATACAAGATTCTATACCACTCATTGTTGACATAACTACAAGTGATTGTGTGTATGTAGGGTCAATATAATAACTTACTATAAAAACTGGTTCACCATATGGTTTAGCTCTATCTCTACCAACAGAAACATTAACCAATGTCATTTCATTTTTTTCAATATATGCAAGTACACTTTCACTAATTCCACATATAACAGGCATTTGTAACCAATATAATTGCCCTTGTTCACTTGGCATTTCAGGCAATGGTGATTCTTCCGCCACAGCATAAACAATCTGTCCATTAAATTTAGCACCTGCCTTACCAAATCCTAAAGCCCAAGGCTTAAATCCTTCCACCTCTAACATCTGATTTACTGCTTCCAAAGGACCATAATGTATTGGGGCCGTTTGTTTGTATAATGGATATCTGTTTAGATTATCTCCGTCGGCAAATAAGATGTTTGAAGTAAGTAAAATAGCGATAAACGCTAAAATAAATCTCTTAAACATAACACTATTATTTATGTGGAGATGGTGGAAATTAACTTATTTTTGCCAAAGAATCTTTATGCAAATTGAAAAAATCTGTTGCGTGTTTGTAGAATAGCTCTTGGTGTTTTTTTATGTCAGTTTCGCTGTGTAACCACTCTTGTACAAAACCATCTTCGCAAGAAGCCAACACTAAAGTTTGTTCTATTTTCTTACCAGGATAAATTTCTTCAAACATTTTAGCATAAGCAGCTGTTTGTAAGAAGTTACCATAATTATAATCTGCGTCCCGTCTTTTAGTTGAAGATTTAAAATCAATTACAGTTAATTTACCTTTATAATCAGCAACACAATCAACCTGTCCTGCAACACTCATTTCTTTAGAATACAAATACTCCTCTATACAATGAATATTCTCTATTCTAGCAAGATAAGGTTTCATTATTCTAAACAATCCTAATGGAGTTACAGCAGTTATTCCTACTGAAGCATAATCTTCATTTTTTAAATGGTTCTCAACCAAGCTATGCATTGTCTTACCTCTATTTGTAGAAGTAATTGAAATATAATTGGCCATCTTTTCGCCAACGGCATCCCGCCATCCTTGGATTTTTGCTTTTCGTTCTGGAATAGAACCTAGTATTGAAGTTACGGAAGGCATATTAACACCATCAATAGTATAATATCTTATACCATCACGGTTTTTGCCTTTCACACCTAATCCTTTAGGTAATACTTTTTCATCTAATTTTATATGTTTAAACGCCATAATATATCTTCCTATATTTTATTATTAATTGTAACATAAAAAACTGCTTATGTCAACTACTCCTTCAGTCCATAAGAGAATCATTAACTTCATCTGTTGTTGGACCTGTAGTATTACTATATTCTTTTTGATATGAAGTTCTACCGTCAGCTCCTCTTAATGCTCTTAAATATTCTTTTCTATTATCATCTTCATTTTTATATGAGCAATGGACCCAACCTGAATTAGGTTCATCTGGATTCCAATACTCTAAAATACATTGGTCAAAACTTAAATTATCTACAATCCAATCTGCTAGTTCTTTATTAGACAATCCAAAAATTTCAAAATCAGCAGCCTGTCCTTTAGCGTGTTGAGAATTTGCACTTGATCCTATTGCAACACATAATTCCTCTGACCTAAAGCCAGAAGATATGGATACAACCTTATCAAAATGTTCTCTAACAACCTGTAAAACATGGTCACAAAGTCTTTGTAGACTCTCAATATGGTCCTCATTAGGATTATTATTGATACCCTTCCTTGTGGCCGTTTCACTACGGATAAGCTCTTTAAGTGTGAAGTTTTTGCTTAACTGCATTTATTTTATCCTTTGCTTGTAGTTTTAATTTCTTTAACTCTTTCAACTCAATCCAACTTGTGGATGTTCTATCATATGTTCTTTGTTCTGTTAATGTTTTTGTTTTTGCATTCATACGCTTGTGGTCCTTAATCATCTTCTTTAGAAGACTCATAAATTTACCCCCTAGTAAGTTTTAACAATTTCTCCATTTGTCCTTTAATAATTGGGCCTCTATTAGGCCAATGTATATAAGGTTCGTTAGATTTGGATAGATTATAAAGAAATGGTAATACAACCTTTTCAATTTCTTTAAATCTCTTTTTCACATCTACGCTGTCTATTTCTTTTTGTACAGATTCTTTTTCTTGTACTATCTGCATTATCTCAGCCATCATAGCCTTAACATCTTTGACATCTGATTTAACTTTAGACAATTCTATGTTTGTTCCTTCAAATTTAGAATCAATAACTTGTTTATCAACACCTGCTTTTACTTCTGCAGGTTTAGATGAAACAGGCGTAAAACCATAATCTATATTCATATCAAATTCACGCATAAAATCTGGTATACTATCCGCCATAATGTTTCTCCTTTTAAATTTTTTCTTTTATGGGTTTCTTTTGTGGGTATATAAAATTGGTAAGTATTTCGTTATTACGCTTTTCTGGAAAAGGTAACATTTTCATAGGCGTAATTACATAATCTTTTGTAGGTTTAACTACATAATTATAAGCGTGAGTTTTAATATCATCTTTTGTAGATATAATAGTTATTACATCTATAGTATTATAAGCTTTTACATAAGCATTGTTATTTACTACTAAACCACCACCACTCGTTAATAAAGCAAACTCCGAACACCCAGCTAATAGAAGTCCTGCAACTATCATAAGGCAGGACTTTCTAGCAAAGCAGGATAGTCCTGCCATTATGTTGTAGAATGAGCGGATTGACCTATTAGACTCTGGTTTACGACCGTTGTGTTTCAGTTGCTCGCTCTCTACTGTATTATTTATTTTTTGCATTTTGTCTAGCTCTATGCTTTTTTATTACTTGTTCTGTTTTGATTTGTTTTGTAGACCTGGTGCTCATTTCTTTTGCAAGAGCACTTGTTGGGTGTTTTTCAGCAATCCTTGATAGATTCTCCTTCCATCCCTGGTCTTGTCTGTAACTCATTCCACTAACCCCACCAACTATATTAATTCTATTAATCACTTGTTTAATATGTGTGTTAGTATTTAGATATTCTTCTTTTTCTGCAATTGACATTATTTGGTCAAATTCTTTACCTGTTTTAGTATCTTCAAACGAATATATTGGCATTGTCAATTATTCTGTTGTCTTAATTCTTTTTAGCGTAGCTAGTTTACCTTCAACAGTAGATAATTTTTCTAGTTCCTTTTCAAGTGTTCCAACATAATCAATATGGTCTGGAATCGCTATAGTAGGATTATCTAAAAAAGTGGTTATGTTAGCTGTTAATACTGCTACTTCACCTTCTAGTTTTTTTGTTAGTGCTTCTCTAATCATTATATCTCCTTTTCTTTTGAATAAAAATTTGTAATTTCATTAGCTTCTAATACTTTCAACACTTCATTTTTTTTTCTATCTGAAATTCTTTTTTCTGCTTCATAGATAATCTTATGTGTATCGGTAACGCTATTTTCTTTTATAGTTCCTTCTTCTCTAATATTATCCATTTCTTTTCTAACTTCTACTTGTTGTCTGAATGTTTCCATACTAGATTCTAATTCTTCTTTTTGTTCTTCAAGTGTTTGTGGTTCTCCCTTTTGCATTAATGTAATGTTCTATTTTTAGGTATTAAATTCATACCCAATTTTTTTAATTCGTTTAATTGATAAACCCTATTCTCTGGTTTTTTCATAAGGTCTACTATTTTATTTTTCCACAACTCTTTCCACTCTAAACTCACAGCTTGATTCATTAAGGTTACTAAATTTTCTGCTCTGTGCCAAAATAAATCTTCTTTAGTCATATTCGATTCTAAACCTTCTACCATTATACTACTCTTTTTGCTCATTGTCAACCTCTCTCTCATTCCAATCCATTATTTGATTTAACTTTAAGCGTATTTCATCTGGATCCAAATCTGATAATTCTTTAGCACCTAATTTTTCTACAAAAGTCTTATAATCTCTTTCTTTACTTCTTAATCTTTCTATTAAAGATTGTTTTCTGCTAACCTTTGTTCTTAAATCTTGTTCTATATTAGCTTGTGTTAATGCTTTATGCATTGACCTTTGTTTAAATGAAATATTAGCAGCAATTAATAACAATACTGCCAATGGGTCAAATACAAAGATTAAAACAATGATAATAATTCTTACTGCTTCATCAAAATGGTCTTTAGCACCATCTACTCCATATATTAATTCTGCAACATATTTTAATGGACCTACATCTGCCTCTATCTTTAACTGTTCTATTTCAATATTACTTTTTTCTAAAGTCAATTGAGCAATAGCTTCCATTGCAATTTTAATTTCTGTATTTAATATATCTCGTTCTTCTTTTTGTTTCTTACGTTCTTTTAAACCTTTAGTAACACGTTCCCTATCAATATAGACTTCCATTACACGGTCTAATTGATTTAATACATTTTCGCTTCTATCTATGATTATTTGTTGTTGATTAATTTGTTTATCTATTAAAGCAATCTGTACTGTATTATCTCCAGTAGGTCTAATTTGGTCTAGGTGTGCCTTTGATAAAAAACCAAAGATACCCATACTCGTTATAAACACTAAAACAACAATTGCAATTGTTAAATACCACCTTACTAACCTGGGTAATAAATTACTGTGCCAATTCCGATACAACCAAGAAGCAGCAACTAATTTACCTACTTCTAATGCTGACCCCATAGCAATAATAGCCACCGTTGCACCTGAAAATAATGTTGCAAGTCCCACAATGGAATAACCTGCAGCTATTACAGATATAGATATAGCTGTTAGTAGTGTTAAGATAGCAAAAAACATATCTAATATTTATTATGCGAATAATGATTTATTCAAAGCATTTTTTGTATACCACTTCTCAAATTTCGGGTCTTTTACAAAGTGCTTTTGAATTCTATCGGAAGATACTTGCCCCATTTTGATACACATGGCAAGGTCTCTATATTCTTTCTCCCTTTTTTTACTAATGGAGTGTTTTTTTGTCTTCATACGGTTTTACATCCTTCATTGATTCTTTAATTGAGTCACACATTCCTTCATATTCATCATCCTTTAAAACTGTTTTATAAATTCTTAATCCTATTGCAACTAATGTAGCAGCAACTATTTGCCATTCAAATTTTAATGCTAATTGTACAGAATATTTAAATACTTTTTGATAACAATTATCAAGTATTCCAGGATCATTTTTGTTTTTCTTCATCTTTTTTTACTTTTTCTAATTCACTATTTTGTCCTAACAACTTCCAAAAATTATCAAGTGCTTTTAATTCTACATCTGGTCTCTTTCCATTTGAACAGCTAGATGTTAATAAAATAAGTAATATTAATAGTCTAATCATTTCCGTTTATATTCTTATCACTAGCAAACTTATCTTCCAATTTTCTAATTTTTTTAATTATTAAAGCAACTCGTTTATCATAATCCGCTGTTGTAGAAAACTTATCAATATATCTAATTAAAATTAATGAATCCATTTCTCCACGATTGTCTAACATTTCTTTTCTTTTTTCTCTAAACTTTTTATAAGCAGGATGTTCATTTAAAATTCGTACATATTCTTTTACACTTTCACATTTGGTAGCAAATACTCTTACACCCCAACCAGGCCACTTTTTAACACCTAAAGGTATCATATGTTCAGTATCTTTATTCCAAGTTCTTATACCAAATAAATTATTACCTTCATTTGCAAATCTACTATTTCCCCAACCAGACTCTAATGCAGCTTGAGCAATTATCATTTCATATGGAACTCTTTTATCATAAGTTAAACTGAAATTAATATAATCAATACATTTATGTAAAGCTCTAACAAATTGAACATCATTATGATACACAAATTCAGGTTCTCTTAATTCTAAATCATCTATTTTTGTTATATAAAATTTTTCTAATTCTGAATTAACTTTTTTGATAGCAATTTTATTAGGATGAAATGTCCCATAACCAAATGCAATACTTAAAACTACACACACTAAAATAAATATCTTGGTCCATTTCCACATTATATCAGCCCACACTTTAGGTCTTTTACCATTTTTACCCACAAACACCTGCCTTTAATACTTTTTTAATATCACTTAATTTTTTCTTTCTATCTACTGTAATTACATACCATTTGTATCTAATTAAATGTTCATTGGAAGGTCCAACCCATTCAATATCATACTCTCTTTGAAAAGTTAATAATCCTTTTAAATATAATTGTACTATATCATCAAAATTATTTTCTCTTTTTTCTTTTGGTATTGTAGGTGTTTTAAACTGACCTTTACCTTTTATTAAATTCTGTAATATTTCTTTTTTCTTTTTATTTAGCTTTAACATATCTCATTTTCTCCACGTATTAATCATATCCACAATCCTCAAATTTCCTTTGTGTAAATATTAAATTTTTCTTTGATAAAAATTCTCTATAACCTTTAAATATCTTTTTACTAGTTCTACCTGGATAATTATTTAGGATATCTTTATGTAGATAACCTGTATAATAAGTCATCCTTTTACCAGGATGACCGCCTTGTAGTGTATGATGGATTATGTTAAGACCTTTTTCTATATTTTGTTTAATAAAGGGGTCTATATAATTTTTTTCTTCACTTGCCATAATATAATTCAATTCTATAATCTTAAACCAAATTCTTCAACCTTATCCTGAAATGACCAAAACATATCGTTATGAGCACCACTATTTCCTTTGTTCTGCATTTGAAATAAATGTACCATTTCGTGGACTAAAGTATCTAAAAAATCTTTCTTGGTCTTATATGATGATTCCATTTCCAATTTATAAAGTCTAGTACCTTTTCTTTTCCATTCCAAGGTAACTACTTGTCCGATACATTTTTGTCTATCTAAATCTTTGATTTCAACTTGGCCAAATGGAGATAATTCTTTTCCAAATATAATCTCATTAAAAACTTTAAAATATTTCTTAATATCTTTATATGTAGATTTATATTGTCTACCAAGAGCAAATTCTCTTTTAAGTTTTCTTTTTAATTTAATGACTTTTTGTCTTTTTCTCATTTCTCTCCTTAAATGAATAATAAATTCCTACAATTATAGAACCTAAAATAACTATAAACAGTTCTTTAGGGATAATCACATAAATTATTTGTAGTGCCTTGTAAATTAAATTAAATACATCCATTTGGACTACCTTTTAATAATTCACATTTATATTTTTCATCTGCCTTTAATCTCATATCAGCAGCAATACCTTCTAAAATTCTAGGTAGATTTGCTTCTAATACTGAAATCATTTCAATAGCAAAAATATGTGCAACGGCCTGAAGTTCATTCTCCATAACCTCTACCATACCTTCAACATTATCCTCCAAAATTACTTGGGTTATAATGTGACCTATTGTTTGGTCATTTGCTTTTGCATTTACAGAAAATAATGTAAATACTAAAGATAATATAATCAATATTTTTTTCATTAATAATTAACAACCTTTCCACCGTTAGCAGAATAATCTGCAACAACATTTCCTGACAATTTGTCAACATAACAATAAATTTTATTGTCATTTTTAAAATCTTTAATAACTTCGTCAATATTGTTTTCATCAATACCAATCATATTAAGATTTTCAACTTGCAAAATTGTATTTTTTGCAACAGTTGAGTTATAAACACCAGCTTTCATTTTAGCAAGTATTCTATCAACATTTTTTTCGGCTGTATCTTCAGCCCATTGTTTCACTTTACCCATAATGTATTTCCTTTTTCTTTCATTGTTAATATACTACTATTCTATCAAAAAAAGGCATACATTACAAGCATTATTCCAGTTATTTTGTCCGTTAGTTTTATTATATATCAAGGGTTTTGGGGTGGGACACTTTGTACTTTTAAAATGTTCTACTTTTGTTCTCACCCCTAGGTTGTATATTATAGAATCAATATACTACTATTTATCTTATGCTGTTTTGTAATTATCGTTCCAACCAAAAGCCTCTTTAACTACTGCGTCCGTAAGACCTTTATAAACTTTATTTAATGATTTGTCTTTAACATTAACTAAAAGCTTCGCTTCATCAGCGTGTAATCCTTCTAGGATTTGTATAAACATAGTTTCTTTTTTAGTTTTGGATATTTTGGTATCAGCACCTGTTACAAAGTGCCATAATCTTTTGGTTTCACTTGCAAGTAAAGTATGTTCTGTACCTGCTGGTGCGTCATTTTCTTTATATGGTGGAATACCTTCTGGTAAATCCCATTTGATACTTGGATCAAATGCACCTTTTAAAATTTGTCTTAATGATACAGAATCATTTTGTTGTAATATTTCAATTTTTTTAGGTTTGTCTTTTGCATTATTTACTTTAGTCAAAATTTCACTAAGCAAGACAGCACCTGAACCTTCATAATTTAAACTTTGTGATGTTATAGGCATATCGCCCTCCTCATTTTGTTATATAACTTTTAAATAAGGGCGGTTTGAGTCTCCCGCTGCCGCCCTTATTATTTATGCGTGTGTTAATTACGCACTTCTGTAAGCATACGGCGTACCGTATAGTTTTTTAATACCAGCAGCGACTATCGCTCTAGTAGGGGTTCCAAGTCTGTAAGATGTACCTCTAGCAGATTTATTTACATAAATCATATTGCCTTCAGCTCTTAAAGTATCAACCAACGCTCTAGGTGAGGTTAGGTCGAATCTGTTTCTTAAAACTTTCCAAGAAATTGGATCGCCTTTAGATAAAAGGTTCATAACCTTTCTTCGTTTTGACAATCTCTTTCTACCTCTGGTAGAGGTTCTTTTGTGTTTGCTAACTACTTTTAATTCGTCTTTTGCAAACATTTTGTTAAATAATTTAAACATTATTTACTCCTTATTTGTATCATTAATTCAAATATTATATGTTGATACAACAAACTATATAATATATTCCAAATTGCTTTATGGAATTCGTATAATATTGTTAGATGTTCTTTTGTAAATTGATAGCAGATAATCCTTTTGCGGTTTCTTCAGTATCAAATAAAATATCATCACCTTCATTTAAATCTTGCAATCCAGCGGCTCTAACTGCTGTAGAATGGATAAATACATCTTTTTCTTTGTCTTCTCTTTCAATAAACCCAAATCCTTTGGTAGGGTTAAACCATTTTACTTTTCCTTTTATACTCATATTTGTCTTTTACTTTTCCTTTTCTTTTTCTTTTTTTGGGAATAGATTGCTGTAATCAATAGCGACAGCATACAAACTTTTCCCCTTCTTTGTTGTCTTAATATTTTTGTCAACCCATTTATGTAATGGATGTAACACTTTAAATTTTCTCATTAATAAAGACCGTAATCCTTCTGCAACTAATTTATAATCTTTTAAAAAATGTTCATTAGTAACATCAATACCTTCACTTGTAAATTCAACTAATAATTTAGCAGCAATATCATCACATACGTGCTGAATATAAATTTTATTATGTTGAAGTTTAATTCTTTCCTGTGTGGATGGATGGATATTTACACCTGTTCTTTTAACTATTTCAAGTGGGAAATATAATATGTTATTTTTCTTTTTTCCTTTTTTCTTGTCTTTATCGTTATTATTATCTATTTTGTCTACCATCATTATTTATTAATTACTTCACCTTTAAAGTTAACTTTACCTTTATCAACAAAATACTCTACTAATTGATTATATCCGCCAATGACTTCTTCGTCAATTTTAATTTGTGGCATTGTTCTAACTTGTTTTCCTAATTCCTTAAATAATTCTTCTGGTGTCTTAAATTCTTTTCCATACATTTTTTCTGTATAGTTCAGGCCAAGGCGTTTTAACAACGCCTTTGCCTTATCACAATAAATACAATTGTCTTTACTAAAAACAATTAATTTAATTTGTTGTGATTTCATTTTTATTCTCTACTACTATCTCTAAATCGTTGTAGGATTTTTCTGCTAATTTCTTTAGCTCAAAAGCATCCACAACTGTAGCGATTGAATAATTGTACATTTTATTAAACTCACCTAAAGGTAATCTTAATCCAATCCACGCCCTATAATAACCATTTTTTGTCATAGTTACTTCTTGAGCAAAGATTTCATAACCTCTTACTTGAGTTTGTTTGATATGATTTACAAGAGCAGATTCAACATCCGTAATTATACTTTTCTGATTAGTTTTACCTAATTCAGTTATGAATATTTTAATCTTCTTATTCATCTCCCCCTTGATAATATCGGCAAGTTCTGCTTTTGCAACCATTTTAGCCTTGTCTATTGCAAGTTCTAATGATGGAGAAACAGCAGTTCCTGTACCAAAAATACATTCTTTATTTTTAGTTTTTCCGAACCTTTTTTTGCCACACGCCTTTTTCTCAGCGATGTCAGCCATATACCAAGCTGGAACTTTAGTAACGGTTTTACCGCCTTCTTTTTTTATATTATAACTGTTACTTGAACAATTACTCAATAAAAGACCTAAAGTTAATATCATTATGTATTTCAATAACATATTCATTATTTTTTAGTCTCCTTCACCTTATTATACATATTATAAACTAATTGCTTTGTTTTGTCAACAAGCTGAGTCTTCTCAATTGTTGTTGTAATAGGAACATACGAAAAAGCAATCAAAATCCATACAATCCCTAATGTAAATAGTGTTTTTATCAAACTTAACATTATCTAATTACCTCCCATTTACCTGTTGGTGTTAAACACACGGTTCCTGGTCTTTTAAAAAGACTATCAGGTTTTGCATATTTTCTGCAATATAGAGGTGCGTTTATATCTCTATAATAGAACTCGGCAAATAACTCCCAGTAACCTGGTTTCTTTGCCTTCTCTAATTCAATTTGTTTTTTTAATTTTTCAATTTCTTCATTTTTAGTAACACCGTGTTTTGTATCAGCACAATGTAATACTTCTTTTTTAGTTATGGTATCGCCTTCTTGTTTTATAACAACAGTAACAAAGCACCATTGTCCGTCTGGTGTAACCCAACGTTCTTTAACATCACTTTTTAATACGTTCTCATCATCATTGGTCATTTTAATAAGTTCAACTTCGTATTTTTCTATTCCTGTATCAACTTGTATTGTGTCTGTTTTTTTAAATATATCATCCTTTTTATTTAAATCACAATCAACACAAGCGTGGCCTTTTGTAGAAAAAAATATAAAAAATAATACAATCATTATTCCTGTTATCCAATAAAAATATCTATCTGGTCTCATTTTAAAGCTCTTTAATCATTACTCGTCCATCTGGCAATATGCAAGCAACTCCCTTGTTTGTATTTCTTACAGGTCCACTTGAAAAGACAGCAACTGGCCAAGACGGTGTTATATTAATCGTACTATCAAAACTTCTACATTTAATTGGACCTTCGTACCAAGTTCTTGTAGTTTTAATACTTCCTGAATTGTTTGTGTTTGGATTAAACCAATTTGTTATATTCGGTTCATTTGGTGCTCCTATTAAATGGTCTACAAAATATTTCTTATGAGTATTAAAATCATCATTCCATACTGCGTCAGCACCTACAACTGCTCCAATAGAAGCACAAGCGGCAATCACATATGGATCATTAATTACACCTGCACAAGTACCACCAGCCGTTACTGCACCGATACTAGAACCTGATGTATCAATTGCGGCTTGTTTAACTGCACAATTTGTTAAAAATAAAAAACTAATTAAAAGTAATATTTTTTGCACTACTAACTCCTGATGGAGAAGAATCTTTTTTAGATTTAATCACAGACTTTTTTTCTCTTTCTTCATCTTCTTCTCGTTTTTGTTTCATCCAATATGGTTCTATACCTAACACATCCCAATTATA
>Ga0098040_1000909_pt1 | contig 13286 bp, 18 predicted proteins | sample 7_EtaG_FD_75065 | JGI IMG/M metagenome (GOLD analysis project Ga0098040, IMG submission 75065) | Marine viral communities from the Subarctic Pacific Ocean - 7_ETSP_OMZ_AT15161 metaG | ecosystem: Environmental > Aquatic > Marine > Oceanic | place: Pacific Ocean | collected 2015-01-08
TCCATTTCACCTTTAGGAGTTATACCTTGACCGCTTTGAGAATTATCATCATTATAAGCAAAAAACTTATGGTCTGCATCTCCTAAATCTCTCATAGTGTAAGAATAATCTGAAGCTTCATCACTATTTGAAGAGTTTATTTTTCTTTTGTATCCTGGGAATAGCTTAACTAAATGATTTTTAGGTAAAACTTTTCTTATCATAACAAAAGCTGCATCAGTAAATAACATGTCTCTTGATTTAGGGTCTATATAAACATCAAAAGGCTCTGGTTGTTGAATAATAACTTCACCCATTCCATTATCCGCATCTTGATCCACAGTAACAAGTAAGTATCCTATACTTTTTGTAACACTATCATTAATAGCATTATTATAAAGAGCAGAACCATTTGAGTTACTCCAAATATAATCAGACAAGTCAGACATTACAGCTGCAACATCAGTATCACTTCCATCAACACCAATTGCTTGCCATCTAGGATTATTATCAGTAGCATAAAAATTTAGCATTTCAACAACAGGAAGTATTCTATTTATTGTAAATGTAGGCATACCTTGGTCTTCTAGAGCTTTCTTTTCATCAGCAGACAATTGTTCATCATGGGCAAATTCAAAACCTTTTTGGTTAACCTTTTCCCATTGCTTTCTAGTCCAGTTATTAGCTAAATGGAATAATTGTCTAACTTCATCAACTCTTTTTGTTTTAGCCATTATTTACATTCCTTTAAATGAATTAATTAAAATTTGTTCAATCGGAAAACCTAATTTTGTCTTTTCTTCAGGTGATAAATTAGGGTAAATGAAATGATTAAACATTTTTTCATTTCTACTTCCAACTTGAGGCCTTTTAAATTCTTTTGCAACTGTAAACCAATCATTATTTGCTAGAGCATCTACCATTTTAGGATACCCTCTCCCATCAGGTTTAACTAGATGACCTAAATTAAAAGAAAAATCTGTTAATATAGTCTTAGCATCTTGAGGCAGGTTATCGTATACTTCATATTCTGTAGAATAAGTATTTCCCTTTGAGTCAGCAGCATTGTGTTTTCCATATAGATTTGTAAATTGCTGTCTAGCTCTTCCTTGTGCTTTTTTTATATCATCTACTAATAAAGAATCCCAATCTGCAGAAGTAAAACCTGTAAAATTATACCCTTCTATATTTTTATGTCCCCATCCATGAGTCAACACTCCATCACCCTCTACATCTTTACCACCTTTAGGATGCATACCTTCAACAGATTTAAACCAGGCTTCAAGATTTGTTTCAGGTTTATTATGTTTTCCGTTTACAAAATGATTTCTTGGCATATTCATATTAAGCAACCACCCAATTCTTTGCTTGAGGGACTTTTTTACGCCATCCATCTTTATGTTCATTAATCCCTTGTGGTGGATATGCATATTTACAAGCATAAGCCAAAGCATCAATAGTATCATCATGAGCCATCCTAGGGCCAAAAGTAGAGATTTCTCTATGTAGGTCATAATGTTCCTTTTTTAAATGTATTTGCCCAACAGAAAATCTTTGAGCAAGTATTTCTTGTATTCTATCTCTTTTAGACATACGAGTTCCAGGTTTCTCTTCTTTGAAAGGAACATTAAATTGATTCCTTCTTCTCATTTCAGCACGAATAGCTTGAAACACTGGCTTACTCATAGACGTATCTTCGATAGTAAATAATACTGGTTTATAAAAGTTAGCATAATCAAATATATAATCAACTATACCTTTCTTATCCATACCTGGAATGCCCAATACAGGTAACGAACGATTTCTTATATAATCCAATATGTATATATTATTATCTGGTGTTACTGCAACAGCCAGTATAACGCTAAAATCAGAATCACGCCTAGCAGAATCTGTAGCGGGATCGACACCCACATAGATTGAACACGGCTTCGGATCATCTCCATCGGGTATAATAAAAGCCAACCCACTTTCTTGATCAAGCGTAAACTGCCCATCCCAAAACTTGATATGATCCCTAGTAAATATTGCATCTTCTTCACTTTGTACCTCCATCATGTATTCTTGATAAAATTTCTGTGGTGTTCCACTATCTTGGTAGAACTTCTTTTTTCGTTTCATTTCTTTATGACCAAACCACGAAGGCCATAATGGTGTTCCATCTTCTTGTAAAGCTTTATAAGTAATCACTTTCCAACTAAAATCTTCTTTCTGTTTCTTAGCTTGCTCATGACCTACAAGAATCTTTTGTATAAATGCATCGTAATGCACTGGTGTTCCATTAATTCTTAATCTACCTGTCTTCGGCTCGAGTGCAGGAAAGACGACAGCAGTAACGAGGTTGGATATTTTACTTCTGCTTTCTGGTGTAATTGTATTATTCTCATCTTCAAAATCATCGAGAACAATAAGATCATAACGTTTATGAAGCTTAGCCCCACCACGAATACCAGATAGATTGGACTTAGAAATAAGTTTACAATTGTTTTTAAGCTCGATATCATCCTCTGTCCACTTCCTTCCTTTTAAATCACCAAAGTAATATTTTATTCTCTCATTAAACTCTAAATGATACTTAATATAATCTAAGTTAGGTACAGATATTTTGCTAGAAGCAGCCACCCAACCATAAAATAATGGCTCTTTAGTAAACACAAAATCATGTAGTATATTACACTTAGTTAATACAGTTTTGCCATGCCCTCTAGGTAGTATAACAGCTAGCTGTCTAACCGATAAATCAGACACAGCATCTGCTACCTCATAATGGAAGAAGGGAGTCTCACTTCTCATAAAATCTTCATGTAAGAACAGCTTGCCAAATGCTATTAAGTCATTGTGGGCAAGCCGTAACTCATCTTCCATCTTGGAAACATTATGTTTATTAATATTTGCCATAGCCTGGTTTGCTTGGCTTTCTCTTCTTGCTTGGCTTTTTCTTCTTTTTATTAGCCATTATTATCTCCTATTCTTAATCAGCAGCTGCCCAAGTACCACTATCTTTGCAAAACGCAACGACATGATAATATGAACCATCACAAATAACATCAATTCTATCTCCGACATTTCCATTTCCAGTAGCACCTGTACTTTCATCATAAGTTAAATATCTACCTTCAGTCCATACTCCAATATTAGCTGCAGTATCAGTTACATTAAACTGAAAACATCTTATATCATCATTTGCTTGTGCATCTATGACACAGTCAGCAGTAAGGGCTTGAGCCATCACTAATTTAAAATGCATACCAACCGCATCTGCTACAGCTGGAAGGTCTATTGTTGTTACAGCGCTAGCATGATTAACTAATATTATACTAGCATTATGATCTTCCATAGTTAGCACAGTGTCAGTTGTCAAAGTTATAATATCTTTAACTTGTTCTTTTGATCCATCAGTTACTCCTGATATTGCTCCACCTAACATTACTTTTCTCCTTTATAATTTCTCAACTATCACATAAGTAGCAGCCCCGTACTTATTATTTATACAATTAAAATATACTGTGTCTCCTAAATCAGGAACAGGTAAAACATACCTGCCTCTTCTGGGGAAACTTAAATCGTTACTAGTATACGCAATAGTTGCACTATTTACTACCATTAAACTTACATCATCAATCTGAAATTCAGAATCTGTTGAACCATTATTATCTATAGCAAAGTACAAATATTCAGTACCTGGTGTATTAGCTGCTGATTCAAAATACATCACAACATTTGTTTTACTAGTAGCATTTAAATCAAATTGATACGGTTTATTATCAACACTATGCTTTGTTATAGATACTCTATTTAAAACAAAGTTACCTGTCTGCCCAGATGTTTTTCTTATAACAGCAGCATCAGTTCCTTTTCCTGTGCTTGGATCTATAGGACCATTTCCAGGAGGGGTCCATAAAAATTCATTAATACCTGCTACTAAAGTTTTAAATGCAGGCCCACCTGCAGGTTCAAATACTGGATCTAACCCACTAATACTCTCAACATCAACTCTAACTAAATATGTTTCACCTTCATCAAAAGGAAAATCAACATTACCATCAGCATCCACCGAACGTATGTGTAATTGATCTTCACTACCTCCACCAAGACCAGCTGTAAACGTAACCTGATCACTAGCTCGTGATATTGTATTTTCATCAGGATTAAAATCTGTTACTCTCCATCCCAACATTTCAAACGCTAAAACATCTGCGTCATCGCCACCATCTTTAAAATTACCATTAATTAAAAGTTCTGGAGCAGCTGTATTAGGAACTATTGGAGATAAAGGTTCAGTACTACCCCCCTCTTGATCATCTGTTGCAAGCCTAACCATCATAGCATCTGGTTGATTCTCTCCATCAAAATTAGTTTTATAATTGAATGATAATCTATATCTGGTATTTGAGTAGAATTCTTTATCAGCTGCAGTTAAAGCATCATGACGACACCCAGCAATTTTTTCGCTACTATTAACCAATTTCAGGTCATTACTCCCAGATAGCGGGCTTGATGTATTATCCTTAGTTAAAGTAGCACCACTTCCACTTGCACCTTCATAATAAGGGCCAGCCCAATCAGTAGTATCACTTTCAAAATCTGTATTATCAAGCAACTCATGACCATAACCAGAAGCGTTACCTCCCCTAATACCAGAAATATCTTTAGGTGTTGTTGAGAAGCTATAAAATAAATCAGTTCTATTAGCAAATACACCGACATTTTTATGCCCAGAAACATCCACATGTAAAGTATCTACAGTCCCGCCAACTTGAGTTAAAGTGAAGTCTGTAAGAACAATAGTAGTTGACGCATCATTATCTGCTGAAGGTTGATATACCTGCAACGAACCAGTATCATTAGTAGTAGTTATTTCTGCATGATATATTTGCGCAGTTGTATTAATAGTTCCATCATTAGGGTCACCATCTAATGCATACATCTTTACATGAGTTCCTCCTAACGAAGCATTAACTCTAGGAGTAGTTTTCCCTCCAGTATTATCTAAATTAACCTCTAAATGATAAGTTGTTCCAGAGCCAATACTTAAAGTTCCATCAGGACCTTTTAATTCACTAACAGCAAGTTCAACTCCTTCGTTCCCTCCATCTCCATTAGTAACAAATTTTAAATCACCCCTAAAAACTGAAACAGTAGCACCGCCTAAAGATGTCCAATTATGACTAGAAAAAACATCTCTATCAAGATCATCAGTAATCATCTCTAAATTTTGAGGTGGCGGCATACTCCGTTTATATGTAGTTTTACTTCTGTTTTGAACTATAGAATCTTTAATATTTAATAATTCATTTGTTGTATGTTTATGTAAATCCATATTGTCCTTAAGTTTTAACGATAACTATTACTCTGTCTACACTACTTTTATACACAGGTCTATAATTAATAAATTTTGCATCAGCTGGTACAACAAGTTGCGAAATATTAGATTGCTGCCACATTGCTCGTTTATCTGATTCATTATCATGATAAACTGAATATTCTCCTCCAGCATCTATCCAGGTAGAGTCATAACCAATAGGTGTTGCTTTTTGTGTGAACGTATAACACCAATCACCTGTTGAAAAAGCTAATATAATCGAACAATCAGTTACATCAACGCTTTTAGCAACATTAGCATCATTACTTTCTGCCCAATCAATTACTTCTGGCGGCCCTGCATCAGCAGTGCTCCCCCAATTTGTTCTAATAGCTTCCCATTTACTAGGAAGTCTAGCATTTAGAGCCTGCTCATCTGACATTCTTCTTATTTTACCCATAAATTCTCCTATACTCCAACAACCCAAAGATCAGCAGTATTAGTGGAACCTGTATATCGTAAATGAAGATGAGTATCTGATCCTAATTGAGGAACTGGAAAAGTAAAAGTCCCTTCACTACCCAAATAGTTTTCATGAAATCCATTTATAACTCCTGATCCACCAGAACTATCTGTAAACAAATAATGAACACCAGTTGCACCACTAATAGTTAACACTATCTGATGATAATCAGAAACATCTATATTATATGAATCAGTGTCTCCACTTCCACCTATATTATCCTTAAACAAAGGAACCCATTTTCCAGATATAGATATATTTAAAGCTTCTTGGGGTGTAAATTTATTTAAACTCATTAATGCTCCACTATTCTCATAAATAAAGGTCCTTTAAAAGTTGGATTAGTATATGGTAGATAACTAAATATAATATCATCCCCTAATCCTTTTGGTATTTGTATTTGATGTTGTCCTGGATATAAAGCAAAGTCTGTACTCTTATTAATTTGTGTTAACTCTCTAACTTTAATATTTTCAAGAGAAAATTTTGATCCAACATCTGCTGAAATGTATAAATTAGCATCCACTGCTGTTAAGAAATCTGTGTAAATACCATTACCATTACGTCTAGGACTCCTGCATATCTCAGTTTCTCCAGGATCACTATCCCATCCAGCTCTTATATGAAAGCTGCCTGATTCATAATCACAAACAGTATAAGTTATTTGATAAGATGAATTTGTTGTTAAATCCCAATTACCATCCGATGCTCTTCTTTGTTGTAAAAGGCCACCACTACCACCTCCAGTCCTATCACAAACTGCTTTACCACCGCTTATAGTCCAATGATTACCAGTCTTCCAATAAGTTCCATCAGAACCTGCAGCAACATCAATATCAAAATTACCATCTGCCTGAACTCCATCAACTATCCAACCAGGACCTTTTTGAAATGAAATACACATAAAATCGCCACATTGAACAGATATTAAAGTAGTATCAGACACATCTAAAAAACCTGTGGTCCTTACATTATTAGGATCTTTATCTACCCAAGTTCTCATAGGATGAACTATCCACTTGCCAGAATGAATGCTTTGAGCATTTAAAGCTTCCTCTACTGTAAATTTATGTAAATTACTAGACATCTTGTTTTCCTTCTGTTAATAACCTTAAATAATGTCCATTGTGACTCCATCTATAATATGGTCTAAAATTAAAATAAACTGTATCACCTAATCCTGTAGGAACGTTTAAAATCCAACGTCCACCTGGCAAAATAAGATCACCCTCTTGAGTTCCAGCTGATAAATCATACCAATTTTTTTTATCTGTCTGGCTACCTTCTCTTATTACTCCTATATCTTTAGGGGTATTAGTAAAACTAATCTGAAAATAAGTCGCGATGAACAGAATTATTCTATTACTATCTGAAACATCTACATGTCTTGTGTCTGCACCATTTGCATCTGCAGGATCTGGGTCCCATAGTAAGCCATCAGAAATTGTAGCACTAGCAGTAGCTGCAGCACTTATTTGAAATTCTGTACCACTTAATTTTGTTACAACATATGCTCCTGAAGGTATTCCTGTACCTGAAACATACTGCCCTTTATTAGGAAACTCATCAGCAGATGCTTGAGTTATAGTTGTACTACCATTAACTGTTGTCCAATCACCAGTACCACCATTGACTGCAGTACTTTCAATAAGTCTCCAATCATATCTAACTGAATACCAATTTCCAAATCCTGAATCATAATGAAGTTGCTTCTCACCCCAAGTATCTTGAGAGGCAATAGTCATATAATTTAAAGCTTCTTGTGGTGAAAGCTGTCTATCTTTAGCCATTAATAAGGTATATTCGTTTTTTTAGAATGATTAGGAACTTCTTCATTGAACATATTAAAATCACCCATTTCATTAAAAAGTTCATTAGTTACTGTATCTCCATCTAATTCAGTAGTTTTGTCATTTCCAACTTTTCTTACATATTCAGGACCATTAACATTCGCATACTTTTGTTGATGAACTTGTAAACCTTCACTATCTTGTGGTAATTCAGGAGCGACCTGTAAAACGTCAGGACCCTTATATTGTTCTGGATTCTGTTTAGTAGTATCTAAAGGAGCTTTAGCCTGATTATCCATTTGACCAAACATTATAGATAAGGGAATGAGCGCTGACAAATCTTTTAAAATCTGATCTTCCCCTTCTTTACGATGGGATAATTTATCTAAAGTTCTTTCGCTAGCGTGGGTATAAGAGCCTTCGCTCATTAGTATCCCGCATCTTCTATACGTCTATCAAAACCTTCTTGAAAGGCTTCTTGACCTCTTTCAGTAGCCCCATAATGTTGTTGTGCGCCCACTAAATCTCTAACATTCCAGTCATCTTCCTCAGGTGATCCTTTTTCAAGTATTCCAGCAGCTATATCGCCATACCGACCACCTTTTTCGCCAGCTTGTTGAGGACCTTTAATATATTTATCAAACATCTCATTTTGATACCTCCTGCCACTTTGCCCTTCGCCTAATAAACCATACTCTTCGCCTTCAGTTCGAAGGTAATTAAAAAGTGTACTTCTTTGATCTTTGTCCATAGATTCATATAACGCTCCGAGTTCCTCTGGGTTACCAGATAAAAGATTACCCTCAAAACCAAAATCTTTCATTCCTATAGCAGATCTGTAAGTACCTTCACCAGATGCTCTTGGTCTATCAATATACATCTCTGTGTCTTTATACCATGGATTTTTTCTATAATGATCATCTAGGTCTGATTCCCACATATGGCTAGGAACTCCTTCTTTACCCCAATGATATTTACTTTTTTCTCCCATCCATTCAGTCATCATTTTATTTCTTGTCTCTATATCACCACTATCTAAAGCGTGTTGTAACTTTTTAGCACGATATTCTGTATCCTGCCCTTCTACCGCATAATCGTGCGCTCTCCAATCCCCATATTCTCCACCTTTCATTTGAGCATACTCAGGATCATCCCAGCCTTGTTTTGCACCAAAGAACTCTCTTGCTTTTCCTCTAATACCACCATGTCTTTTGGTTCGTTCTGGCAAATCTTCATAATCAAGGTCACGCTGCCATGAGTCTTCACCTTCTTTTGAAACTCCAGATAAAGCCATTGCAAGTCCATGCCCTGCAGTACCTTTCTTTCCTTCGAAAGCATCACGAACCCTTCCAAACATTCGCCCTTCTTCTCCACCTTGGAATAGGCCGCCTTCATCTGACATAGCCCCCATGATGCTTTGCATTAATCCTTCTCTATCTTCTGCCATAATATACCTTTCCTTTAATTTCCAGCTTTAAATCTTTTAAATTGTTGTCGTCTATAATATTCTTTTAATAATTCATCAGGATCTCCAACTTGCGATCGTGGTGGTAAAGGATTTTCTCCCAGAATAGGTATAAGAGGGTTACCTTCTAAAGAATGCAATTGATCCATAATAGCTGCTTCAGTATTACCGAATTTTCTATCTTCTTCTAATGGCTGAGCATCTCGACCAAAAAACATAGATGGGTCTTCCAATTCATAGCCAAGTGTAGTCATTCCATCTTCACTTTTAATTTCACCACTTTCACCCTCGTAATCTGGTTTAAGATCTTCCGTCTCAGGAGTAATTGTAGGATTACCTTCTTGTTGACCTAGGTTATAAGGTTGTGTTTGATGATCAATATCATCTAAAGGTGATGAACCTAACTTTTTACCTAAGTAGTTCTTTAGAAACATAGCTCCAAGCGTTGCTATAGCTGCATTTCTAAGATGTTTTTTCATAGGTTTATTTATCTTATGCTTACCTACCCGTATACCACTAGCCAATTTCTATCTCCTTTGGTCTTTCTACTTCAGCTAATTTCTCATCACTAAATCCTTGAAAAACTGCTCCTGTAAGTTGTGTAACCTGTGTTTTATTCTTATCTTCCATATCCATGATATCAGCTAACTTAAATAAAGCCTTTAATTTAGTATCATCTTTAACTGAAGCGTCTACCACATCTTTGATATTTCTTAATATATAGTGCTCATCAATACCTAAAGCTTCCATATATGGTTTTAATTCTTCTTTCATAGCTGTCTTTACCCTTGTCGTTTTAACTAATTGCCCAGCCCGCAATCCTGCATAGTGCGGGTCATTCGTAGGGAACGCCTTTAGATACGCCTTGCGGGCATCCATTCCAGATGCTAAATACTGGACAAATATTTGTTCTCTACTAGATAAATTTTCTCTGTCTTCAATTTGTTTATCTCTCTCTATATGGCCACCTAAGCTATATATATGTGCTCTTTTAGAAGTGTCCATTTTAGTCTTGTCTGATACCATAAAAGTACCAGTACAAGTACCTATATATCTTTGTTCTCTAATTTTTCCGAAGGCCCTTCTCATAGTACCTTCTCTTAATAACTGAATAATGCACCCATCATCAGCTAAAACCCAATCACCTAACTTACCTTTTCGCCAATTATACAAGTAATCTATACTATCAGGTAATTCATCAGTATCATCAAATACTGTATGCTCTATCTTATTTATCTTATAATGTCTCATATATCCCTAAACCCGCCAGGGTTTAGATTAGCTAATTCCTATATCTGAACTATCAGTAAATTTCATTAAATAATTACCCATCTCATCTGTTATGGGTATATCTTTTCCATCTATCTCTATAACAAAACTAACATCTTCTTCTAATTGCTCTGATAAATGACCAATTTCATCAACATCTGGATCATAAATTATTTTAAGCGTATATTCCTTTTTCATATTAGATGCTCCTAACCCTGAAATAACCAAAAAAAATTATTTTAAAATTTTAACTTTAAATTTCGTTTTGAGCCAGTCATATTCTCCCATACTCAAACTTATATTAAAACACTTTTTATCAGTTATCGGGGACAATCTAAATCTCTATATGAGCTAGCAACCCGACTTCTGACCCTCTACTTGTTTGTCAAACCTTCAAGGGTGATAATTGAATTACTCCAATTACTGATGGGTATAATATAATATATAAAATATTTAATATGCAAACGTTAAAATAGAAAGGTTTCAAAAATTGTGGCATTTTGGTGCGTGGCCTTATATTATGTATACCCCCCTATCGGGGGGATTATTGAACTATAATTTTAGTTATTTTTGATTTATCTTTTTAGATTATTTTGATTTGTTACTATTAATTAACTTAAGGAGTCATTATGGACTTAAATGAACTAATAAAGAACTTTACAGAAGACTACTGTGACGCACCATTATATGGTAGCTATTCTAGAACACTCAAACGAAAAATCCCAAGCAAAGGAGACATCCAACGAGCCTTCCTAGAAAACATACAGCTACTATCTAAACTTACTACAGATCCTAAAGTAGAAGATAAGATTACAGCTATCCTTGTAAAGTTCCAATAATACTATAGACCTGAGTATGTCTTTAAACTACTCTCCTTTCTTTTATATGTTATGTATCTATTATGCTATCAACACAGCGGGTATGTGTGTAGTATATATATACCGACATATATTAGACATAACTTGTAACTCTTAACCAATAAAGACAGGAGGTATCTTATGGATACTATTAAAGAAGTAACTATTATTACCCCAAAGGGTAAACACATTAACAAGACATTTCGTGTTAATAACATGCAAGACTTAAACCATATTACAGGCTATATTCAAGCTTGTAAAGACAGAGGTGCTGAAGTGATATTTAAAGATAACAATCTCACTCAAGCGCTTCCAGCATAATTTAATAATTATAGCTATCTGGATGGGGAAACACCAATAACATGTTATGATGATTACTAAAATCTGTAATGAGGTGCACCAATAGTTTACAGATCGCAAGGATAGCTATATAAAATAAGTGGTAATGTTGACAGACCACTATAATCTAAGTGCTATGGAAACGATGAAATACTAGATAAGTAATCGGGCCTTTGTCAAATAGATAATCTAGACATCAAGAGTGATGCATAAGGGCCGAGCCTGGAGCTACCCTCTGTGTGGTCATAGTAAATGGTGTACCGATAGGACCTATATGGTTACTAAGCTACATACCAACTGTGACCATGTTGTCTATTAACTTGTAACTCTTAACCAATAAGGAGGACCTATCATGGAAGATGAAGCATATGACACTGCTTGTGATGATATGACTGATACTTATGATCACTTGTGGGTATAATTAAATTAAATACTTAGTTGATGAGGTGAGCAATAGCTTGTTTGGTGGTGGACCTAGTGTATGCTGGGTTGTAGTCTACTAAGTATTATAACTTGGAGGTATTATGGCATTAATAAAACTAGTATCCTATGCTGGGCTAACAGTAATAATGATATATATTTTAGCCTGTTGTTATATATATATTAACTCATGGAGGAATAAATGATGGAAGTAAGTGAAGTAATAGAGAATTATTTTAAAAGTATAGGTGGCAATCAATGTAAAATATGTAATGAATGGGATGATAGCAGTAGATTTGTAGGGCCTATATGTAATGATTGTAATGAAGAGATTGAAGAAGTAATAGCTGAAGCAGAGGAATATGATAAGTATGATGATCCATTTTATATTCCACAATAATTGGTAGGAGAGATGGTCTATAGGAGTGTGCAAGTGCTCAAAACAGCTATAGATCTTGTATAACACCTGTCATCGATTGGGATACCAGAGGTCTGTAACAGGACTGTTGATGGGTGTTATACTAAAACTTAGATCATGGAAGTGGTGGGAAAGAGCTTAAACAAGTGCATTGAGGTTTAAGCCTTGATCTAATAACAACAGGGCTGTAGTGACAGGCGAGTATAAATATTATTACAATTACTAAGTAAGTGCTAGCCGTTATACTAACGAGGGTCAATCAGCCCTAAAACTTGCTGGCATACCAAGGCTAATTACTTAGCTAACCTGATAGGGAGTAATTACAAGTATGCCAAGCATTTAAATAGGAGGAATAATGAATAGACATTCATATAGACATAAGAAATATGATACTACAATTATGCAGACTGTAACTGTAGCAAATATAATAGAAGCATTAGCTTTAGGTATTAAATACCGCAATTTAAGAGAAGTTGTTACATTTTTAACAGAAGAAAGAATTAAATCTTTAAATAAAGCTGATGGAAGAAAAGCTAATAGTACTGATAGAAAAATTAGACGCCTAAAAGAATTAGGCTACAAAATACCAAAGGAGGTAACTAATGGCCTTGATATTCGAACCAGTAAAGACAGCTGATGATATAATAAAAGAACTTATTGTATTAAAGAATGAGCAATCTGTTTTGAAAATTAAAGAAAATAAATTAATTGATGAATTGGTTAACTTAAACAAGGAGGATAAAAATGCCAAATTGGATAATATATCTACTAATGTTTAGTATTGGGATAATATTCTGGTATTATATGGTGAAATGGTGGTTATAATGGATATAGGAATGATAGAAGCCAATACTGTGACTTTGAAGAAGACTGTGAAGTATTTAGATGGAGATGTAAAGACTGTTGTTGAGAAACAAATAAAAA
>Ga0098040_1000910_pt1 | contig 13284 bp, 14 predicted proteins | sample 7_EtaG_FD_75065 | JGI IMG/M metagenome (GOLD analysis project Ga0098040, IMG submission 75065) | Marine viral communities from the Subarctic Pacific Ocean - 7_ETSP_OMZ_AT15161 metaG | ecosystem: Environmental > Aquatic > Marine > Oceanic | place: Pacific Ocean | collected 2015-01-08
AACCCCCAGTTTGTCTTGCCCTGCGTCGCCACTCCCTGTTGTAAGACTCCATTTGAAAGCGCCCCCACCGAATGAAAGAATTCCCCTCCCATCCCCAGTGGATATTGTATGCTTGAACCACACACTTGCGGACACAGTGTTCCCTACATCCAAGGTGCTGCCAAGATCAACATAGTCGTCAGTCCCGTCGAAATCTACACTGGTGCTGCTGAATTGGGGTGGGCAATTTATCGTGTATTCCGGTGCGCTAACAATGGTCCCGTCGTTTCCACCGGACCCGTAATCAATCACGTTCGTCCCCGATCCTTCGTCCATCTTCCACCACCCAACGGGACTTAGTGGGGTCAGATCAGCAGGACCGTTGTTGTTCCGCAAGGAGTTCACCTGAGTTTCGGTCAAAGCCTCTGTAAACACCGCTACTTCGTCAATGCTGCCGTCGAACGGATACGCGGGAGGGATAGCATATAATAAGCCAATGACTGTCTTCAAACCAGCGAAGTCCATGTCGGCGCTCGCAGGGAAACTGCCAGAAGTTGCTCCAGTTGCAACCCCGTTGAGATACATCTTACTGTCTGACTCGCTACCTGCCTTATAGACCACTACCACATGGTTCCAGTGGTCAGTATCAGTGAAAGCGACTGACCGCATCCACCCAAAGTTGTTGAGATTATAGCGCAGCACATCACTATACATGGTTATGCTGATTTCCCCGTGCGCTGATGCGAAGGTTCCAATTTCAAACAACCCATCATCGCTATTCGTCACATCTGCCTTGAACCACAGCGAGACCGTCAGGTCGCCAGTGTAGTTGTCCCCCAATGCGGTTCCAAGTCCAGTGCCGCAATCAACATAATCGTCGGTCCCGTCAAAAAGGAGAGAAAAACGGTCAGATTCTGGAAGCAACTCAATGCTGAAAAAATCCGTAATGTCGTCGGTCACTGCTGTTGCTTCGTCTTCGTCCAACGCAGTCTCCCAGGTGATCACCTCGCTTATGTAACCGTGCCAATAACCACCAACTGCGTATCCTCCAGCATCGTGTCGCCTCACGCCAATCCCAAAGACTTCCCTATCCGCAGCAAGGATGTTCTCCGTACACGTTTGCACGCTCAACACCCCGTTGACTCTGAGCTTCTGCTGGTTTGATACCGGGTTAGCATCGAACGAAGCAATGACAAGATCGGTCTTGTTGCTTCTGACGGTTGCCGTCGTTACCAGATCCGTATCGTCAATGTGATGTCTGTAAACGTCGGATATCGCATTTACCTCAACACCTTTATTGTAGGTCTCTAAGTCGGTCATCAACCCCAACGATGCCCCGGAAGCAACAGAAGCGTGGAATCTTGAAACGCACAGGTAGGTGTAGTCGTCCGTCGAGCTTTCGTGCTCAAAACTACTCTTCATCCAACGAGCACTCCCGTCGAAATACAGACCGTCTTCCGGTGCTTGCAAAACACCACTGACCACCAAGTAAGGTTGTGCTGCTGCTGTGGTTTGACCCAGGTCGCGTGCGTTTCCGCTTTGATCGTACCAAAGAGCAACAAACCCGTCGATGTCTTTACAGAACGCACCTAGTGTGGTGGCGTCACTGCTCCCGGACTTAATGGTGATCTTTGAATCCATCCCCACCTTGTCGTCACCATTGAAATGGACATCCGCTTCCACGGTTGTCACTCCAATCGTGCGGCGTACCTTTAAAGCAGCACCTGTGTAAGCTGCGCGAAGTCTCCGCAACCCGTAAGCAGTAGCGGCACCAGCACTCGGAACACCGTCAAGATCCAGCAACGGGATGTTGTTACTGGTCCCTTCAAACCTCTCAGCTTGCTTCCGCGAAAACGGAAAAGTGAGTCCGCTCGTAGTGAACGGAGGGTACTTAAACCACTTAGGAAGAGACATTGATAATGCCCGTGTTATAGCTCAACTGGCTTGATGATAACTCGGACGCTTGTTGATCCCCCGGCACCAGCAACATTCACAGCAAGATCAGAAAAGGGACTGATAAATATAGCCCCACCATTTGCCGTTAGCGTAGTGTGTGCGCCAACATCCACATAAGCTGGACTGGACCCATCGTTGAGACTGGTGATCTTGTGCTGCAACTTCACGGTTGCCCCGTCAAAGGTTCCCTCGCAAAAGTATGCCATAGGAAGTCCGCTCCCAGAATTGATAGCAGGAGTGGACGTAGCATTGTAAGTCCCGTTCGCAGTTAGTGTAACCCCGGTCTGATTGTTGTAACTCATGTCTAGTGTTAATATGGGATGTTAGTTCCGGTGCCTGTCCCCCGGATGCCCGTCGTTGGGCGGGAAAACCGCAAACCCCCAAGACCAACCCTGCGTTTCTTGCGCGGATCTCGCCTATCAGATGGAAGGGAGATCTCCTCCGCAGTCTTAGTAGGTGCCGTGGGTGCGATGGACGGAGGGGGTGGATCTGGGATCTTGGGAGCGGAAATACACATGGCGTTATCGTAGTAGATTCTCGTCTTGCTCGTCTTTAACTATTTTCAATAAGTTAATCAATGCCCTTTTTCCAGAATAAAAGTCGATCTCGCGTGGGGAGTCCACCGGGGTAAAATCCCTCGGTGGAACAATCTTTTCCAAGGAAGCGATCAGATCTTGTTGAATCATGGGGAATTTCGGTCCCTGTCCTTCGTATCCGCTCATTGTTGTTGGTCGGTTTTTTGTTGTTGTTCCTCAATCAGCAACGCTTTGCACAGAATTGCGTAGTTGAGAAGGTCATCGCAAGCGTCCTCCACGGTCTCCCCCGTGACGCGAAGTTCCCCGTCCCCAATGAACGAGTGAATCCGCATGAGCTTATCCTGGATTCTCAATAACAACCCCGAAACCGGGTGCATCTTGAAAATCCGGGACGCTTTGAAATTGGCTAGTCCATCCGTTGCTCCACTCCCTCCGGTGTAGTCGGAGTTCTTTTGGATCATTATTTTCCGGGCCTTTTCACAGGTCTTTGCGTGTAAATCCAACAGTTCTTCTGCTTTCATCATTCTGGTGGTTGTTCGACAAGACGGTCAGGAGTCCACATCTTTACTCTTCCCGTCTCCCGGTTGTAGTCGTCGTTCTGTAGGATGTAAGAGAGGCGTGCCATCATCAGTGCGTCGTCCTCGGTCATCCCCTGCTTCTCATAAAGATCAACAATGACACTCCAGGACACACCCTGCTTCGCCAAAACCTTTTGAGAGGTCTTTGGTCCGTATCCCTTCAACCCACTGTATCCGTCAGTCGGATCTCCGCTGAGAATCTGAGTGGCATGAAAGAACTGAGCTTGCTCCTGGGTGACCCCCCTTGTCTCCCCGGTCAGGAAGTTGAACCAAGTCACCGGGAGAGTCCCCATGTCCTTGTCACCAGAGACGATGACGGTGCTCTCAGGATCTTCCGTAGCAAGAATGCCAAGGATGTCGTCTGCTTCCAGATCGGGCCAAAGGTGACTCAGCCACGTTTCCATTGCCCACTCTCTCAAGTCGTTGATCCCTAGCGGAGATCTCTTGTTAGCCCTGTTCGCCTTGTAAAGCGGATACATCGTGTGGCGAAAAGTTTCCCGCGAACTGAAGCACAGTTCAACCGACTCAGGATTCAGTTCGTCCTTGATCGAATCGATGAGTTCAACGAACGCACCCTTCAGTTCAGCAAAAGTCGAGTGCAGCGTAAACACATCGTCGTCCCACCGCACCTCACACTCCGCAGCAAATGCTGCCCGATACAGAATCATGTCAGCGTCTATCAGTGCTCTCATTAGTGTGTCTCCTTCCAGTTTGTTCCAACCTTATATTCGCCATCAACAGGCATCCCAAATCCCAACGTGCGCCCCGCTTTCGCAAGCGACTCAACAAAGCACGCTCCAAGTGCATCCGCATTATCGGGATCACAACTGAACTGAACCTCATCGTGGATGTTGCCGTGGAGTTCAAAGGGAAGCGTTGCGTCCTCACTGAAGGTCACCAGTGCTTGCTTCATCAGAACTGCTCCCGCTGACTGAAGAAGAAGATTAAGAGCAGAGTGGGCAGATCGGCACGGTAGCTTTCGACCGTCGAGTCCCGTCAAGTAAGGTTTGGTATCCAGGGTCATCTCGATGTCGTTGATGAGCGTCTTCACTGCTGGCATCTTTTGAAAGAACCGGGCCTTTAACGCTTTGCCCTCCTTGCGTCCCTTGCCAACGATCTCGCCAATCTTGGTGTCTCCCGCACCATAAAGCAGTGCGTAGATAAACGTCTTTGCTTGGTCCCTTGTCTCCAACCCTGCTGCTTTTTGGTTAGTGGAATGGATGTCCCCCTCAAGGATCTCACGTGCGTAAGCACCTTTATCGTGCTTCACCAGATAGTGAGCAAGGCACCGTAGCTCAAGACCGGAGGCATCTGCTCCGACAAGAATCTTCCCTTCCGGGGCAACGAAACAAGACCGACACTCCTCACCATAAGGTGCTCTGTTCGCCGGAACCTGGGAGACGTTGGGATTGCGGTGTGTGCAACGTCCACTCACTGCTCCGTTCGTGTTCAACTCACCGTGGATTCTTCCCTCCGGTGTGACCAGTTTAAGCCAAGCATTCTTGCCCTCCGCTATCTGTCCAAGACGCTTCGTCAACAACAGGTATTCCAACAGCATGAGTGCCTCCGGTGTGCCTATTCCCTTGAGAACTCCCTCGTCAATCTTTGGTCGTTTTCCATCGTAAGCACTCGGTTCCCAACCCATTTGCACAAGCCTCTCACAGATCTGGTCACGGGAGTTGGGGTTGAACGGGATCGTCTTTGTCTTGTTCCCTGATCGCACCGCACGGTTCACAATAACCTGCTTCAACCCTGCGTCCTTTAACACCGTCTTGAGTTCCCCCTTTGTCTTTGCTGAATACTCAACTCCGTCCTCCGTCACCGTCCAGCCTGACGCTTGCTTCATGGTCTCAGTCGTTGCCGGGAACATCTCCTGGAGTTCGTCCTTTAGTTCTGCCCTGCGAACCATGAGTTCCTCAGTCAACCTGTTTGCGGTGCGCTCATCAAAGGGCCACCCGTTAGCCTCCTGCTTGCGAATGATGCGAGCAAAGTTGTGCTCAAGCCACATCATCTGTTTGCTTCCGTTTTGTGACGCAAGGTGCAAGAACAGTTTGTGCGTCACCAAAACGTCTTGGGCGCAATACTCCTGCATCTCCTCACTAAACTGACTCCAGTCCTCAGTCTCCCCGTGCGAATCCTTTTCCTCACCGATCCTTTTTCCCCATGCCTTGAGGGAGTGTGATCCGACCAGTTGCCGGGGGAACTCCTGGTTCTTGTAGTCGTCGTTCTTTAGGTCAGGAAACAACACCCGTGCCATCACCATCGTGTCGAGAACAACACACTCCAACGGACGATACATCTTCGTAAGGGCTGGAGAGTCGAACCCGATAGCATTGTGACCCACTGCAAAGTCTGCTGTGTTCAGGTAAGAAATGCCGTCGTTGATGTCCCCCTTTAAGCTGTTGAAAGATCGCATGGTCTTCCCGTCATAAACACAAAGACAGTGAACCTCCGTCAACCCCTTCAGCGTAGGCCAATGATCGATGGCAGTTGTTTCGATGTCGAACCAGAGAATCCTCATCGGTTAGCCTTCCTCGCTACCTTCCTCATTTCCTTCAGCAGTTTGACCAACCGGGGAGCGTATTCATCCGGGTTGTCCAGATGGTCGTTCACCTTCTCAATGGAATAGAGAACCAGTGAGTGGTTCACGTTGAACAACCCACCGACCTTCTTTAGTGAGAGTTTGAACTCGGTGCGAAGAAACGCCATGACTGCGTGCCTTGCGAACGCTACCCGGCGCACTCGACTCTTTCCGCAGATCTCCTCCAAGCTATACCCGGTTAGACCCACCATCTGCTTTACTCCCTCAATTTGCTTTGGGCTGAGAGAGATGCCCTTTCCTTTAATCATTGCTCGTTTGGTCGTTGTTGTTGGTTTGTTCCTCGGGGGCAAATGGTTCAAATGAATCGTCGTCCTCATCGAACTGAAACTCACTCATCACTCCCGTTGCTTTGTCAAACTTGAGGTGACAGGAAATCCCCGTCTCCCCACTAAATCTGTTCTTTAGAACACGCAGTGTTGTTATGTGCATCCTCTCTGGATCTTGAAGGTTACGCTCAACTCCCACCACCATGTCGCTGAGTCCTGCGATTGCCGTGGACCCTCGCAACGCTGACAGACTGGTCGCCACTCCTTCCTCAAATCCTCGTCCCTCTGGTCGCTTCAAATGACTGACAACGATCAACCCAATCTCACACTCCTCCGCAAGCGAGCGTAGCTTGGTCATCATGTTGTCGATCATTCTCCGTTCGTCTCCCCCACTGCTGTCGATGCCGCTTACCAAAATCGAGAGGTGGTCTAGAATGACCCACTCAACATCCAACGCTTGCGCCATGTATCGGATGTGACTCAGCAGGTTGTCGCTATCCATCGAACCAAAATGGTCGTAAAGATAACAACGCCCACTTCCCACTGTGGCATCGAATGCCGTGCGGAATTCCTCCTCGTCGTCAAACGGTTCCAGGTGAAGCTGTTTCTTTAGCTCAAGCCCAACGATCCCCTGTGCCGTGCGTTCAACGCTTTCCTCAAGCGCAAGATAACCGACTGTTGAACCTACGTTCGTCAGGAGATGGTGCGCGATTACGCGACACACCTGCGATTTGCCCACGCCACTTCCTGCACAAAACGTAACAATCTCACGCTTGCGTAACCCTCTCGTCATCTCATTGAGACCAACGAACGGGTAACTCACGCTTTGATTAGCCTTGGGGTTCAACAGTCGGTCAAGAACGTCTCGACCATCAAGGATGTCATCCGGTCGCCAGATGTTTGCTTGAAAGATTGCGGTGATGATTGCGCTTGTTGCGTTGTTCAACAGGCACTCATTGGGATCTTTATGCGGGCGGCGTGCGACCTTTGCTCGTCCCACCGGAAGGATGTTAGCCACTTGCCCGGTTGCCTTTCGTCCTTGCTCGTCCTCGTCGAACATCAGGATAACCTCGTCCCACCTGTTCAACCAATTAAGATGACGCTTGAAAACTGACTGTGCGCTTTGTGCTCCGTTGGGCAGACTGACTACTGCCCACTTGTTGTCCTGGGCTTGACTCACAGACAACGCATCAATCTCTCCCTCGGTGACTACCAGTTTCTTGCCTCCCATTGGAAACAGGTGCTGCCCGAAAAACGACCGGGGAGTCCCTATTGCCTCAAAATTCTTGTTCTCGTAACGGAGCTTCTGTGCTTCCAGCTTTCCCTCCAGGTCACGGTAGTCCGCAACGTGGACCCATTCTCCCTTGCGCTTGCCCACCCGGTATCCATACCGCTTGCAAGTGTCCTTCCACAAACCTCTGCTGCTTATCTCCTGGAACTCAGCGTCCGTCACAAACAGACTCGGTGCTGCTGGTGCTGGCGCGGGAGTCGAGGTCACAACAGGAGTGGAAGTGTGGTGTCCGCAGGAGAAGCAGTGTGTGCCTCCATCCGCGTTAATTGAAAGTGCATCACTCGATCCGCACTCAGCGCACGGTTGGTGAGTTGCTATAAAAGCCATTGTTTTGGTAACTTCCCTTGGCACCAAAGGAACCCTTGCCGATCACACCAATCCCCGTAGGTCGTCTTGCTGCGTGGGTTGATCCTGTTCTTTGCCCGTTGAAAAACAAAACGAATGTCGAACTCAGGATGCTGCTCTCGGATGAGAAGGTGCTTGGTGCGGTCGCTTGCTAAGAATCTTCCCTTTGCTTCAAGGATCACTCCGTTGCTCAACACAAAGTCAGGCGTGTAGTGATGATTCTTGAAGTAAGGAATACGAATGGACTCGTAGTCAAACGCCGCACCAGCACTCTTCAGTGCGGAAGCGATTCGTTTCTCAAACTTAGAACGGAACCGCATCAGAATCGGTCATTGCGTCACCCAGATCCTCACTGACGAACCCACCTTCCTCCGCATCAAAGGAAACGGTGCCTCCATACTCAACGAGGTCAATCACCTGGACTGCTTTGAGTCGAAGGGTATAACCAAATCCCATCGAAGCGACGTTCCAAGTGTAAGGCTCGATGCTCATCTTGATGATCGAACCGGACCCCACGGCAGGAGGAACAGCTAACTTTTTCCCTTGGGAGTCGAAGACGGGGATGACGAACTTGAGGTTTGTCCCGTCTTTGGTGACTCGGGAAGCGTTCTGCTTTGCGTAGATTTCCCAATCCCCATCATCAGTTTTACGAAGGGGCTGAGAGGAAGCTCTGGGGATTTTCTTTCCAGAAGCTTTGCAGGCCTCGTCGTATTCTCGTTCAACTTGCTCATCGACCTTTCGTTTGATTGCTCCGAATTCATCTTCTGTAACGTGTAAACGGCAAGAAAAGGTTCCAGCCTCGTTGAATTTGTAGTCCGGTGCTGCGATCCAGGGCCAAACTGCTTTCCCCTTTGGGGTGGTAATTACTGCCATTGTTTTAATGTGTCTCTTGTTTCGATCAACTGACGAAATACTTTGAGTCCATCAGTCTTGTAATATCGAGATCCCCCATCAGTGGTTGACCTTCGACACTCGGGATATTCAACGAATCATTGAACAAGTCCAGAAGATTCGCAGAAAATAATTCACAATATGCCTCACGAACCGCTATTCCAAGGGCATCACAGGATGGGGCGTGCGTCGAAAAGCAATCGTGAACCATCATAAAATCCTCAATTTTGCACCGGAGAACCGTCATCATCATCGCACACGCATCAAGGCTGTGGACGAAGTTAGGCACAACAGACAACCCCATCGACCGGGGACACATCTCATCAGTGTCTTCGTTGAATCGAACGTAACTCAGGTTCCCCATAAAGTGCGTCTTGATCTGCTGTGATTGTCTCTTTGTTTTTTCGTGAAGAACAGGGAATCCAAGGGGAGTGCGCCACTCAACCCCGGTGTCCTGCGACCGGGCAAGATCTTGCATCCAGTGCATCACCTCTGCTGGCGCAACAACAACAGAATTCATAGCGTCCCAAATGAGATCGGCAAGGTATGCTGTCGCCTTTGGTTTTTGTTCGCCTGTAAATGGACTCTCCTTTGCTTCCTCATCGAACCAATCAAGAACGAACTGACGGTTGGTGAACTTGGTCAGACCATACGCATAGCACATCACACTCTTCTTTGTCGTTCCACGGTCGATGCCATAGTGCAGCCAATGGTAGCTGTATCGACAGGAGTTGCTTGAGTCCACCCGCAATCGCTCAAGCACCAGATTGGCAACGTCACCGTAGATGTCCTTTGGTGTGTCGGAAGGAAGCACGTTGCACGCCTCCGCACATACCGGATCTCTCGCAAGCAACGAAAGGATCTGGATGCCACTGTTGGTTGCGTCCATGCCGCACGGTAGACTCGTCTTGAACTTGCGTCCGCTTGCGTGCATTGCATCAAACTCGATACAACTCGCAAGGAACTGCCAAGGTTCGTCAGCATCCAGCCACATCCGGTGCGTCATGGGATCACGTGCAACCTTGCGTAACTCAACTGTGTTCTCCTCAACCCAACGGAGGCGTTGCTCAAAACTCTGCTTGTCCACACCGTTGCCCCATGTGTTCGCAACGTGGATCAACAACCACTTTGGATCGTCCCCAATCTCCTTTTGCCTCGCAAATTGTAACAACCCTCGGGAGATGTCAGACCCTTGCGGACCAAAGAACGGAGACGGGATCGGATAGATGCGTCCTCGAAAGTCACAAGAGTGCGGAAAGTAGATGCGCTTCTCGTCCAGAAATTTGGCCGCGACCGTGAACAACCTGGAGATCCTCATGTGTCTGCCCCGCAACGAATGGTTGTGGATGTGGATCGTCCTTCGCTCAACACACAGCTCCCGTTTGTATTCCGCAGTGAGTTCTCCCTCGGGCCAATCGGGAAGCGGGATCTTCTCGCCCAACGCAAGTCCCCCAATCCCCGCACCGGAATCCCGCGCCCACTTAAAGACATCAAACACCTTTCGGTTCACCTGGAACGGTGTGGATTGAATCCGACTGACTGCTTTAAAAACCTCCGGGGAGAACTCCGCTTGCGTTACCCACCTTCTCTTGTTTGTGCGGACAAACGGAACCAGGGGAAGCTCAGTGGATCTCGGATACCCCCCGGCATACACCCCCGTCCACTCCACAGGCTCAACAACCATCGGAAGAAAGAGGGGAAGCAAGGTCTCCCGGTGCTTGTTGTAGCCCTCCCGCCATTCCTGTGTGTTCTCGGCTAATCGGATGAACTTGGTTGGTTTGTTTCGCAACGACGCACCGGGCTTGCGGCGGGAGAAACTTTCAATCGCTCCCGTTGCCTTTTGAACAAAGCCCAACAACGTCACACCACAGGACAGGCGTGCTCGCGGACCCCACTCGTCCCACTTGTTGCCCCGTCGCGCCATCACTCGCCGCGTAATGTGTCCCATCAGATATGTCTGAAAGACTCCATACATCTTCGCAAACTTGATCGTGCTGGACCCTACGTTCTTGTCCCGGTGGATGAAGGCATCCCCTAGTGCTTGGTCTTCAATCGCTCGTCCGATCCTGGACCCACACGAACACATCGTCATGTCCTCGGATAGCGCACACTCCAACGCAACCTTCGTCGCAATGAACGCAACCCTTTCCAGTCCCCGCTTTCCAAGGCACAAAAGGTATCGTTGCCATATGGATGGGTTCCTAATTTTTTTCAGCCCAATGCAATAGGACTCCAACCCATCAAGAACACCCGGAACCCCCTCCCGGCTGAGACGACCAACAAACGGACGGTCCCCAAAGATCGCAGCGTTTCTCACTCGCCCCGCTTCAACCATCTCAGCAATGAGATCGTCTTGTCGGTCGGAAGGGGATTCGGTGTTCACTCGATTACTTGGCAAGTTCGCTTAAATAGAACCAGCAACCCCTATCCACCCACCTACTCCACATCTTGCTTCCAGTGTGTCCGTTGTAGCACCCACAGTGGGGAGTGGAACCAAACTTGTGTGGAGGGGTGTAACTTATCCTCATCCCCTGTTCCTGCTCCTCTTTTGTGAACAGAAACTTGGTAAGCAAGCGTGCTCGTTCATGGTTCTCTTCATCGTTGGCATCTATTTCCAGTTCGATCCAGACTCGTCTTTCTTTGTTTGTTTCCATTGTTGTTTTGTCGCCTTGTTGTTTTTTGTAACGACAAGGGGACTATAACATATCAACATTCGGAGAATTGGGAGATCACCCGCAAAACAACAAGATCCCAACACCCAGGAACTACAGTGCTAGTCTCAAAAAAAACTGAAAAAAGTTCTTGGAGGTATTTTGCTCCACTCGCGTTACCTCCTTCGCTTGAGCAAAATCCACAACGAGAAGTAAAGCATGATCTGTATGATCAAAATCGGTAAAAGAATCAGTTCGTCGTTCATCGTGCCTCCTCCCTTTCCTTTATAGAATAACGGAGAGCATCCATCAGACTGTTATAGCCCCACTCTGGTTTCCCAAAGATGTTGTGACCACTGATCGAATAGCTGTCCCTTTCTTCGACATCCGCAAAAACCACACCTAACGGGTTTCCCGTGGTCACGTTATACATTCCAGTTGTGAGCATGAAACTTCCTGCTCCTTTTTCGACACAGTGCGGAACATCCACAATCTTCACCCTGATCCACAACCTGCTTTCCTCGTCGCAGAAAAAGACATATGGCACATCCTGGATCTCGCATACATAGCTGTTAGGTGGAAAAATGTGATCCCAAGTTACTTCGCAAAAGGTTTCAATAAGCCTTTCCGCTTCTTTAACCTCCTCCTTGCAAGCTGGAAGTGTGACACTGTCCTTTACGGCATTTACGTTATCAGGCCAATAGCCCTCTAGCTCAACCCGTCCCGGTTCCTTTCGTTCTTTTGTTTTCATCGCTTTGTTTTTTTTTGCTGTCTTTGAATCACTGTTCCAAAAGATCCCGTGCTGCTGCAAGATCGGCGGGAACCAGTTTAGCGTAGCGGAGCGTCTGGTTGATGTCCTTGTGTCCCATCCACGCTTGAGCAACCTTGATGTTTACACCCTTCGACAACAGGCGAGTCGCACAGGTGTGGCGAGTGGTGTAAAGAACGTAGTCCTCCCCAAGATCGCAGTGCTTGCGGACCTCCTTCCACACCCGTGCAATAACGGAGGGTGTGAACTTGCTGAACAACCCACTGTCCTCGTAGGTCATGCACCCAACAGCATTGCGTGCAGCACTGGTCAACGGAATGCACCGGGGATCTCCGTTCTTTGTCTTAATCACATCCACGATCTCTCCCAACACAGGATCAGTGCGAATGTCCGATAATCGAATCGCCCGTGCCTCTCCGGGGCGCATCCCCGTCTCCAAAAGAAACGTGAAAAAGTAACCAAACTCCGCGTCAGCAGAGTGGGCGTTGCGGTGACTGTAACGGATTGGGTGCGAGAGGTATTGCTTGATGCACTCCACCTGTTCCGACGAAAAGAAACGGATGCGTGCGTTACTAGGGTGCCGCATCTTGTCAACGTGAAGATCCAACGTGTGCTTTCCCCGTCTCCGGGTGTGATTGAGTGCCGTCTTGAGCGTGGACAACTTGCTGTTGATCGTCGCAGGTTTGTTTCCGCGCTTCTTAAAAGCACTGACCAAGATGTCAACATCACTGGAAACAAGGGACTCCACTGGTTTGTCCGCGCCCAATAACGACTCAATCTCCAGTGCGTTGCGCCATTCAACATTCTCGCGAGGCTTGCCAGCCCAACGTGTCATCACCGTGTCGTTGAACATCCCCGCAAGGGTGAGGCTCAACACCTTTTCTTTTCTTTTGCTTTGTTTTGTTTTCATAAAAGTAAATCCGTATCTGTCCACTGGTCTGCCATTGCTTCCGCGATTCCTGGAAATGTCTTGGATCTCTCCTTCCACCTGTCCTCACTCGGTCCCATCTTCCACACTCTTTGCTCTCTTCCCTCGACTACGTTGGATGCTTTCAACAACGGAAGATTCTTTAGCCACAAGCACGTTTGCTTCTGCTCCCCGTGACCGTGCTCCCAAGGATGGATGATCTGGTTGGGCTTGCGCCACAACGAGGAGATAATACAAACCGGATTCTCTATCGCAATCATCGGGATGTCCGCTTTAGCCAGCATCATAAAGAACGATACTGCTGATTGCTGGCGACCATCGAGACGCTTATCCTTGAAGTGCCTCGCACCGGACACACTCAGGTGAGTGCAAGGTGGATGCGCTATCATAAGATCCCAAGGGTAATCCAACACATCCCTTACGTCCCCTTGGTAGTGTTGCCCAACACCTATCCCCGGCAAAAGGTCACAAGACATTGCATCGTGTCCCCGT
>Ga0098040_1000911_pt1 | contig 13282 bp, 4 predicted proteins | sample 7_EtaG_FD_75065 | JGI IMG/M metagenome (GOLD analysis project Ga0098040, IMG submission 75065) | Marine viral communities from the Subarctic Pacific Ocean - 7_ETSP_OMZ_AT15161 metaG | ecosystem: Environmental > Aquatic > Marine > Oceanic | place: Pacific Ocean | collected 2015-01-08
ATTTAAGTTCAGGAATGATAAATGCTTCAAATGCTGCTAAACAGTTTACAGCTAACCAACAAAGTCTTAACAAATCTATAGATGATGCAGTAGGTAAGTTTGGAAAGCTACCTTATCAAGATCTAGGTAAGAACCTTGCGGCAAGTAGACAAGGTATTAGGGACGCCTTAGGAATATTATCTCCTGATCAATTAGAAACTATAGAAGGCGGACAAGAATATAAGACAATTGGAGCCGGTGGAATGTCTGCTAAAGGAAACAAAGTTCCTCCAGCTATACTGGCACTTATAGGGGATAGAAAAGATATTTCATCAGAGTTTGGATTTTTTGCAGAGACAGCAATAAGAGCTGTAGAAAGAGCTGGAAAAGCCGCGGACGCTCAAAAACTGTTTGATAAAGAGTATGGAATGGCTGATACAGCCGCCGGTACCAGTAAAATTGGCGCCCCGGCAGGTGGTGGTAAAGTAGATATTTGGAAGAAAGATCGTTTTGGAGAGATTACAGATCTTAAATCAGTAGGAGACATAGAGCTAGAATTAGGTCGTAAGATGAAGAAGCATGAACGGGACATGTATGACCTAAGAGTGAAATCTTGGACAAAAAGAAACGAAACCCTTGAGGAATTAGACAAACAAGCAAAAGAAGACGTAATAAACGCACAACTTTATATTTCTGCTTTAAGAGAGCAAGATGCTATTGCAGGTGATATTACTAAATTACAAACAATGGGATTAACCCTACAGAAAAAACAAGTAGGAGCAGCTAAACAACTTGCGGCGGCAGGTTATAATAAAACTTTAAAACTAGAAGTTCAACAATATCAATCTATGCTCAAAATAGAAGAAAAGAAAAAGAATGAGCAAGCTGCTAGAGTAGCTATATTAAACGCAGAACAAAAAATTCGTACCCAGCTACTGAATAATGAAAAGAAAATGACCGAACAAGGTCTTACACAAAAAGAGCTCGAAAATATGAAGAATGAGGATCTATCAGCACTTATAGATGACTTGATGAAGAAAGGAGTTATAGAATCGGAATCATTAGTAAATGCTGATGCTACTCTAGAGCTAGCAATAACAGAAACAGAAATGCAGAAACTCTTGACTATACTAGAACAAGACAAACTCGATATTCAGAAACAAGTACTAAAAGTCCAAGAAGAGTTAACAAGATCAGTAAAAGCTGCTGCTAAAGCTGCTAGAGACTATAAAAATCAGATGGCAGATGCGGCACTTACAATGAAGGTAGGTGGGTCTGGCCCATCTGCTAAAGGTATATACAGAAGAACAAGAATAGGACAACTAAAAGCTCTTACAGGTAAAACTACAGAAGAAGGTGTTGAATCCTATAAGCAAAGAGCACAAGCAATTATGAAAGAAGCTAATGCTTTAAAAGTTCTTGATCATACAAAAACTACATATGACGATGAAGGTAGAGTAATGAACGCAGTATATTCAGATACGTTAGTAGGAGCGGGAACAGGAGCCGATGGACAACATATAGGAACAAACCTAACTCCAGGACAAATACAATATAATAAGTACTTACAAGATGTTTTAAAACTAAATCAACAAAACAAAGATGACACTCGGGAGCTGACAGATTTACAGAATGAAGAAGGCGGTTTGTATATAACGGGTATGGTTGCAGCTAAAAGGGAAGTAGCTGATATTGATAGAAATACAATAGCTAATTTAAACCCTGCTTCGCAACTTTATTGGTCAGTTCTGAATGAGGCACAAAAGAATTCAGTAAAGTTAACAGATACTCAAAAAGATACTATAGCTCAAACATCTAAGGAAGTAACATCTTTAGCAGCAGAAACAGAATTGATGAGTGGTATTCAAAGTACTTTATCAAATGGATTCCAAAGTATGTTCCAATCTATGATTGATGGAACTAAATCGTTTAAAGACTCTATGAAAGATTTAGCCAAATCAGTACTTGCTGATTTAGCGGCTATGTTTATGAAAGCAGCAGCAGTAAAAATGATGCTTGCTATGTTCCCAGGAATGGGCGATGGTGCTGGAGGCTTTAAATCTTTATTTGGAGGTTCAGGAGATAGATATGGTGGAATACGATCAGGCCCTGGGTACTCAGGTGGTGGAGTAGCACGAGGACCAAATTCAGGGTATATGGCTAAACTCCATGGTACAGAAGCAATAGTCCCATTAGGAAACGATAGAAGTATTCCTGTAGATATACGAGGTGGTGGCGGAAACACAGTAAACGTATCTATAAATATGCAAGGTGGACAGTCTCAAACTTCGGCTTCGGGTGGTGGAGACATGGCTCAGCTTGGAAAATCAATTGGTGGACTCGTTCAACAACATTTACAAACAGAAATGAGACCAGGTGGGCTACTTAATAGACAAGGAGCAAAAGGTAGGGGCGGATAATGGCACAAGGATTAACAACTAATACAATAAATACTGATACAAACGGAACGAGAGTTACTGGAGCAACACCTGGTAGTAATATTTATGGTTTTTCTGCAGCAGTAATGTTCGATAAAGGTATAGCAGAAGCTCCCAAACCTAGAGTTTTTAAAGCACAATTTGGTGACGGATATGAAATGAGAGTTAGAGATGGCATAAATAATACCCCTAGAAAATGGAGTTTAGTATTTAATAATAGAACTAGAGAAGATATTGATAATTTAAATAGGTTCTTTATAGTTCTTGCAAGTGTGGATACTTGCAGATTAACTGTACCTGACACAACTGCAATAGCAGGCACAGGATCCACAGTTAATGTAGAAGAAGCAGTAACAGTAGTAATAGAAGATTTTACTAGAACTATGCCGAACACTCTTTATTATACTTTAGCTTGTACAGCTAGAGAGGTTTTTGAGTAATGGCACAACCAATACTAGGTACTAATAATGCTCTAGTTACAGATGTACAGGGGCAATCACAACATAGTTCATATGTTGTTGTCTATGAGATAGAACTACCCGATAGTAATATTGGGGGAACTGGAATAGATAAATTATTTTTCCATGATGGTCGAAATGGCACTAGTGATATTACTTGGTACAGCCTTGATAATGAAGCAGACTTTGGATCGAGTTCTTCAAGTAAATACAGCGCAGCTACCTACACAGCTTTACCTATAGAAAGCGAAGGTTGGGAAGTTAGAGGGTCTGGCTCAGGTAGTTTACCTCGTCCTACAGTTCGAATGGGAAATATAAATCAATATTTTAAAACATACTTAGCAGATTGGGACGACTTAGTAGGAGCGAAAGTAATTAGAAGAAAGACTCTTGCAAAGTACTTAAAAGACAATGAAGCTAGTTCAGGAGCTAATAATCCACCCGTAGAATTTAACCGAGATGTATTTTATATAGAAAGAAAATCTACTGAAACAGCTATGTTAGTCGAATTTGAACTTGTTTCTGCATTTGACGCAGAAGGAATCTCATTACCTAGAAGAAGTATTATAGCAGCACGCTGTCCTTGGAAGTATAAAGATACAACACAAGGCGGTTGTAATTGGAATGAAGATAGTAGATTAGTTGAAGGTGTTGGAGATCCTTTATATTTTGATAAAGATGATAATATAATTGCTAAAGATGCAGCTAGTCCAGGTACTTATGAATATACTTTTTGGGGAAGACAAGACGAACAAACAAATAGAGAGGCAACTTTATATAAAAATAATGTATCCTACGCTGTAGGAGACTATGTAGAATACCAAAGACCTATAGGAAGTTTATATCCAATTAGCCTTTTAAATGAATTTGCGACAGATGAATTAACTATTACTGTACCAGAAGCAACTGCAGATGAATTCGCAGTAGGAGACTGGTTAGTTATTAAAGGAGCGACTCCTTCAAGTTGGAATCATAAAAATGTTCCTTTGTATATTGAATCTAAAAGTGGTAGTGGAGCAAGTTCAACTCTTGTAGTTCAGACAGATAGTAGCGCAACAGGAACACATAATGATGACGGGTATATTCAAGCTTGTAGAAATACTCTATATAAATGTTCAAGAGCACATACAATCACGTCAGGAGATACTATTGATGAATTAGTAAAACCTACTAATATATCTTACTGGGAATTTGGGGATATTTGCGGTAAACGTTTAAGCTCGTGTTCAAAACGATTTGCCTATGTCGCTAACAGTGGAAAAGTAGATGTAGTTCATGTAAAGATGGTCGATGGAGTACTACAAGGAGGAGCAGGTTATACTGGTCAACCCACAATAACATTTACGAATCATGGTGATGACTCAACAGGAAGCGGAGCAGTAGCTACTGCAACAATAAGTGGAGGAGTAATTACAAAGTTTACAGTAACGAATGGAGGTTCTAATTATTCACACAACCCAACAATTGCTATATCAGGCGGAGGCGCCTCATCAAATGCTCAAGCAGAAGCCAGAGTTAAACATCAAACAACAGATAATGTGGCACTACCTTTTGGTGGTTTCCCAGGAGCAAGTTTCGGATAATGATCGAACCAGTACTAGAAGAAGTAAAAGCTTACGTCTATAAAGAGGTAGATAAAGAAGCTTGTGGCTTATTAGCAGTAAGAAAAGGAAGAATTAAATTCTTTCCCTGTAAAAATAAAGCAGAAGATCCTAGACAGGACTTTGTAATAGATCCATATGATTATAAAGCAGTCGCAGATGAAGGAGATGTAGTAGGAGTAATCCACAGTCACCCTCATGCAGAGCCTATACCCAGTCCAGTAGATAGAGCAGCTTGTAATAGATTAGGACTCCCTTGGTATATTTTTGGCTGGAATGATGAGTGGGTAAAGATAGAACCTCAGAAAGAGTCTTTTGATTTAATTGGAAGACCTTTTGTATTTGGTGTATATGATTGTTATACAATAGTAAAAGATTATTTCGCCAAGCAAGATATCCACTTTCGACCTGATTGGGATTATGAGTGGGAATTTTGGGAAAAAGGAAAAAATTATTATCTAGAAAGATATGCAAGTGAAGGCTTTACTAAAGTACTAGATGGTACTCTACAGCCTCATGACGTCATTTTAATGGCACTGAACGCAGACACTACCAATCACGCAGGAATATATGTAGGTAGAGGGAAGATGTTACATCACGCTCCACAAAGATTATCTTGCAGAGACAATTATCACGGAATATGGAATCAAATATCCAGAGCAGTATTAAGACATAAGAAATTTCAATGAGAAAAGTTTATTTAGAAGGAATATTAGGAGAGAAGTTTGGGGAAGAGTGGAACCTAGCAGTAAACTCGCCCGCAGAAGCCATGCAGGCTATTGCAGCCCAACGTTCTGGATTTAAGCAATTTTTAATTGAAGGAGAAAACATACAAGGCTATGATGTCTTAGTTGGAAATGAACCCGTCAGTGCAGAAGAATGCATGTTAACAAATCCTAGTATGAGTCAATCATATACTTTTGCTCCAGTAATTGCTGGTAGTAAAAATGCAGGAATAATGATGGTACTTGGAGTAGCTCTAATAGCTATGACAGGGGGACTAGCGGGAATAGGAATAGGCTCTGCAGGTGGGATGTTCGGTGGTGCTACAGCATCAGCGGCAGGTGCCATAGGTACTGTTGCAACCTCAGCGAATGCTGCTCTTTATGGAGTAGCTGTCGGAGAAACTATTACTCTGGGCTCACTAGCTGCTGGAACAACAACAGCTACAATGGGAGGAGTGCTGGCTATGCAAGGAGCTTCCTATTTAGGAATGGGCTTGTTACTTGGAGGAGCCTCTATGATGCTAGCTCCAGATACTCCTGACGGAAATAGTGCTAAACAAGCAGAAAACTATTTATTTTCGGGTCCGATTAACACAGTTAAACAAGGAGAAGCTATCCCTTTAGTTTACGGAAGAATGGTAACAGGATCTAAAACTGTTATGGGAAGTTTATTTACTACTAGTTCTAATAATGAATCTCAAGTTTCAAAAACTAGGAAACTAGTAGGTATAGGTGGATTTAGAAATGATGGAGATAAACACGGATTGAACTCTACTACAGGAAGGTATAGTTATGGAAGTGGTGGTCGAGGCGGATATGGCGGGTATGGATACCACCGAGATAGATTCTAATGGCTAATAAAGATAAAAATTTAATAAAAGTTATAGGCTCTGGAGGTAAAGGAGGAGGCCGTGAACCGTTTGAAGCAGATGATAATATGTTTGCTCGGCAACACGCAGCCTTTATAGATGCTATAGCAGAAGGGCCAATTAAGGGTCTTGTTTACGGAGACGCGTCCATACTAGTAGATGAAACTAGGATTAGAGATGTTAACCAACGAACAGGGCAACGATCTGCAGCTTCCAATATACAGAATTTCAGAATTGTAGAAGCAAAAGGAACTGCAACACAAACCCCTAATGCAGACTTCTTTCATTCCTTCCCCTCAGCCGCAGCAGTCGAAGAAATAGGAAGCGCTGAATTAAAATTAAATGAACCCCAATATCATACTATATCTAGCGGATCTTTTGAGAAAAACAATGCCGATTATATAAAAATTACTATGTCTACTACAGGCATGGTAAAAATTACGAAAAAAGGAGACCAATCAGGAGATAGAAGGGCGACTAATGTTAATTTCAATATTGACTTTAGGTATACAGATAATGATGGAGTATTGAAAACTGTTAACAAATTTACTACAGGTTTTCAAGGTAAAGTAAGTGGTAAGTATGCACACACCTTTGGTTTCAATATAGAAAATGATAAAGCTGCCAATGGAATGGTAGACTGGGCAATAAAAGTAACAAGAGTTGGTGGTGATAAGTCAAATGATACATACGAAGTCTCAAACTCAATTTATATAGATAGTATAGAAGCTTCAATAGCAGATAAGCTAGAATACCCCCATACTGCGTACATAGCAGGCGCTATAGATGCAGAAGCCTTTTCAAGTATTCCTTCAAGAGGCTATGAGATTGATGGTAAGTTAGTACAAATTCCAAGCAATCATTTCCCTATAGACTACAACGGGCGTAAAGTAACTGTTGCTAGTGTTAGTAATTTTGCAGTAGGAGACTCTGTAAAACAGGCTGCTATTTCTATTAGTACTATAACAGCAGAATTCGCCAATAAAGAAACGAAATTAGAGGACGATGACGGTAATGCTATCAATGGTGATGCTGACGATGGCTATTTAGCAACGGCTACCTGCGGGGCTGGACATGGAATAACTATCGGCAATGTTTTTACTGTAACAATAGATGGAGTATCTGCAGAAGCAGACTTTTGGGAAGGTACTTTTAATTGCGAAGCAACAACTGCGACACAATTTACTTATACATTAAACGCTCCAGCTACATCAGCTACAGATCCTACATTAAAAACCTTATCATCTACTACAGCAGCAGGAACAAAAACAGCTTCAGTATTCACTGGGGGTCTAATTGATAAAATTGATACTACTAATAAATATCTTTATTTAAGGAATGTATCTCCTACCTCTAATATTCTTTTAGGGGCAAATATAACTAATGAAGGTTCCGGTTCTTCTGCTGTTTCAGCAGTAGAGCAAGTACTTATTCCCGCCAACTATAGAAGAAATAGTGCAACAGAAAAAGTAACTGCAGTAGAGCATGATTGGGACGGTACTTTCTATCAAAGTTGGTGTAATAATCCAGCGTGGGTATATAATGATATAATGACTAACAAGATTTATGGACTAGGTAATTACGTAGGTCAAAGTCAAGTTAATAAATGGGAATTATATACTATAGCTAGATATTGTGATGAATTAGTGCCTGCAGGTATAGCAGCTGCAGACTTACTTAGTTTATATACTACTAATGATGTTAATTATACAGGAGATGCAGTTACAACTAATGAGCACGAACCTAGATTTTCCTGTAATTTAGTAATAGCTGGACAAGCAGCAGCATTTAAAGTACTAAATGATATAACGGGTATATTTAGAGGAATGACATATTGGTTAAATGGAGAAGTATATATTGTACAAGACTCAGAAAAAGACCCAGTATATCAATTTACTACTGGTAATGTTTTAAATGGTGAATTTAAGTATGAAGGTACAGCAAATAAGACTAGAACTAATCAGGTAATAGTAAACTGGAATAATCCACAAGATTATTATAGACCCAGATCTGAAATAGTAGAGCTAGAAGAAACACTACAAAAAGATTCAGAATTTCTTAAAACAGATTCTATAACTGCTTTTGGTTGTACATCAAGAGGACAAGCTAGACGTTTAGGTAAATGGAAACTTTTAAGTAATAATTTACATACTAATACTGTTACTTTTGCTACTAGTATAAATGCTGCGTTTATAAGACCTGGCGATATAATTCAGATTATGGATAACCAAAAATCTGGTAAGAGTTGGGGCGGTAGAATAAAAGCAAGTTCTTCTACTTCAAGTATAAAACTAGATAGACAATGGGAAAAAGAAACAGATTATAATTATAATGACTATCAAGTTACTTTAACTTTTGTAGGATACAAAGCAATAATAGCACAAGATACTGCTACTATAGAAGTTCAAGGATCAAATGTTAATTTTGTAAGAGGAGATGAGATTACTAATTGGAGAGACTCCGATGGTATTATTGCTTCTAGCAGAGGCTGGGAAGATGGAGAAGGAGACATTACCATTGATAGCGAAGAAAAAGCTGTTAATATATTTGATAAAGATGGAATTATGGTTTTTGTTCAATGGACTCCTTTCACACAAACCGAAACTAAATTCATAGATAATAGTGATAATGCAGATCCTAGCACTCTTACTATAAATACTGCAGGACTTAATAGTGCTATCTTTTCAGAAGCGCCCGACACAAGTTCAATGTTTGTTATTTCAAGATCTGCTATTTCAACAGGGAAAGCCAAAGAAGAAGCTGAATTATATAGAGTACTACAAATAGGAGAATCTGAAGGTAACCAATTCGAGATACAAGCATTAGAATATAGCGCTTCAAAATTTGATTCAATTGATAAGAACGAAGCCTTAAACCCAGACCGAACAGTTCTTTTACCTTCTTCTGCTTTAAAAGTACCTCCAGTTACTAATATAGGATATCAGGCTTCATTACTTAAACTAAACGATAATGATGCCTCTTCAAACCGTATAACTTTTAGCTGGGATCCTCCTAGAAATATAGACGATGCTTCCCTTTATAAATTCGTTAGAGAGTATGAAGTTTATTATGCGGAAGATGGGCAAGATTGGAAACACGCAGGAGATACCCCTAATACTTCTTTAGACCTAGACGGTAAAACCAGTGGTAGATATCATGTAAGAGTGTTTACGAAAAGTGTTCAAGACAGACGATCTGAGCCTACAACAGCTAATCTACTAGTAAATTTCCAAAGAGCAGTAGGACCGAGTGAAGGAACCGTTGGTAACGGAGACTTTACTATAAATAAAATTGGTACTATTAGTGGTGGTTATTCTATAGATGGAGGTAAAGTTACTTTCAGCCCAGCCAATCAACAACACGATGATGGTAGAAATTCACACACAGTAACCGGGCAACCTCAATTAGACTTTACAGGATTAGATCATACTTCAACTACTGGTGGAGATACTGGGTATGTCTACATGGATCATCATTTAAATAAATTTTATGCAATAGCACATGATGAAACATCAGATCAATTTTATGCAGTAGGCGGATCGCCTTTTGCAACAGGTACAGGAACAATTACTTGTACACCAAATATGACTAGCACTGCAACCCATACTCCTAATCATATATTAGGACTGGATAGTAGTAACTTTGATCCAGAATTAGCAGTCGATAATGTACTTAAGTTTACTACAACATCTCCTACAGTTAATCATTATCATAGAGTAAGAACTCTAACTTCTGATTCGGAAATTATAGTAGACCCAGCAGTAAACATTACTATAGTAGACGCAGATAATCAAGCCTTTAGTAAAAATACCTTCCATACAGACTATCAAAATGATACTATTATTGGAATGGTTCAAAAAACAGGAGCTTCAACTTACGTACTAACTCAATATGGAATATCAAAAGGGCAAGGGGCTTATAATGTTCAGGGAACTAATGAATCCCATACTTTCTCAGCAGATTCTGATGGTTTAGTAACTACTTCAAACTATGCAGCATACTCTAATACTTATACAGTAGAAAGAGATGGAGAAGCCTTTACATACGCAGCAAGTGGAACAGTAGCAAGTACTTTTGGGTTAACATGTACAGCAGTAACAGGACTCGATGCAACTAGTGATGTAAATATATCTGGATCAGGTGTAATTACAATAGATGATAATTCTTTAGATGATGCTGATCAGTTCTCAGCAACTGCGACTATAGTAGTTAAAGATTTACAAAGAGACTATACTATTAGTACTAGAATCATCTCTTTTACTAAAGCAGGAACAGGAGCAGATGGAGCAGCAGGAGTAGGGGGTAATAATGTAAGTTTAAAATCTAGCCATTATACTGTTTTATATGATACTGACGGTTTAAATCCAACACCAAGTACAAGCACAGATGTTACTATAACAGCAGATTCAGCGGGCTTTACTGATGCGTTCTTTAAGTTTACAGGAGATGGAATTACTGATGAAACTTCCTATACAAATGGTACTGGAGCAAACCAAGATACCTTTACATATGCAGTACCAGCCGATATTGATAACTTTGTTAACCCTTCAACTGTAACAGTAAGTGTTTCCGAAAATGGTGGATCATCTGATAACACAGTAGAAGTAGCCTCAGATAAGATAACTATAGCAGCTATTAAATCAGGAACCGATGCGTATACGGTAGTAAATACAAACCAAGCGCACGCAATACCTATTGATACTAATAATAGTAACGCTGTAACTTACACAGGATCTGGAACAGATATAAGAGTATGGAAAGGAGGAGCCCTATTAGAAGCTACAACAGGAACTGTAACAGCAGGTAAATTTAAAGTTACAGCCTCAGGAACAGGCATTACTCCTTCTTCTACTAATGGTGTAGTTACAAATGTTCTTAGTACTCCTTCAACACCTACTAATGAAACTATAAGATATGCAGATCATGGAAGTATTACAGCAGCCACAGCAGAGATTGAGTACTCTATAGATTGTGAAGGTAGTCAAACGATTACAACAAGCCAAACTTTCAATAAGAATGCTACTGGAGCAGATGGAGATACAGGAGCAGGTACTAACTTTGTATTTGCAAGAGCAGCTAGCAAGCCTAATGTTCCAACAGCTGATGGTCTCAATGTTCCTTCTGCAGATATTCAATGGTATGATGATCCACCAAGTGGAACAGATATTTTATGGTCTTCTAAAGGTACAGTAGCAGCGGGAGGAACCGCTTATACTTGGGGTGCTGTATTCCAAGTAGAAGGATCTCATGTTGCAGAAATAAAATGTTATTCAGATGTTGTAGCAAGTGCTGGAGCTTCTCCTGAAAAACCTCAGTCATCTACATATAATGCAACTAATTCCACTATTACACTAGGAGATACAGACTGGAATCTTACTCCTCCAAGCATATCAAGCAACGGAGATACAGTATATTCATGTACTGCTCTTATAAGTGGATCACCTTCAGATACTAGCATATCTATTACATGGTCAGATCCAACTATTTATGCAAGAAAAACAGACGGATCTACTGGAGCGTCTGTAAATATAGTTTTTAAAAGAGGAGCTGATCTTTCAGGAAGTACTCCAAGTAATTCTTCAGGTGTTCCTAGCGGTTGGTCAGATAGTCCACCTTCAGGAACAGATTTATTATGGGCTTCTAGAGGTGAAAAAGCAGTAGGAGCTACTAACTTTGTATGGACTACACCTTTCCAAGTAGAAGGTGCCGCACACGCTGAAGTATATATTTATAGAAAGAATAGTAATGCGGGTAATAGTGGGGGTAGTTATAACTTTACAAACAATACTTTAACTGTTCCTACAAATTGGGTTAAAGATCCTCCAGCTCTTTCAGCCGATGGTGACACAGTATATGTATCTGTAGGTTTAGCTACTGGAGCTTCTACAGCAACCGCAGCTAGTGTTGCTTGGGGTACTCCAGCAGTTTACGCAAAAAGAACAGACGGAACAGCAGGAGCAGTAGGAAGAAAAGTAGCAGAACTTTCAATATACAAATATCATACTTTCTCAGACAGTACAACTACTCTTGGTAGTGCGCCAAGCACAGGAGTGTATAATTTTAGTAACAAAACAGTAGCTAGTTTACCTACTGGTTGGACACAAACAAAACCAGCAGCTGCAGTTGGAGTTTTTATTATTCAATCAGAAACACTAGCCACAGAAAGTTCTGGAGGAACAACCTCTGATGCTCTTTCTTGGAGTACTCCCAGTGTTGAAGGATATCCTTTCAATGATGTTAACTTTATCTTTAGAAGAGACACAGCTACTAATACTCCGGCAGATACTGCTTATGGTGCTACTTTACCTTCATCAGGAGGTCAATGGTATGATGATATAGCAGATGTACCTGCAGGTAGTAATTCAATCTGGGTTTCAAAAGGTATTGTTAAGTGGTCTGAAAGTGGTGGAACATATAGTTATATATGGGATTGGGAAGCCTCTTCACTATTAGAGGGCTCTGATGGAGCTGATGGAGCAGTAGGTAAAAAAGAAGTCGTGGGTGTACTCTATGCAACAGCAGCAGGCTACAGCACTACTCCTAGTATGACAAACTATACATTTAGCACTAGAGTATTTACTGGAGGAAACGCTTCCAGTTGGACACTTTCACCCCCTTCTTTGGCAGGAGCGACTGTAAACACCTGGTATCAATGCTCTTACGCAGTTACAGAAACTACTGCAGCTGGAGGTACAGGAACGCCTAGTTTTGGAACTCCTACACCAAGAGTAACAGGATTCGGTGGAGTTATTACCCTTGATGAGAATGAAATAGATATAGATAATCTTGTCGATGATAGTAATATCAGAACTTATGCAAGTTACGCAGGAACTGGATTAGATTCTAGTGGACGTATGAAAGTAGGTTTAATTTCTGGTGGAGTAGCAGTAACTGTTGCAGAAATGCGGGAAACAAAATCTAGAGCTTATGCAGGATTAAGTACAGATGGAGATGTTGCAAGAGTAGTAGCTGGTGAATACGGTGGATTTGGAGCCGATATGTCAGGAGCTACAGGAGCTATATCTTTTTCTTCAGGAACTCCATCAGCAGGTACTTTACCTGCAAGTGTTGGAGGAACTGGAGTCACATCAGATACTACCTGGAAGAATAGTAAAATAACTACTAAAGCTGATGGCTCATTAAACTATGACGGTACAACAGCAGTAGCACCCAATCTATCTAATATAACTGGTACAACTCCAGTAGCTAAAG
>Ga0098040_1000919_pt1 | contig 13244 bp, 13 predicted proteins | sample 7_EtaG_FD_75065 | JGI IMG/M metagenome (GOLD analysis project Ga0098040, IMG submission 75065) | Marine viral communities from the Subarctic Pacific Ocean - 7_ETSP_OMZ_AT15161 metaG | ecosystem: Environmental > Aquatic > Marine > Oceanic | place: Pacific Ocean | collected 2015-01-08
ATGCGACGGCGATTGCCCTCAAGGCGCGTCCCGGAACCATTACCGACAAAGAGCTGGAAAAAGAACCCGGCGGCAGCGGTCTGCGTTATTCGTTCGACGTGAAGAACGACGGCACGACCTATGAGGTCGGCGTCGATGCAAATACAGGCAAGGTTCTCGAAGACGGTACCGAAGGGAAAAATCCCGACTAGTCCCGACGAGGAGCGCTGAGGAGATTTCTCTGAGATTTGGCGCTCCTTACCTCGCTCGGGTACAACCCGTGCCACCTGCGGCAAGTACAACCTTCAAAGCACACAGATGATCGACGACATGAGAAAAAGAAACATATGCCAATTCGGTTTCGCGCTTCTCGCCGTCCTTCTCGCTATGCAAATGACGTCAGCTTTCGCGGCACCCCCGGTGCCCCATATCGACAATCGAGGCTTTCACGGACAACTTGATCTGACAATCGCGGACCATCTACTCACTCGTTGTCCAGGGTTCAATTTCAGCCAGCTCTATCTCGGCAATAGCCAGGCCAAGGATGCACACTTCATGCAAACCGGTGTTGTCCCCGGCGGCCACTATGGCCGCCACGATCGTGAGCGTCTGGAAAGATGCATGTCCCGATATCAGCAATGAAAGCGGCATATCCGGGCGAAGCGATGGTCCACACGACAGACATATAATCGGACCAGGATGCTCGTTCTAATTCCCTATGGAGAAGCCCGGTGTCGATAGCCTATGATCAGATGATGAAGATCCTGGTTGTAGAAGACGATTCCCAGACCTCGGCCTATATCGCCAGAGGATTGCGGGAAAAGGGACATGTTGTCGACCTCGCCGAAAATGGCCGTGATGGCCTCTTTCTGGCGACTGAGGCACATCATGATGTTCTCGTCATCGACCGTATGCTGCCCGGCATGGACGGCCTTTCCATCGTAAAGGCCCTTCGGGCAGCCGAGATCACAACGCCCGTTCTCTTCCTGACAACGCTGGGCAATATCGACGATCGCGTGGAAGGGCTGGAAGCCGGCGCAGACGACTATCTCGTCAAACCGTTTGCCTTCAGCGAACTCAACGCACGCATAAACGCACTGACCCGACGGCCATTGCAGAATGCAACCGGGACCGCGCTGAAGGTTGGGGACCTTGAACTGGATTTCCTAAAACGTGTTGTCCAGCGCGGGGGTAAGAAGATTGACCTGCAACCGCAGGAGTTCCGGTTGCTCGAATTTCTAATGCGTCATGTCGATCAGGTCGTCACCCGAACCATGCTACTAGAAAACGTCTGGGACTTTCACTTCGACCCGCAAACCAACATCGTTGAGACAAACATCTCTCGACTAAGATCGAAAGTCGACAGAGGCTTCGACAAAGAGCTGATTCACACGGTTCGGGGAGCTGGCTATGCACTCAGATCGCCTGACTAGGACACTTCATTCCACAGCTTTTCGACTTGCGGCCATATCGACCTCGCTCTTCATCGTTTCCTACATTGTAGTCTTTGCAATCACATTCTGGGTGGCAAGCAACGCGCTCGAGTCGCAGCGCCGCGGGGCCATTGCACAGGAAGTGGCGACTATGGAAATCCGCTTCGCGCATGGTGGACTTGCCGAGTTGGAGCAGGCCATTCATGAAGAGAATGCGGCAAGCTCCGGATTTCCAATCTTCGCCCTCCTCAAGAAGCCGGATGGCACGGATTCGGGAAACATCGGACGGCTCGAAATAAAGCTAGGCTGGCAAGATTACCCTAATGCAGAGATTGCCTCTTCGCCATCTGAGGACAAGGACGAACGCATACTTACCGGCTTTGGGCTGAGGCTCAACGATGGAAGTATGCTGCTCGTTGGGTTTGACAGATTCAATATCATCGAGACACAGGAAGCGATCATCTCCGCCTTTAGCTGGAGTGCTTTGGTCATGTTGCTCTTCGCAATCGGCGTCGGCATTTTGATCGGTCGCCGTGCCTTCTCCCGGATCGATATATTCAATGAAGAATTGCACGCCTTTGCCGAAGGGCAGTTGGACCGACGCCTCGCCATCAAGGGTAACGAAGATGAACTCGATGAACTCGCCCGAGGCGTGAACGCCACGCTCGCAAGGGTCGAACAGCTCATGGAAAGCCTTCAGCAGGTTTCCAGCGACATTGCCCACGACCTGCGAACGCCCCTGTCCCGATTGCGTCAGAAACTGGAAGAGGCGTCGCTGGATGTAAAGTCTCCCGCAGAATTTGCATTGGTACTCGATGACGCACGGCAACAGATCGACGAGATCCTTTCTACCTTCACGGCGTTGCTGGGGATCGCACAAATCGAGGCAGGCGTACTGAAGAAGAAATTTGTCCCTATCTCGCTAAGTGAGTTGTGCCAGTCTGTCGTCGATGCCTATCGAGCCTCTTTTGAAGATGAAGGGCGTGATGTAAGTGCAGAGATTGTTCCGAATGTCACAATCCTTGGTGACCGAAATTTGATTGCTCAAATGGTCGCGAATTTGATCGAAAACGTCCTTCGACACACCCCAACTGGCACACCTATGAATATCTCCTTGGTGACTGAGGGGCCTAAGGCGGTCCTCAAAGTGGCGGACGAAGGTCTGGGAATTCCGGAGCACGAGAGAGAAAAAATATTCAGGCGTTTTTATCGGCTTGATCGGAGCCGAACTTCGCCCGGCAATGGTCTTGGCCTTGCTCTGGTTCACGCAGTTGCGAACCTTCATTCCGCTCATATTGAATTTGGTGCGGGAGATGTTGGCCTCGAGATATCGATTGAATTTCCTTTGACTGCGTCCTGATCCCTATTTGGAAAGGCCAAACCGCGTAGAACTGACTAGAGAACCTGTAGACGGAAATCGTACTGGTATTCTGGGCGAACTTTTCTCAAACTCTCCGCTTGCGCAAACAGGGGCATTAGAAAATTGAACAGTCAAGATTTTCGGGCTTTATTTCACGTTCAACAGATGAGTTTCCATATTTGATGTTCTAGGAAGCTTTGTTTATGGCTCGCTGTTGAAGCGATAGAACATAATTTCTGACATCAACGATCTGTGTTTCTCTGTGGCCAAATTTCCGATCTGCATTGTTTGATTTCAAAATCAAGCGAAACAAAATTGTAGTAATTCCAATTCGTAGCACTCCATATATCTCCAAAAAACTCTCATTTGTGAGTTGATAGAATTGTAATTATGCGTTGATGCCCTCGTCCGCTTAGGTTGCGAGCGGCTCAGATAAAAATTGCCGGATTTCCTGAGATTTGTTCTTGCTTCGGTGGGGGAAGTGTTTGCTGAACAGAATTTTGATTGTCGATGATGACGTGGAGCTAACGGAACTTCTCCGCGAATACATGGAACTTGAAAATTTCCGGTATTAGGTAGCAAACACACCTGTTTAGCGGCAGGGCTGCCATACCGCTTCCATACGAGAGGAAGCCGGTTATGCTGAGACATTCCCGTTTAGTACGGTCAGAAATCAAAGCTTCTGAAAGGTCTCAATCATGGATATCGGCATTGATAGGTTGGTTGAAATGATTGAGGAGAGGTTCGGCAGGCGCGTGTCAACTGTGCTGCTTTGCCTTGTGGTGCTTGCTGTAGGTGGGTACTGCGTAAATCTCATTTACAGATTCATTGTAAGCCCGGTTACTTGGTTAGCCATCAATTTACTTGGCCATATTCAAACCGGAGAAATAGAAATAACGAGATGGCAAGTTATAAGTTGGATTATTTCTCTAATAATGTGGATATTACTAACAATGTTATTCACTTTAATTCTAAAGGCGGTAAATAAACATTTTCAGAGAAAAACAACGGACATTGTTGAAAGAGCGACAAATTTGGGGAAGGAAGTTGAGGTTCAGTTTGTTGAATTAAGGCAATTAGAGAGTGACGTAAAAAGGAGAATATCTGAAAGCCAACTTTTATTAGAAGAAATTGAGCATATAGCCAAAGAAAACAAAATTGATCTTGGCACATCGAATGAGGGCTAAGAAAAACTCAATTTGTTCTCAAGTCGACAGTTCCAACGGCGTCAAGACAAGCCAACAGAAAAGCTGCCGTGAACTTCCCGCGCGCCAGCTTGTTGCGGATATTCACTTCCTTTTCCTCGACGCCTACCCCTGCCAGCTTTTCGACTAGCTGGGCGTAGGTCACGCCTTTTCGTTTTAACTCTGCTTTCAGGAGATTAGCCGCGCGGGCTTCCCAGTCCGTTTTCTCTGCCATGTATCCTCCAAGGGTACAAAAGTATCATATTCGATACTTATGCCCTTGTATGGGATACGTCAACGTACTATATCCGTTACATAAGTAACGGAGACGATGACAAATGGCACAGCATTTCTTACTCAGCGCAAAGGCGCGGACGCTTTCACTACTCAAAGTGATACGCATGTCCGATGAGGAAGCCCTTGAGACGTTCAAGGCGATCCGCTGGGCTGATAATGACGGGGAAGCCTATTGCCCCAAGTGTGGCTGCACGGCTGTCTATGGCTACAAGAGCCGCCCTATCTTCAAGTGCAAGGGCTGTGAGGCCCAGTTCTCGGTCACGTCTGGAACCATCTTCGCCAGCCGGAAGCTCGCCATGCGCGATATTCTAGCCGCAATCGCTATCTTCGTGAACGGCGCTAAGGGCGTCTCTGCCTTGCAGTTGAGCCGTGACCTGGACGTGCAGTACAAAACTGCCTTCGTGATGGCTCACAAGCTGCGCGAAGCAATGGGCGCGAAGGTCCATGCTGAGGAAATCAGCGGCGAAGTCGAAATTGATGGCGCGTACTTCGGCGGCTATGTGAAGCCCGCCAATGAGAAGATCAACCGCCGCGACCGTCGTCTGCTGCGCAACCGTACAGGCAAACGCCGCGTCGTCGTCATCATGCGCGAACGCAATGGCACCACGCTTCCCTTCGTCACCAAGGCCGAAGCCGATGGCGTCGAACGCATCGCCGCGACGGTGAAGGCTGGCAGCACAATCTATGCTGACGAGGCTTCACACTGGGATGCTCTGCACGGTCGTTTCCTGACCAAGCGTATCAATCACTCTGAGGCCTATTCGACCAATGAAGCCTGCACCAACATGGCGGAAAGTTTCTTCTCCCGCCTGCGTCGTGCCGAGATTGGAACGCATCACCATATCTCAGGCCGCTATCTTCATGCGTATGCGAACGAGATGGCTTGGCGCGAAGACAATCGCCGCGTTTCAAATGGCGAGCAATTCATGATGGTGGTGGGTGCTTCGCTGGCCCATCCGGTCAGCCGGGAGTGGAAAGGTTACTGGCAGCGTCGGGCAGTTTATCCACAGGTTTAATGCGAGGTAATCCTTGACGAATCATTAACGTAGCAGGAACCTCGGGGGTCGATTTGATTCTCGACAAAAGGAAAGGCCAGCCGCATTTGCCGTGCGACTGGCCTCAATAGCAACCGCCGGATAGGGCGGAATGTGATCACCAGCGGACATTGGAGTCTTTACGGTAGTTCGTCAAGCCCTATCCTGCCTTTTTAGAAAGGCCAGTGAAATGGCTACTGGTAGAAGACGGGGATCACGAAGCGTTACCCCGAAAATGGCTGCGAAGATCAAACACCTGTGCGAACAGGGTTTCTTGCAGCACGACATCGCAGCAAGGTTTGGAATAAACCAAGGCCGCGTCTCTGAAATCAATACTGGGAAAGCATATCAGGGCGTTCCTCCGGACGGGAAACCGCCGGAAGACCCTCAGCCTATGCTTCCTTTTTGATTATGAAACTTGGTGGGGGCTTCTGCCCCCACTTTCAATTTGTCTTCAATGTCCAACGGTTATCCCCTCGTGCGGGGTTCTTCTCGACCAGCCCGCGCTTCCTTTGAGCCTTGAGGGCTTCAAAAGTCCGCCTAGCTATGACGCCGCATAGTTGCTCGTCGGTGGCGTCTAGGCCCTTCTCTTTGATTATGGTCGCGGCCATGTCCTCTACAGAAACGGGAATACCATTCGCCCGTCTCAGTATGGACAGGCAAAGCCTTGGCATCTCCCCATGCAAAATGTCGGGCATCTTGTGCCGGTAAACTCGTTTGGGCGGGATGCTCTCAGGCAGCGAGCCGGGGGCCATTAGCTTAATCGTGCAATCGACATGCTCAAGGTCAGCCCGAAGCCGTTTGGCACGTTTCTCAGCCTCAGCTAGTAAGCCTGCAATCTCTGCTCGCTTTGTCTTCAGCCCAGCAATCACATGGGGTTCTGTCATAAGGGCAAAATACCCCCGGACCCCCGAAGGAAGACAGTAAGGATCAGGTGTGTTTGCTACCTAATACCGATAATTCCCTGTATTTTCTTATGTCAGGGAATATCAGTCGGGGCAGGTTGTCGGCAAGGATTTCCGGTGTCTGGCGGTAGTGGAGACAGTCGGGTCTTTGGTTTGAATCTCCGGATCTTGAGCATTTGAGGCTTGTCGTGATCTGCCGCAAACACTGGACGGTGACGAAATTGGGGTTTCGACCTAGTGCGGGAATAGCTTAAGTTTGGCGGCATGAAAGACGCAGCCATCTATCTCAAACCGCTCGTTGAACCCTCCCAGAAGCGCGCGAAAGAAACATATCGCAGCTTGCTTCGTGCGGCGCAGGAGGTTCTGAGCGAAGGCGGCATTGAGGCCCTTAATTCGAACGCCATCGTCGAGCAGGCGGGTTTGACTGCGCCTGCCTTCTATCGCTATTTCGAAAACAAGCACAGCATCTTGGCCGTGCTTGGTCGGCAGTTGATGGACACGCAGAACGCTATCGCGGAGAGTACCTTGTCGCTCGATGGAAGCGCGGAGGGCGGCTTTCTGGAACAGACCGAAATATTGTTGCGCAAGACGTTGGAAGTCACGGAAGCCTTCAAGGGGGGCTATGCGCTGATGGTGTCGCTTCGAGCCATACCGGCTCTGCGTCCGATCCGGCTTTCCTCTCACAGTTACGTCGCCAAGCGTCTGACCGATCGCTATCTCGATGTTTATCCTGATGTGGTCCCCGACGATGCCTATGATCGTTTCCGGCTCGCAATTGAAATTGGCTATGCCTGTATTGAAATGCTTCTTGAAACTGATGAGTGCAATCGCGAGCGTGTTATCGTTCGAACAGCGGTGGCTATTCGAGCGATATTCTTCCGATAGGTGAATTAATTAGAGAGGCTTTTTCTGCCCATAGTTGGCGAAGGCTCCGAGGACGGCGTTCATATTATCCTGAGACAGAAGCGTCGGACCGCCAATCGCAAGCGTGCCGTAATAATATGAAGCCTGCACTTCCACTTCTCTTGCGATCATCAATGCTTCCTCAGGCGTACGTCCAAGCGCGATCTGTCCATGATTGGCCATGAGACAGGCACGCCTGCCATCGAGGGTTGTAATGACGCTTTGGGCGAGTTCTTCAGAACCGAAGATTGCATAGGGCGCCAGGCTGATTTCAAAGCCTCCGCTGACAGCCGTCATATAGTGTAGTGGCGGAATGGGCTTGTTGGCGCAGGCAAGTGTCGTGGCGAAGCGCGAATGACTATGTACGACGGCATTGATGTCGGGTCGTCCGGCAAGAAGTCCGACATGCATGCGCCATTCGCTTGTGGGCCTGATCTCGCCTTCATAGGCGCCGTCGCGGTCCAGATTGACGATCGTATCTGGCGTCAGACGATCCGCAGGTATACCTGACGGAGTAACGAGAAAGCGCTCGCCCAATCGGACCGAGGCATTGCCCGCCGTGCCGCTATTGAGGCCGGACGCGCCCATTTCCTGCATCACGGCGACAAGTAGCCCGCGGAGTTCTTCTTCTGACGCGCGAGACATTTATGCTGCCTTTCTTGTCAATTTGCCGAGTGTGCCCAGCCCTTGCGCGACCTGCGCAGCCGTTTGTGTAGCAATCATCATAGCCTCTCTGAAGCTGAGTCCTTGTGACAGGCCACTGATGAAACCAGCACAATATGAGTCGCCACAACTGGTTGTGTCGATGGGTGTGATTGTTTCAGCTGGAACATCGAAGATCTCGCCTGCATTCAAGCCAATACTACCGTTGCCGCCGCGTTTGATGATACAGGCGTGAGCGCCCATGCCGACAAATGTCCTGAGCGCCTCCTCGGATGAAACATTGCCAAGCAATACGCGGACTTCGGCTTCGCTTGGCATAAAGCAATCGACATTTGGCAGCAGGGCCCGTAGGGCCTCGATGGTGTCGGGTTGTGGGGCAATGAGATCGCAAGTGACATAGGTGCCCGCCTTGCGAATTTCCGCGACCTCGGCGAATACTTCGGGCGAGGAGAGGTTCGGGAAGCCGACGCCGCCGAAGTGGAAAAAACGCGAAGCCTTTGCCGTTTTGATGGCGGCTGCATCAAGCCCGGTCATGATGCTTGCGCCAAACATATGAAAGACCGGCCTGTCGCCATTCGTACGAATAGTCAGCACGCTGGTGGATGTCGGCAATGAATCCATTCTTTCGATATGGGTGCAATCGATGCCTTCCTTGGCGAGAAGACGTAGCACGACGTCACCGTTGACGTCCTGGCCGACAGCGGAAATCACCGCCACGTGGAGCCCGAGAGCGGCGGCAACCATGGCGGCACCTGAGGCGGTTCCTGCCGGAGCAAGCGCAATTTCATCGACGAGGGTCGGCTGATCGGTTTCGGGCAGGGCATCGACCGGACGAACCAGGATATCCAGTGTCGTTAATCCCACACATGTGAGTTCGGGCATCGTCTTTATTCCTCCGGTTCGTAAAAGCCTCTTGCCTGGGGCCCCGGATCAATATAGTAGTAATTACTACTGTTCTGCAAGAGGAGGCACGCGGTGAGCGGCAAGATCGATCAGGAACTCAAGGCGAGAGCGGCCAAGGTCATTCCGGGCGGCATGTATGGTCATCAATCTGTGGGGCTTTTGCCGGCAACCGCACCGCAGTTCTTTGGCCGCGCGGAAGGGGCCTATCTCTGGGACGTGGATGGAAAGCGCTATATCGATTTCATGTGCGGCTATGGCCCAAATCTATTTGGTTACTGCCATCGCGAAATTGACGCTGCCTATGTGAAGCAGATGTCGGAAATCGACGTGGCGACCGGTCCGACGCCGCGCATGGTCGAGCTCGCCGAAGCCTTCACCGGTATGGTGACACACGCTGACTGGGCGATGTTCTGCAAGAATGGCACGGATGCCTCCAGCATGGCGCTGCTGACAGCGCGCGCCTACCGCGGTCGCAAGAAAGTGCTGATGGCGAGCGGCGCCTATCACGGGGCCGCGCCATGGTGCACGCCCATTCCTGCCGGAACCGTGCAGGAGGATCGCGTGCATTTCATATATTATCAGTATAATGACGTTAAAAGTCTTGAAAACGCCGTAGCCGAGGCGGGCGATGACCTGGCTGCGATCTTCGCGTCACCCTTCAAACATGACGTCTTTGTCGATCAACAGCTTCCTGACCCGGCTTATGCCCGACGTGCGCGAGAACTATCCGACGAAAAGGATGCGCTTCTGATCGTCGATGACATTCGTGCAGGCTTCCGCATCGAGCGTGATTGCAGCTGGAACCACCTTGGCGTACAGCCTGATCTCTCGACATGGGGCAAGGATATTGCGAACGGTCATCCAATTTCCGCCATTCTTGGCAACGATCGTGCAAAAGAGGCGGCATCGCAAATCTACGTAACGGGCTCTTTCTGGTTTGCGGGGGCAGCGATGGCTGCGTCGCTCGAAACGCTAAGCTTGATAAAAACGTCGGACTATCTCGAACGCATCATCGCATTGGGCAATCGCCTTCGCGAGGGGCTGAACCTTGTTGCATCTGCGCGCGACCTGCATCTCAGTCAAACCGGCCCGGCGCAGATGCCTTTGATCATGGTGGTCGATGACGAGGGGCATTGCGACTTTGACAAGAGCACAGCCTTTGCTGGCGGAATGCTCGAAGGCGGCGCCTATTTTCATCCTTTCCACAATATGTTCATCGGCGCGGCCGTGACAGAGGCTGACATCGATCAGACGCTTGAAATAGCTGATGGCGTCGCTAAACGAATGTCGGCTTCCGTTACCGCCTGAGTCGTTTCAGGATGAGAGGACTCATTCATGTCGCAGCAGATGGAGCCGTCACCTCAGACATTCAGTCAGATTTCTATTGCGCTTCTGATTGGATCACTGGCGCTTCTGGTGTTGGGATTGCAACCGATCCTGCTCGGCGGCCTGGCCGATGCTCATCGGATTACGCTCGCTGGTCTTGGCCTTGTCGCTATGGGAGAGATTGTGGCGATAGGCATCGGCGTCGCGGTAAGTGACGCTATCCTGCCAGCGTCAGCGCATCGTCTGGTCGCTATCGTTGCGGCGCTTGTCGTGGCGGGAATCGACGTCGGCACATTGGCGGTGGCGGGTGATGGGACCATTCTTATCTTGCGAGCTGCGGCGGGACTGTTGGAGGGGGCATTGATATGGGTTGCCACCACGACAATCATCCGCACCCGTGAGCCGGATCGTGTTGCTGCCATTTTTGTCGTGGTGCAGACCGTGGCGCAAGCAGTCGTTGCAGGTTTGATCGCAAGGATCGTTGTTCCGGAAATGGGTTGGCGGGGCGCTTTTGCCTTGCTCGCAGCATTGCTCGGAATTGGGGCCTTGTTTGCTGTTGGACTGAACCCAAAACTCGCACCGATCGAGAAAGAAGAAGACGGGGCGATTGTCTGGCAGTTGAGCTATTTTTTGGTGCTCGCCATTGCATTTCTGCAAATGGCGGCGCTTGGTGCTTTCTGGACCTATCTGGAGCCCCTCGCGCTCAGCGCAGGCTTTGGGCAGCAGGACATACAGACACTCACATCCGGCATCCTCCTGATCCAGGTATGTGGCGGCATCGCGGCTACTCTGCTTATCCGCCGCCTCAACGTTGCAGTTACACTTTCTGTCGGCGGCGTTATTCTCGGGCTGGTGACTGGGGTGATCTATTTTTTACCGCAAGGCGCAACCGTTGGATTTACGGTTCTCTGTGCGGTCTTTGGTCTGGCCTGGCTGTTTCTCAATCCGTTTCAGTTTGGATTGGCGTTTCGTGCAGACGGTACGGGCAGACTTGCGCTCGTTGTGCCCGCGGCGCAGTTGCTGGGTTTGGCTTTCGGGCCGTTGATTTCATCCTTCATTGTTGGCGACGATAATGTTCGCGCCGTAACATTGCTGAGTTTTGTATTGGCCACGGCGTCTGCCCTTGTGACCTGGATTGGCCGGGGACTCTGGCTCAAGGCGCAACCCATGCCCGCAGAAAGCTATGCCGGCAAGGCCGTGCTGATTGCGGGGGCTTCCTCCGGTATCGGTCGGGTTCTGGCCCTGCGCTTAGCGGAAGAAGGCGCCAATCTAATTGTCACGGCACGTCGGCGTGAAAAGTTGGAGAGCCTGGCTGAAGAAGCGAAAAAATTTGGCGTTCAATGCCTGGCGCTGCCTGCCGACGCCGAAAGCGCTGAAGCTACCGCAGAGGTTATCGCGCGTGCGGTTGAGAAATTTGGGCGCATCGATCTTGCGGTCCTCAATGTCGGTGGTGCCCCTGCCCTCGATATGCGTGAGATGAGCGCTGGCGATGTCACGGCCTATATGCGCTCCAACTACGATACAATCGTGAATTATCTCTTCCCCATGATTGACCAGATGGCGGCGCAAAAGGGTGGGGTGATCGCTCATACGAATTCGCTGGCGGGTTTTCTGGGTTTACCTCTGCAAGGACCTTATTCGGCGGCCAAAGGCGCATTGCGACTTTTGATCGACGCCTGCCGTATTGAGTTTGCAAAAGACGGCATTGAATTTCTCTCGATCTATCCGGGTTTTATTGCGACAGAGGCGACAGCTGACGACGGCATGCCGGCGCCCATGGAGCTTTCGGAAGATCAGGCCGTCGAGCATATGTTGACGGCAATTCATCATCGGCGCTGGGACTATGCTTTTCCACTGCAGACAAGTCTGTTGGTGAAGCTCGCCGGCATTCTGCCGAAGCCTGTAACGAAGGCGATTCTGACGAAGGACTATCACATTCAACATGCTCGGTTGGTGGCGATGAAGGCCGCTGGATTTATAAAGAGAGGTTGAGGAAGACAAGATGGAAAAGGCATTGGTGACGGGCGGCAGTGGCTATGTTGGTGGACATCTTGTCGATCTGCTGCTGAGAGAGGGATATAAGGTCAATGCGACCGTCCGCAGTCTGGCTAATCCCGAAAAGCTGAAAAGTCTGACAGAGCTGCAGGCGCGCTATCCCAACCAGCTTGAACTCTTCGAGGCCGACCTGGTCAGGCCGGGGTCCTTTGAGACGGCGATGAAGGGTTGCGAAACTGTATTTCATGTCGCCTCTCCTTTCCTTCTCCCCGAGCAGATCAAGGACGGTCAACGCGAGCTTGTCGATCCTGCACTTCAGGGTACGCGCAACGTGCTTGGATCGGTTGATGCTTGCGGCAGTGTTACCCGTGTTGTTCTCACATCTACGGTCGGCGCGATATTCGGTGACTATATCGACGTTCCCACATTGCAGGGCAATGTCTTGCAGGAATGCTTTTTCAATACGACGAGCACGGTGGAAAATAACCCTTATCACTACTCCAAAGTGGTGGCGGAGCAGGAAGCCTGGGCAATCTGCAACCGTCAAAAGCGCTGGACCATGGTCGCCATCAATCCCGGTCTGATCCTCGGGCCCACGCTGACGCTTTCCTCCGACTCTGGCAGTCTCTTTTTGCTCGATGAATTGCTCAGAGGTTCTTTCTTTTATGGGGCGGCTGATTTCGCCTTCACCTATGTCGATGTGCGTGACGTTGCGCTTGCGCATCTGCGTGCCGCGTTGAACGAGAAGGCGAGTGGTCGTTACATCCTTGCCGAGAGGGGTATGATTTCTCTCTTCGAAATGGCGAAGATGATCAGGCCATATCATCGCAAGGCCTATCTGCTACCGCGTTATCAGTTGCCGCATTGGGTGATCCGTCTCGTCGGTCCCTTTTTTGGCCTGACGCAAGAGTATATCCGCCACCATCTCGGCATTCGCTTCACCGTCGATAACCATCGCAGCGTTGAAGAACTTGGCATCGTCTATAGATCCGCGGAAGAAACGCTGGCCGATCACTACCGGTCCTGGCAGGCGTGGCGAGGTTGATGGAGTAGGGGCGGTGACAGGACAACGTCCCGAGTGAGTTCCACGTCCTCGTCTTGCACGGTTTAACATGAGGTTTTCAATGTCCCACACCGACGAGCCGGATTCCGTCAAGCGCAACGCACAAACCCCCGAGGGGAGTGTTCTGGAAATTGCTGACCTGATGGTGTGGACGGCTCCCACCTTCGGCATTTGAATGCCAGGATTGAGTTGCTGTTTA
>Ga0098040_1000923_pt1 | contig 13201 bp, 10 predicted proteins | sample 7_EtaG_FD_75065 | JGI IMG/M metagenome (GOLD analysis project Ga0098040, IMG submission 75065) | Marine viral communities from the Subarctic Pacific Ocean - 7_ETSP_OMZ_AT15161 metaG | ecosystem: Environmental > Aquatic > Marine > Oceanic | place: Pacific Ocean | collected 2015-01-08
GCGCGCCTTCGTCCTTACCGCCGAGCGCCAAGGCCTTGGCGTGAATCTTGTCGACGTTCTCGCGCGAACCGACGGCCAGCGCCACCATGTCGCCATTGCCGACGGTCGCCGGATTGCCGTTGAAGGGCTTGATCACGCCGACCATCGGGCCCTGGCCATTCGACCAGAGGATGAGGCGGTCGCCATCTTCCATCACGCGCTTGGCGCCGAGCAAGCCAAGAAGTTCATCGTAAAAAGCGCCGGCCTTTTTGCGGTCGTTGCTGCCGAGCGTCACGTAACCGATCATTTGTCAGTCTCCCTGTTATCGTTTCTTGTTGTAAAAATTTCAGGGCGCAAAACTGGATCGCGCCTTGATGCCCCAGTGACCATCTTCATTGGTCACGACATAGATTGAGTCATAGTGACCTATGACGCTGCCATCCTCGCGATATCGCGTGAAGCGCGTATCGAGATGAACCTTGTCGGCACCGGCATGAATAACCTCACGCCGATCCCATCCCGAATGATGCCAGCCATCGCCCAGTGCCGTATCGAACAGGTTCGGCTTGTGAAAGCCGGGCTCGATGATCGTCAGCGTATTGGACGCCAGTCGCACACTCGGAAAATTGAACGTCTTTTCCCACGCGGGCAGATCCCGCGCATTAAAAGCGGCCATGAAGTCGTCGAGACACTTCATGGCCGCGTCAATGCTTTCGCCAAAGTCACTCATTCGACGAGCAACGGTACTTTCGGCGTTGAACCGCCACCATTGCCGCTGGTGTCGCCACCCTTCTTCTTTTTAGGCGGAGGCGCAGCGCGCGGCGGGGCTTCCTCGATATCGAAGACGAGCGTATCGTCGTCGCCGACCTTGACCTTGACGTGACCGCCCTTGATCAGGCGACCGAAGAGGACTTCGTCGGCCAGCGGCTTCTTGATCGACTCCTGGATGACGCGAGCCAGCGGACGCGCACCCATCTGATCGTCGTAGCCGCGTGTCGCCAGCCAGTGATTGGCTTCCGGCGTCAGCTCGATCGTGACATTGCGATCCGAAAGCTGCGCATCAAGCTGCATGACGAACTTTTGCACCACGCTGGCAATCACATCTTCCGGCAGCGCTGCGAACGGAATGATCGCATCGAGACGGTTGCGGAACTCCGGCGTGAAGAGCTTCTTGATTGCATCTTCGTCCTCGCCTTCGCGCTTGTGACGCCCGAAGCCGATGGCATTCTTCTGAGCTTCCGACGCGCCCGCATTTGTCGTCATGATGAGAACGACATTGCGGAAGTCGATCTTCTTGCCGTTGTGGTCCGTCAGCTTGCCGTGATCCATGACCTGCAACAGGATGTTGAAGAGGTCGGGATGTGCCTTCTCGATTTCGTCAAGCAGCAGGACGCAATGCGGATGCTGATCGACGCCATCGGTGAGCAGACCACCCTGGTCGAAACCGACATAGCCGGGCGGCGCGCCGATGAGACGCGAGACGGTGTGACGCTCCATATATTCCGACATGTCGAAACGCAGCATCTCGACGCCGAGGATGGAAGCGAGCTGACGCGCGACTTCGGTCTTGCCGACGCCTGTCGGGCCGGAGAAGAGATAGGAACCAATCGGCTTTTCCGGTTCGCGCAAACCGGCACGCGCCAGCTTGATCGAAGCGGCGAGCGCATCGATGGCCTTGTCCTGCCCGAAGACGACACGCTTCAGCTCGACATCGAGATCCTTAAGCTTCTCGGTGTCCGACTTCGAAACGGACTTGGGCGGAATGCGCGCCATGGTCGAAATCACGTTTTCGATTTCCACCACGCCAATCGTCTTCTTGCGACGCGACTCCGGCAGAAGCATCTGGGATGCGCCCGCCTCGTCAATCACGTCGATCGCCTTATCGGGCAACTTGCGGTCGTGCATATACTTCGACGAAAGTTCCACCGCCGACTTGATGGCATCCGCCGTATAGCGAACCTTGTGGAACTCTTCGTAATAAGGCTTCAGACCTTTCAGAATCTTGATCGAGTCCGAAACGGAAGGTTCGGCCACGTCGATCTTCTGGAAGCGGCGAACGAGCGCCCGGTCCTTCTCGAAGTGCTGGCGATATTCCTTGTAGGTCGTCGAGCCGATGCAGCGCAGCGAGCCGCTGGCAAGCGCAGGCTTGAGCAGGTTGGAGGCATCCATCGCGCCGCCGGAAGTGGCGCCCGCACAGATGACGGTGTGGATTTCGTCAATGAACATGATCGCGCCCGGATAGGCCTCGATCTCCTTGATGACCGCCTTGATGCGTTCTTCAAAATCGCCACGGTAACGCGTGCCCGCAAGCAGCGTGCCCATGTCGAGCGAGAAGATCGTGGCGTCCTTCAGAACCTCCGGAACTTCGCCGTTGACGATACGCCGCGCCAGACCTTCAGCGATAGCTGTCTTGCCAACACCGGGATCACCGACAAAGAGCGGATTGTTCTTGGAACGACGGCAAAGGATCTGGATCGTGCGTTCCACTTCCTTTTCGCGCCCGATCAACGGATCGATCTTGCCGGACTTCGCCTTCTCGTTGAGGTTGACGCAATAGGCATCCAGCGCCTCGGTCGAACGATCCTTGCCGCGCGACTTCTCACCCGCAACGGGCTCGTCGTCGTCCGCGCCATGCACGGGACGTGTTTCGTTCATATCGGCGCGCTTGGCGATGCCGTGGCTGATGTAATTCACCGCGTCGTAACGCGTCATGTCCTGCTCCTGCAGGAAATAGGCGGCATGGCTTTCGCGCTCGGCAAACATGGCGACAAGCACATTGGCGCCCGTCACTTCATCGCGGCCCGAAGACTGGACGTGAATGACGGCGCGCTGAATGACGCGCTGGAAACCGGCGGTCGGCTTGGAGTCCTCACCGTCGTCGACGACGAGGCTCGACAATTCATTGTCGATGTAATTGATGAGTTGCTGCTTCAACACGGCCGTATCGACGTTGCACGCCTTCATGACGGCGGCGGCGTCCTGGTCTTCCATCAACGCCAGCAGCAAATGTTCGAGCGTCGCATATTCGTGATTTCGGTCATTGGCCAAAGCCAGTGCCCGATGTAGGCCTTCTTCCAGACTCCGTGAAAATGTCGGCACTTAAGACCTTTCCTTCCGCTGCGTAGGAGCCCTGCGACTCGAACCCGCGCTATAAAGCTTACTCTCTCTCCATCGTACATTGCAGCGGATGTTGGTGCTGCCGTGCGAAATCCATAACCTGTGTCACCTTGGTCTCCGCAACTTCATAAGTGTAAAGTCCACAGACACCGACCCCATGCTGATGCACATGGAGCATGATCCTGGTCGCGTCTTCCCTGCCTTTGTTGAAGAACTGCTCCAGCACCACGATAACGAACTCCATGGGCGTGTAGTCGTCATTGAGCAGCAGAACCTTGTAAAGCGAAGGCTTCTTTGTCTTCGGCTTGACCTTTGTGACGACGCCGGTGTTCACACCGTCATCGTCGTCACCAAGCCGCCTGTCGTCATCAGACATGCTTCGATCCTGCGATATCGCTCAACAACCGGCCAATCTCCCATCCCGGCAAGCCGGTACTCAATTCCAAAAAGACGCCCATAACGTCCCAAACCAATCCATCGGCACGACTCTCTCCGACGCCCCTATTAGATAGGTCAATTCGGGAAAATTCAAAGCCCCGCCAGCGTTTCATCGGGATTTATCCGTGCAAATTCACAAATCGCTCATCCGGATTTGTCCAATCGGGCCCGATCCCGATTTTTCTGCACCCTTCGTCGAGAGTCGTTCAGCCCGTCCGGAGAAGGTCGCTGACAGGCCGAAAAAGTCTTAACAAAATTGAAATTGCCGCTGGTTATGATGACCAAGGATACGAATTACTCTGCAACCCACAGAAATATAGAGATTTTTTGGACCAAATCGGCTGACAGGGATTCACATTTGGATTCCGGCAAGCTAGAATCACGAGGCGGAGTATGAAGCAGAATGACAGCGGACTTGGAGACGCTGGTCTGCAGGAACACGCACTTTAGGGGTGACTGGGGTTATGAAGGCGTTTGCGTTCAAGGCTTCGACACGAAGGTTCGCGTTTGGCGACATCGGTCTGCGCGGTCTTTTGGCGACTGTTGCTCTTGCCCTGACGATCGGCCTGACGACCACCGCCGCCGAGGCATTCACGCCCAAGTCAGCTTCACTGGTGATGGACGCCAGCAACGGTCGCATCCTCTATTCGAACAATCCCGATGAACGGTGCTACCCCGCCTCGCTCACCAAGGTGATGACGCTCTATCTCCTCTTCAGCGAACTCGAACAGGGCAAGCTCACGCTCAACACGCGTTTGCCGGTTTCGCGGCACGCCGCCAATCAGGCGCCTTCGCGTCTGGGTCTGAAGCCCGGCGAAACCATTCGCGTGCAGGATGCCATCCTTGCCCTCGTCACGAAGTCGGCCAATGACGTCGCCGTCGTCGTCGGCGAAAAGCTCGGCGGCACGGAAACGAACTTCGCAAAGATGATGACCGCCAAGGCCAAGCAACTTGGCATGACGCGCACGCGCTACATGAATGCATCGGGACTGCCGAACAGGCAGCAGATGACGACCGCACGCGATCAGGCCAAATTGGCCAAGCGCATCCAGAGCGATTTTCCGCAGTATTATCGCTATTTCAGCACCCGCACCTTCGCCTGGGATGGTCGCGTCTTCAAAAACCACAACCACCTGCTTGGAAAATATGACGGCATCAGCGGTCTCAAGACTGGCTATACCGCCGCTTCCGGCTTCAATCTCACGACATCCGTCCAGCGCAATGGACGCTCTGTGATCGGTGTCGTTCTCGGCGGCAAGACTTCGCGCGCGCGCGACAAGGAAATGGTCGCCATCCTCGACCGCACCATCCCGAAAGCCGTCGTCATGCGGGATACGGGCATCAAACTTGCCTCCAATGAGCCCGCGCCGACGCCGATCAAACGACCCCAGAGCGAAGCGCTCGATAACCTCGTTGCTTCCCTGGACGATCCCGACCCGGATGAAGAATCCTACACAGGCACCGAACAGGTCGCGAGCCTGAGCACACCCGCGCCCAAGCCATTGCCGGTGGCGTCAGAGCCGCCCGCGACCAAGACGATCGTCACGACGACCGTCGCCCCGCAGGTCGCAACCCGGACGGCCGCCCCGCTTGACCAGGCCACCGCCTATGCACTCGCGGCGCTGGGCAAGGCTGAAGGTCCCGTCCGCCGCGTCGGTCGCGACCTTGGCGGTCTCATCGTGACCCCGGCTCAGGCCAGCGAAGGCGTGCAGGCGACAACGCCGGTCGCCTTGAGGGATACGACGGTCGATGAATCCGACCAGAGCCAGAAGAAGATGACCTCTCATGGCTGGACAGCCAGTGACCCGCTCATCCCCAATGGCAGCTGGGTGATCCAGATCGGCGCCTATAGCGATCAGGGCGATGCCGTTTCCAGAATTCGCGATGCGATGAAGGCTGCCCCTGTCGAACTCGGCAAGGCTGTTCCCGTCACCATCCCGGTGAGGTCCGCCGACAACAAGACGCTCTATCGTTCGCGTTTCGGTGGCTTCGAGGATGAAAAGCAGGCGCGCAATGCCTGCGGACGTCTGGCGCGCGAACGCATCTCCTGCATCGCCATTCCGCCCGCAAACTGGAGCCTGCCGCAAGGCGACAGCGCAAAACCCAGCGCCCGGGGCTAAGCCGCGCCTGCGGCCCGCGTCCCTTCGTCTTCCATTTGACGCCCTTCGAAATAAGGCAGATTGAGCACCTCCAGCAGGCCGCGAACTTCCGAGCGGGCCGCAATGTGGGACATGGACAATTGCGTATCGACCCCCTCCGAACGAAGGTCGAGCAGGGTCAGGCCGGACGGAAACATTTCGCGGAAGATCACGCGCTCACCAAAGCCCGGCGCGATGCGAAAGCCGATCCGGTCGGCCAGATCATCAAGAACCGTCTCGACGCGCCGCTTGTTCTTGGCCGCCAGCGAAGACAGGCGGTTGCGCATGACGATCCAGTCGATCTCGCCGCCATCCGTCATCAGCCTGCGCTTGCGGCTCTCCCAGACCATCTCGGCATAGACCGAAGGCCCTTTGATCTTCCAGCTCTGGGGATCGACGCGGCCCAACAGATCGAAATCGACGAAACTGTCGTTCATCGGCGTAATCAGCGTATCCGCCACCGCATGCCCCAGCCGGGACAGAAAAGTATCCGTACCCGGACAGTCGATCACCACGAAATCATTTTCAACGGCAAGGCGCGTGAAAGCGCTTTCGAAGGCCTGCCGCTCGACCGCCTGCGCCTCGCTCACGTTTTCAAGTTCGGATCTCGGCAAGACGACATGATCGGGCATGACAAGATTGACGCCTGCGCCTTCCGCCCAGACCTTCCTGTTTTCCACATACCGCGTCAGGGAACGCTGCCGTCCGTCGAGGTCCATCGACCCGACCTTTGCCCCTTCATGAAGCAAGAGAGTAATGACATGCATCGCGGTCGTCGTTTTCCCCGAACCGCCTTTTTCATTACCGAGCACAATGGCGTGAGCGCCACTCCGCCCACGAGCCGAATTGGTCATTTGGCCCCCGAGCCTGACTTAATTGGAATCACAAAGGCAAGTCTTAGCCGACCCATCAATGGCGTCAACAGGACTCAACCTGACATTACCATTAGTCCACAATCCACAGGATTCTTTCAATTTCACAGAATCCCGGGATGACAAGACCATAGAAGCTGTGCAGACTTTCCTCGTTGGGTGATTTCAAGGACGATTTGCGCGAGTCGCAGTCTTACCTCAATGCCCGGTTGCTACGCCTCGCACACCAACCCTGCTGAACAGTTTTTCCTCGTTCCCGCAGGCGCTCTATGATCCAAGCCCGAATTTACGACAAATCGTCTTTGTCTGTTTCCCTATGCGCGTAAGTCTCAGGAGTTCAACTTCAAGGGGGTACACTGCATATGTCGGACGACACGAAAAAGGTCGGATCGGTCGCCTACCACAATCCCGGTTCCGAATATTTTGAAAAACGCGGCCTCAAACGCTATGCGGGCGTCTGGTCACTCTGGGCGCTGGGCGTCGGCGCCGTTATTTCAGGCGATTTCTTCGGCTGGAATTTTGGCATTCCATCGGGCGGCTTCGGCGGCCTCCTCATCGCCACCATCATTATCGCGGTCATGTATATCGGCATGGCCTATTCACTGGCTGAAATGTCTCCGGCGCTGCCCCACACAGGCGGCGCCTATTCATTTGGGCGAACCGCCATGGGGCCCTGGGGCGGCTTCGTCACGGGTCTTGCCGAAAACATGGAATATGTTCTGACCCCCGCCGTCATCGTCGTCGGCATCGCGAGCTACATGAGTTCGATCTCCATGTCGCTCTTCGGCTTCGATCTGCCGCCGTGGGTCTGGTGGGCGATCTTCTATGCGATCTTCGTCGGCCTCAACATCTGGGGCGTCGAACTCACCTTCCGCTTTACGGTCTTCATCACCTTCATCGCGCTTGGCATTCTCGTCGTCTTCTGGATTGGCGCCATTCCCCATTTCAGCTGGGATCTGGCGCTCGACGTGCCGCCGACCGAAGGCAACAGCACCTTCCTGCCCTTCGGCTGGGCAGGTGTCGCGGTGAACCTGCCCTTCGCCATCTGGTTCTTCCTCGCCATCGAACAACTGCCGCTGGCGGCCGAGGAATCGCATTCGCCTGAAAAGGACATGCCCAGAGGCCTGATCTTCGGCATCGGCACGCTGGTGGTCGCGGCCTTCCTCACCCTCTTCCTCAACGCCGGTATCGAACCCGGCGCGGCGAAAGTGGGCGCGGACCCGAACCCGCTGTTCCTCGCGCTCCAGACGATCTTCGGCCAGGGCGTCGGCGCTTCGCTCCTTGCCCTCGTGGCGGTGGCGGGTCTCGTCGCGAGCTTCCACACGATCATCTACGCCTATGGCCGCAACATCTATTCGTTGTCGCGGGCGGGTTACTTCCCGCACTGGCTGTCGGTGACGCATGGGTCGCGCAAGACCCCCCATGTGGCGCTCATTGCCGGTGCGGTCGTCGGCTTCATCGTCTGCCTCATCATCCAGAACTCCGAAGCGATCTTCGGCAAGGTTCCGGTGGGCGCGGTGCTGCTGAACATGGCGGTCTTCGGCGCCGTCATCGCCTATGTGCTGCAGATGGTTTCCTTCGTGATCCTGCGCAGGAAGCTGCCGCACATCCCCCGGCCCTATGTGAGCCTCTTCGGCGAGGCGGGCGCCATCGTCGCCGCCCTCATCGCGGCGGGCACGCTGATCGCTCTCTTCGCCAATCCGGACTACCGGGTCGGCATCTATGGCGTCGCAATCTGGTATGTCGCGGGCATCGTCTATTTCGCCGTCTATGGCCGGCACAAGCTGGTCTATTCGCCGGAAGAGGAATTTGCTGTCAAACACGCCATGAACGCAGCAGACTGATCTGACAAGATTGAGGACGGCGGCCCTCGCCGCCGTCCTCTTTTTATGACCAAGACCCGGCCCAAAGCAGGAGTTTCCGTCCATGAAAGGCAAGCTAACCCTCGACCAGTTGTCGAACCTCATCTCCAACGGAGAAATCGACACCGTCATCATGGCGATGCCAGATATGCAAGGCCGTCTGGTCGGCAAACGCATGCAGGCGGGATATTTCCTCGACACCGCCGTCCATGAAACACATGCCTGCAACTATCTGCTCACCGTCGACACCGACATGGAACCGGTCCCCGGCTACAAGGCGGCAAGCTGGTCGGACGGCTATGGCGACTTCGTCCTGAAGCCCGACATGTCGACACTCCGGCGCATCCCCTGGCTGCCCGGCACGGCGCTCGTCATCTGCGATACGCTCGACCACCACGGGGACGACGTGCCCCACGCCCCGCGCGCCATTCTGAAGAAACAGCTGAAACGCCTCGCCGCCAAAAAGATGATGGCGAACACGGCCTCGGAACTCGAATTCTACCTCTTCAACGATACATTCGAGGCTGCCGAAGAAAAGCATTTCAAGGACCTGAAAGCGGCGAGCAATTACATTCAGGACTATCAGATCTTCGCCACTTCCAAGGAAGAGTCCGTAATGCGCGCCATCCGCAACGGATTGGAAGGCGCGGCGATCCCGGTCGAAAACTCCAAGGGCGAATGGGGCGCAGGACAGGAAGAAATCAACATCCGCTATGCCGAGGCGCTGGAAATGGCCGACCGGCATACGATCCTGAAAAACGCCATCAAGGAGATCGCCTTTCTTCACGGCAAATCGGCGACCTTCATGGCGAAATGGGACACGGAGAAAGCAGGCTCCTCCTGCCACATCCATATTTCGCTCTGGGACAAACCCGGAAAACAGGCGCTCTTCCACGACCCCAAGAGCAAGCTCTATGGCCTCTCGGAACTGGGCCAGCAATTCCTTGCTGGCCAGATCAAACATGCCCGCGAAATGACCTATTTCCTCGCCCCCAACATCAATTCCTACAAGCGCTTCGTGGGCGGCACCTTTGCCCCGACGAATATCGTCTGGTCAAACGACAACCGCACGGCGGGCTTCCGCCTTTGCGGCTCGGGCAAGAGCCTGAGGGTGGAATGTCGCATTGGCGGCGCGGACCTTAACCCTTACCTTGCCTTCGCCGCCCTGATCGCCTCGGGTCTCGAGGGCATCGACCAGAAGCTGAAACTTGAGCCCGAGTTCAAGGGCGACGCCTATGTGGGTGAAGGCATCCCGACGCTGTCCAAGAACCTTCGCGGCGCACTGGCGGACCTTGGCGGCTCGAAAGCGCTCAAGAGCAAACTGGGCAAGGATGTCGTCGAACACTATGTTCATGCCGGTGAGTGGGAGCAGCTTGAATACGACCGCAAAGTAACAGACTGGGAAGTCGCAAGAGGATTTGAACGCGCATGAGTACCCAAACGCTAAAAGTAGTCTCCCCCGTTGACGGCAGCGTCTATGCCGAACTGCCTCTCGCTTCCGAAAAGGATATCGACACCACCCTCAACAATGCGAAACGCGCGCAGGCCGCCTGGCGTCACTCAACCATCGCCGAACGCGCCGCCCTCGCGCTGCGCTTCACCGAAGCCTTCGTCGCCATGAAGGATGAAGTCGTGCCGGAACTCGCCTGGCAGATGGGCCGTCCCATCGCCTTCGGCGGCGGCGAGGTCAAAGGCTTTGAAGAACGCGCGCGCTATATGGTGGACATCGCTGGCGAGTCTCTCGCCGACATCGACGTCGGCCCCAAGGAAGGCTTCAGGCGCTGGATCAGCCGCGAGCCGCTCGGCGTCGTGCTCGCCATTGCGGCCTGGAATTATCCCTATCTCATCGCCGTCAATGTTGTGGTCCCCGCCATCATGGCTGGCAACGCCGTGATCCTGAAGCACTCGGGTCAGGTGCCGCTCTGCGCCGACCGCTTCGCCGCCGCCTTCAAAAAGGCTGGCGCGCCGGAAGGGCTCTTCACCTCCATTCACATGAGCCATGAGCTGACCGAAAAGACGATTGCCGATCCACGTGTGGACTATGTCGCCTTCACCGGTTCCGTCGCAGGCGGACACGCGGTCGTGAAGGCTGCTGCGGGCCGCTTCATCGGTATCGGCCTCGAACTCGGCGGCAAGGACCCGGCTTACGTGCGGCCCGATGCCAATATTCCTTTCGCCATCGAGAACCTTGTCGATGGCGCCTACTTCAACTCCGGCCAGTCCTGCTGCGGACAGGAACGGCTTTACGTCCACGCCGACGTCTACGACAAATTCGTCGATGGCTTCGTGGACCTTGCAAAGACATACAAGCTTGGCTCGCCGCTCGACAGCGCCACGACGCTCGGGCCGATGGTGCGCACCTCAGCCGCCTCATTCGTGCGCGGCCAGATCGAAAGCGCGGTACGCGGCGGCGCAAGAGCGCTGATCGATGAAAAGCTTTTCGCTGCCTCCAAACCCGGCACGCCCTATCTCGCGCCGCAGGTGCTGGTCGATGTGAACCACCAGATGGATGTCATGCGCGAGGAAACCTTCGGGCCCGTCATCGGCATCATGAAGGTGTCGTCCGACGAAGAAGCGATCCAGCTGATGAACGACAGCCCCTATGGGCTCACGGCTTCGATCTGGACGGAAGACGAAGACGCGGCAACCGCCATCGACGACAAGATCGAAACCGGCACGGTCTTCATGAACCGCTGCGACTATCTCGACCCCGCGCTCCCCTGGACCGGCGTCAAGGACACCGGACGCGGCGCCACGCTTTCGCGCGTCGGCTATGAATTTCTGACACGGCCCAAAGGCCACCACCAGCGGATCAAGACATCATGATCGACCAATATGCCTCGCTCACAGGCAACTGGAACTTCCCCACCAAGATCCGCTTCGGCGCAGGCCGCATCAGCGAGCTGGCGGACGCCTGCCGGGCCGTCGGTATCCGCCGTCCACTGATCGTCACCGACCCGGGCTTGAAGCCCCTGCCGATGATCATGGACGCCATCGGCACGCTGGAACACGCGGGCATTGCTTGCGGTCTCTTCGCCGACGTGCATCCGAACCCCGTCGGTGAGGACGTCGAAAAGGGCCTGAAAATTTTCCGCAACGGACACCACGACGGCGTCATCGTCTTCGGTGGCGGCAGCGCCATGGACGCGGGCAAGGCCATTGCCTTCATGTCCGGCCAGACGCGGCCTATCTGGGACTATGAGGATCGCGAAGACTGGTGGAGCCGTGCGGACCCCGCCGGCATCGCGCCGGTCATCGCGGTGCCCACGACAGCGGGCACGGGATCGGAAGTCGGCCGCGCCGCCGTCATCGTGGATGAACGCGACCACACGAAGAAAATCATCTTCCATCCGAAGATGCTGCCTGTGGAAGTGATCGCCGACCCGGAACTCACCATCGGGTTGCCGTCGCATATCACAGCGGCGACCGGCATGGATGCGCTGTCGCACAGCCTCGAAGCCTATTGCAGCCCCTTCTATCATCCGATGGCGCAGGGCATTGCTCTGGAAGGCATGCGGCTTTGCCGCGAGTGGCTGCCCGTCGCCGTCAAATCAGGCAGCAATGTCGATGCCCGCGCCTTCATGATGACGGCATCGTCGATGGGCGCGACGGCCTTCCAGAAGGGTCTCGGCTCGATGCATGCGATGAGCCATCCCTGCTCGTCACTGCGCGGCACGCATCACGGCCTCACCAATGCCGTCGTCATGCCCTATGTGCTGCTGCACAACCGCAGCGCCATTGAGGAGCGCCTTGCCGCCGCCGCGCGCTACATGGGCCTGAGGGAACCGAGCTTCACCGGCTTCGTCGATTGGGTGCTGGCGCTCCGCGAGGACGTCGGCATTCCCAATACGCTGAAGGACATCGGCGTCGACACCGACATGATCGCAGAAGCCGCGCCCATGGCATTGGAAGACCCATCGACAGGCGGCAACCCGCTGCCCATGACGGTCGGGGATTATGAAATGCTTTATCGCAATGCGATCGAGGGCCGTCTGATCTGATCGGACCTATTGAGGATGGCCGGGCACCCACGCGCCATTGGCGTCTGTGTGGCCCGGCACCCATCTGCTCGATTTCTCACCCGGCGCCAAGGGCGGAACAACAGGCCCGTCCGTCCGATAGGGCCTGACGAAGCCTCGCGTGCTCTGGTGGCCTGGCACGATATGGGTCGGTTTCTCGATCTTGGGCAGCTCGCCCATCGGCACCGTCTGCGGCTTATAGACATAGGGTTTGGCGGGTTCCCAAGGGAACTCCTGCGCCATGGCGCTTGCCGAGAACGCCACAACCGTCAGACAAGCCAGGAAAATTACGATCCATCCATTCTTCATCTCCTCAATATGGGGAGGCTAATGAGCCTTTCCAACAGATTGAGACCGATCCGCCGATCGTCTATGGTCGCGCCGAATTTGCCGCCTTTGTGAGTAGACCCATGGCTCTCGACACCACCAGCTACAAAATCCCCGTCGCGCGCAGCGTCGCCGACCTTCGCGCGATGATCGCCGATTGGCGCAAGGAAGGCCTGAGCGTTGGCCTCGTCCCGACCATGGGCGCGCTGCACGAAGGCCATCTATCGCTGGTCGACCTCGTCAAGACACGCGCCGACAAGGCCGTGGTGTCGATCTTCGTGAACCCCACACAATTCGCGCCACATGAAGACCTCGACGCCTATCCGCGCACCGAAGCCGCCGACGCAGAAAAGCTCAGCGGCCGCGGCGATCTCATCTTCGCCCCCACAGCTGAGGAGATGTACCCGGAAGGCTTCTCGACAACGATAAACCTCAGCGGCGTCACCGAA
>Ga0098040_1000925_pt1 | contig 13186 bp, 19 predicted proteins | sample 7_EtaG_FD_75065 | JGI IMG/M metagenome (GOLD analysis project Ga0098040, IMG submission 75065) | Marine viral communities from the Subarctic Pacific Ocean - 7_ETSP_OMZ_AT15161 metaG | ecosystem: Environmental > Aquatic > Marine > Oceanic | place: Pacific Ocean | collected 2015-01-08
GTATTTATCCATCGTCGGTTTCGGTTCACACAATCGAAACTGCAAGACAGAAGGCTGGGCTGGCAATCAGCGGCACAGGGGCTACCTCTACGCTAGGGCAATCGTCTAGTCACACAATTTCAGTTTTTGACACATGGGAAAACTGTCATACATATATGGCAGCACTCTATCCAGAGGGGGCGGCTGGAACTCATGACCTGTGGTGCACTGATCGAATGCTTGGTAGATATAAAATAACAGGGTCCGACATGGAGCCACGAGGGCGTCTCCTGTCGCACTGGAAGATGTCGGTGTTTTGTCGAGGTTCTGAATGACCATTGAAGCACCAACACCGAATGGATTTCTGTACGCATGGGTCGACACAGGATTGGCGGGCGCACGTTCTGTCACTCGTCCTGGCGGGGCAGTTATAACGGCGGCTGAAAATTATAGGCCGTTCGCTGAGTGGGTCGCTCTCGTCGATGCCGCAATCTATGCAGACCATGGGTCAAGGCTTGGTTTTGATACTTCTACGGGGATCTGCACGCTCGTTCCTGGCGTGAGTGGTGACTTCCAGTTCGACAGAACAGGGCTGCTCACTGGCATTACAAATGAGCCGGGCACAAACTACGCAGCAACGTCTGGCACTCCAATCACGTCGAACTTCATGCCGGCTGGGGCTATCTGGTTGATGGGAGCCGAAATGTCGACGATTAAAATGGCTAGAGAAATGAAGTTCGATGCGTTTCGATGGAAGCGCGGATATGGATACTCGTGGGGCGGTGCTCGCTTGTATAGCTGGAAACTGACTATGCACAGAGAGTCTTTTGATATGTTTCAAAAGGGGTGGGGTGCAACTGGAAAGGTCACGCTCCGCATGGGTAGTGCGTCTGACATGACGTACACTGGGACAGGCTACACAGGCCAACTCACAGGCCATGTCGTTGGTGTTCAGAACGCTCGATGGCTAGGGCCGGCTGCTGACGTTGCAGAGGTTTCGATTGTGATTGCGGGGGCTGACTAATGGCAACTTCGTTTAATGAAGCACTCGGGCGAGGCTATTCAGTTGTATACTGCCTTCAGGTTGAGGGCATCCCATGGCTGTTCGTTGAGACAAAACCTTTTAAGATTGGCGCAGATGCGGTGCCTGACGAGCCGACATATTATGCTTCTGGCTACGGCGGAGGCGTGACTGCGGGCTTAATTGTAGACGGCGAGAAGGTTCAACAAGAGATAGACCGAGAGCAGGGGATCTCCCGTGCTCGATCTGTGGCTTTTCGGCTTGCTTATGATCCAATGTCGGGGGCGGGCATTTTAGACGACCTCTTTGCTCGTCCAACCCTGTACTCCCTGCTCAATGCTGATGTTGATGCTGCTGCAACCAACTTCACGGTCCAGCAAACTGGAGGCGGATGGGGCACTGGGAGTGGCGGGCTATACGTGGGAAGCGAGTATCTGTGGTCTGGAAACAAGACCCACTCGGAACCGAACACGACCTTTGCGTCTCTCACTCGTGGTCACTGGGGCGACAAGTACGACCACTATGCAAAAGGATTCACGGGCTCACAGTGGGCGACTGATCGCCCCCATTTCTGGAGGGGCCGCATGGTCACTCTGTGGGAGTGTCTAGTGGACCCAGAAGGTCGCGCCGTGTTCACTGAATGGATGGCGGGAGATTACTGCCGGCAGACATTCAAAGGATATTTAGAGACAAACCCTCTGCCCGTATCAGAGGGCTTCCAGATTCAAGCTGCTAGCATGGTTAGAACCGCCACGAATGAAATGGGGTTCAAGTCAGACTGGAAACCAAAACTCCAGCAGGTCGGGAAATATTCGAAGACCGGCGCCATCGAAAACGAAAACCCAGTTGACAAAAAGATCTTCTACACCAAACAGATGCTCTATGACTCTGGGGAATACAGGGTTGGCTTTTCGCTCGAGTTTAGCGACGGGGATTCGTATTCGGGCGAGGTCGGTGTTGATGCGGGGGTCTATGCTCACATGGGCTCATGGGCTTTCCGTGTCGCAGAGGCGTTATGCGCTGCAACTGCACACCTTGAGAACCCAGGAACCATCTCCCATGACAACGCACTTATCGGCTTTGAAGTTGTGGACGATGCTTCTGGGGTTCAACTGGACGCCGACTCGTTTGCTTACACCACCGAAGGCACGACGCCTCACTTCCTTCTCCCAAACCAAGAAGTCTTGCCAGCAGGAAACAATGGACCAGTAGAGACGTTCAACGGTTTTGCCCTTATTGGGAGATGGGACTGGTCGGACCACCACTGCAAGCCCTGGCTAGTACTAGAACAACACACTGCCGACACGCATCAGGACTATACGCTCCCCACAGCCGGGCTCATGGTGGCTGAGCTTGGAGATGGTGAGAAAGAGCTGTTCACATACACTGACGGAGCCAATGTCACAACCACAGCATCCACTGAGGGTGTCTGGGTTCTGCGAGTGAAAAACAGGGGTTTGAATCAGAAGCATATCGATTTAGCTCACCCTGAAATCAAATTAACACTTGTCACAGGATCAGACGGTCCCTTATCAGAGGTGATCCTCACCCTATTGCAAAGCTCTGGAACCGGTCTTCGTGGAGATTATGACACCCTCGGCTACGGAATGGGCTACAACATCGACGAAGCTCATATCGACATCCCTAGTTTTCTCAATATGAGATACAGTTGGGAGGAGGTTATGGCGGTAGACGACAGGCGAACGTCGCTCAAGAGCGCCCTTGGTGGCTGGATTGTCGCCAGCGGAGGGTGCCTGACAATGCGGCGCAACGCATCTGGCGTTCTTCAACTCAGCCATGTGGGCCACGAGATTTTCGAGTTCTCATCCCTTGACCCCTCTACAAAGACAATCACCGCAAACGATGTTCTCATTGAAGGCGTGTCTCCTGTGGACGTGGTTGACTCTCCCAATCAAATCAAAATCGAGTCCAAGAGCTATCTATCCGAAACAGACCGCCCCGACATAATTGTAAGATCTATTCCCGAGATCATTAGAGACGGCGTGCACAACTGGGATCTATCGTGCCCAGATATGAAGCTGGAGGTTGCTAACGCAGCAATGCAGCGACTCATTGCTTTAGGTGCTGGTCAATACGCCCTCTCTCTAGTCGTGGGGCCATGGGTTGACATTCAGGAGGGAGACACATGCAGGTTGCAACTTTCGGGTCACCTTGGAACCTTCAACTTCGAAACTGGAGTTCAGGGAACCACCGACATTCCTGCTCGCTGCATGGGGGTGTCTCGTGATCTTGTAACGATGAAGCAAGATTGCGTGTTCTTGCTTTACGCAAAGACGCTTCCTGGGAACATGTATTGCCCAACACTCACAGTCACAGCCCACAATGACGGGGCTAAGACCTTGACCCTAGCAAGCGGCGAGGGTGGCTGGTACCGAAGCGCAGATAAGATGACGATTTTCAACCCAGGGAACGAGGCTCTAGGCACACCCGAGCTTGCGACAGTCACTATCGCCAGCATCAGCGGTGATGTCATAACTATTACGACCACTCCACCAGCATGGATCGTAAACGACACGACAAGAGCGACTTTCCCGAAATATGGAGATGCAACTGCCGCACAGAGGGAGTTCTTCTTCTATGACGCAACGTATAGGTGGAACTGATGACTTTCACAATTCGCGAACCTTCCGTCTATATTCACGGCTTGACCGCAGACAACTATTACAACACGCACCACCAGAACCATCACCACCTCTTCGCCCATTACAACGCCCCCATCTTCTACGCAGCAGGGCTAGATCTTTCTCTCGCTGGCGACACCACGATGCGGGACTATTTTCATTTCTGGGTGCCCAAGAACCTAGACAATCAACCGATCAAGGCTTATGTTCGCGCCAGCATAGTGACAACCGGAACCACAAGCAATGCCAACGCCAAGGGCTTAGTCAAGCTCATAGAGACCACTACATCCACAGGCGAGGCGGGTGACGTTGAAAACACGACCACCGATTGCACCGAGCTAGCCAATCCCTTCACAACCATCACGTTGACACCGACGGGCACTGCTACTGGGCGCGAGTTTAAGATTCAAGCTAAGTGCGTGAACAGTGGTGACACAATGACCATTCACTCAATCTATGTTTTTCAGGCTGGGTCTGGGTCGCTTACAACTGCGGGCCTTCAGTCGAGTGGATACCGCACGACTGACTCAACCAATCATTATGCGGGCACCGACATGATTTCCACCGAATACATGGAATCACTCATGAATGGCCCAAAAAAAATCGCCATTGATCGGCCCGCTTGCCTCATGTGTTATTCAGATGAGGTATACCGCACGCCACGAATCGCCACGACAGAGACAGATTGGTACATGGTTGACCGGGGCTTACTTGCCATCCCTGACAATGTGGGGCTCGGCAGAAAATATAAGATTCATGTTTATCTAGGAGAAGACGGCGGTGCTACTCCTCATTTTAAAATAGGGTTCCCAGGAATCACAGATGGGTCTTCGGTGTCAGGCACGGGCTGGCAGACTGTCGAATATACACTTCACAATCCGCAGTATCATCAGCACTCATATATCCCCTACACTATTCACATGAAACGAGCTGGCGGTACAAGAGCAAAGCTTCACACTGTGCAAATCTTCAGGAGTGTGTAATGGCTTTTCGAGATGTGACAAAAACCAACTCACCAGTCATCGACTCCATTGCGGATGTCTCTATTTCCAATGGGGCTGCTGCGATTGTTGAAGATATGATTATGGTAGACTCTAGGCAGGCTGCGCTCATGTATAGGTTCGGCAGCCCTCCGATGTCTGTTTCAACATATATCACCGACTCAGAGGCAACCATTCAGATACCCACGCCTCCCGCCGTTGAATATATCATTCTAGGAATCTTGGCTGCTGGAGATGGGGGGATAACGACGGTTTCTAGTGGTGGCAGCACGACCAAGACTAAGCACTCGGCTAACGTAGACGCAATGACAGACGAAGACACTAACGGGACTCGGTTTCATGTAAGAACGCACCCTGACGATGCTCTGAACTCTTACACTGGGCTTGAGCATGCGTCTTGGCAGTTCGCTGACGAGTTGTATGCTGACGCAACCACTGACCAGAAAGTTCGACGCCGCCTTCGCGTGAATAATCAGGCTCACGCTATGGCCGACGACCATGAGTGGGGCAACGAGACGTTGCGCCTTGTCGTTCCTTCGGGCGTTATTGTATACGGGATATTCATTGAACCAATTTACAGGCAAAGACCCATTTAGAAATCTGTCATTACTTAATCCATTTTGACTGGTATGATACGACCAAAAGAGGAAACCGATGCAATCTAAAGAAATCTCTCAATCAGGCGCAACAATGGCTCTCGACTCGAGTGCCCTGGGGTGGGATCCATCACAGTATGCTCAACACCAGATTCAGGTGAGCGACTTGGCTAACGCCGAAACAGCAACATTGCAGACTCGGGCACCGAGTGCGACGGCCACCGAATGGGTCGATGTCCAGCAAGTCGTTGGCGATAGCGCAGGAACAAATCACATGATCGTCCTGTCTCCCGAATCTGGCCGGCACGCCGCTCTTCAAATCACGTTTTCAAACGGAGGCGGATCGGCAAAGGTTGCCTTCGGCTCTCACATTTCTGCTGTCTCAAGATTCGGGTTATAAGATGGGCTATCACATTATCGGTGCTGACTTAACTGAAGTCACATTCATTGACAACGGAACGGTCGTTGTTCTCGAGGACACTACGGACACGCTAGAACTAGGCGGAGACATCCAGCTCAAGCCGACCGTCACCAGCACCTCGCACATCGAAACGACGGGCTCCCTTCGGGTCCGCGCAACCGACAACATGCATATCGGCGACCAAGGGGTTGACTCGATTCGAATCGGTCGAACGAACACCGCTCTAGCCAAGGTCTATGTCCGTTCCGGATCGGACAATGACCTCGTTATATCTGACGGGAAAGTCGGAATCGGAATGGATGACCCATCCCATTCCTTGGAGATTGATGGTGACATCCAGCTTTCACCGACTGCGATATCAACGGCTCACATCGACACTGCTGGGTCGCTCAAGATTGACGCAGCTAATAATATGCAAATCGGCCATACAGGCGCGGACTCCGTTCGCATCGGTCGCACCAATACTGGGCTCGCAAAAGTTCACGTTCGCTCGGGGGCAGACACGGACCTCGTTGTCTCGAACTCCAAGGTGGGCATCGGAACCGATACCCCGACCCAGGCTCTCGACGTTGCCGGAGACGTGAAACTGGCGGGCGGGCAGACTGTCGCAGTGCGGAGCCTGACAAACTCTGATTCGACATATACAGTCGTCGCCTCAGACTATGTTTTAAGCTGCGACACCTCCAGCGGCGTTCTGGTTATTACACTTCCGGCGGCGTCTTCTGTCGGACGAATGCTTCACATCTGTGACACCTCGGGGGCAGCCGATTCAAACGCAATCACAATTAATGTGGCATCGAGCGGAAGCGAAACGATTCAAGGCGACACCTCGCTTGTCATCAATGGCGAATACGCATCTGCGACTATTGTCAATGTAGCCACGAATAAATGGAGTGTTCTCTAATGTCATACTCGGGAAAGACAACTTCTGGACAACTCGGGACAGGGGGCGACAACGAAGTTGCTGCCGACTCTGGAACAGCGGCCAATCTTCAAGGCGGAAAGAGCCTCACCGTTTCTGGCGGTGAGGGAATCGATACGTCTATTGCCAATAGTTCCGGCAACTTAACTGTCACAGTTGCGGCAGAAGAGGCGACCGACAGCAACAAAGGCGTTGCTTCTTTTGCGTCAGCAGACTTTTCGGTGAGTTCTGGTGCGGTGTCTCTGGTTGACTTAACTGTTTCTCATGTCGCGGCGGCGACCTTGGTAACAGAGTCGGAGGGGATCTCCTCGAACGACAACGATACGACCTTGCCAACTTCCGCAGCAGTCAAAGACTATGTAGACACGAAAGTCACTGCGGAAGATCTCGATATTACAACCGATTCGGGCACTATCGATATTGACCTTGACGGCGATACATTAACGATCACGGGCGGTGAGGGAATCGATACGTCTGCTACCGGCACGACCGTGACAATTGCGGCAGAGGAAGGCACGGACGCAAACAAAGGAGTCGTCATTGTTGCTGGTGGTACAGGGGCAACGGTCGGCTATAGTTCTGGAACGGCAACAGTTAATGTTGATGCTGCCCAAACTCAAATCACAAGTGTGGGCACGATTGGAACCGGCGTATGGAACGGCACGGTAGTCGCATCTGCCTACCTTGATGCCGACACTGCTCACTTGACAGGCACCCAGACCTTTTCTGGAGCAAAGAGCTTTACGGGCGGCGTCACGATCGACGAAGGCGAACTCACGCTAGGCTCGACAGCAGTCAGTTCAACAGCGGCAGAGTTGAATGTCCTTGATGGTTTGAACCGTGGACACATTATCGTAGGTAATGCGTCGAACGCTCCGACTTCATTGGCTGAAGGCTCTGAGGATCAGGTGCTTACCATCGACTCAAATGGTGACGCCGTGTGGGCCGATGCTAGTGGTGGTGGCGGCGCGTCTACGGGCTGGCACGTTGAAAGCGATGCAAGCTCATCGAATGGGTCAGCATTCAGCCCGGCTAGCGACACGGTTGTCGTGATGTGCGTGACCGCTTCAGGCGCACGTTATGTCCAACTTCCAGCCGTCAGCGGAAATACTGACCGAATCTTTGTGATTAAAGATAAATCAAATAGTGCGGGGACGAACAACATCACCGTTCTCTCGAACAGTTCGGAAGAGATTGAAGGCTCTACAGCTGATTATGTGATCAGCACGAGTGGCGCGTCTGTGACGTTCATCACCGATGGCTCCAAGTGGTATATTATCTAAGGTATTGAAATGACTTACATTCCAAAAACATTCACGCTCACGCACAATTTTAACTTTGCGACGGACCAAGACGACCGGCACAAGATACCAGCGGCAAGCTCAACTCTGGCTGGCTTGGTCTGGACTAGCTCGTTGGCCAGCATTACAGATGGCGAGGTCGATGGGGCAGGTGCGGTTTGTCACACGTCAAATACTCAGCCTTACTCTTTGGTCATTCCATACGACTGCAAGCTCGTGCGATCTTCTTACAGCTTTATGATGTTCACCTCTGTGGAAGAGTTCAATATGTATTGGTGGAAATCTGATAAAGACGGAGAATCGAAAGACAGCCCAACGGTCTGGACGATTGTAGACTTCAAGACAGCCAAAGCGTCAGGCGCAGATATTAACTTCGCAGCAAACACTTGGAAATCCGGCGCGTTGAACCACACGAGCGCGGTCACCTTTACAGCGGGCGACGACTTTCTTTTTTCAACTAAGCGAATTCAAAGCGAAGTCAGTCGAACGTGCCGGGGCTCCATTACACATGTCTTTGAATTGCTCAATAGGTGATAAAAATGGATGAAGAACAGCAAGAAATTGAAGACGCAATTGCAGGGCTGATTGAAGAACTTGGGCTTGCCAGTCTTGTTGAGACGGCGCCAACATCTCAACACCTGACGCTGCTTGCGCTTGCTAAGGTGCTTGATCGGGTGAAGGCTCTCGAAGCATAATGCAAGTGACCGCACATTTTAGCTGGCAAGAGTTTAAATGCCGTGACGGGACTCCGGTCCCCGAACAACTCATGCCCCTAGTTGAAACACTGGCAGTTCAACTTGAAACGGTCAGGGCTCACTTCGGGAAGCCTATTCGGGTCATCTCAGCCTACAGAACCCTCGATTATAATACTGCTATCGGCTCCAAGCCTACGTCTCAGCATGTTAATGGGCGGGCGGTCGATATTGTTGTCTCTGGGGTCAGCCCCGAACAGGTCTACGATTTTATATGTTTAATGCAGGACGAGGGCTCCTTTATTGCCGGAGGCTGTGGCTTGTATGACAGCTTCGTGCACATGGACACCCGAGGTCATAAGGCGAGATGGAAAGGATGAAATGGCTGTTCATGAACTGTTATCTATCGGTGCAACATTTCTTGCAGTGGTTGTTCCTGCTATCTGGACCGTTTCCGTTCGGATGGCACGCTTCGAGTCTCGAATATCTACTGGACTCGCCAAAGTAGACGGCAAACTGGGCGAGATCGATAAAGACCTCGGCTACGTTAAAGACGAGCTGAAGAATGCCCGCGCCGCAAGAAGCGAGCTATGGCAAGAGGTCAATCGATTGAGAGAGCGTTCTACGCGCATGAGCACGATTATGAAATTACCGGAGAAATGAAATGGCTGAAGTTATAATCACCAAAACACGCACCAAGACGATAGAGCCGAACATGTCTCAAACAATTAAAGTTGTGACGGAAAAACAAGTGGTTCCTGCCGCCCCTGTTCAGGGCAAAGATATCAACTTAGCCAACTACGGGCTCCTCTTCTGCCTTTGCGCCGTTGTTGCGTGGGGGTCGGTTGAGATTTGCAAAGAGTATTTTAAAGCACGCCTCAAGCTTAAAGGAAAACCGAAACCTTGGTACTACTTAACATTCATCCGAGCCCTCTCGTGTGTTGTTGGCGGGCTTAGCGGATGGTTCATCTCCGACTCGTTCGGGATGGGCGCCCGGTTCGCTATTTTGACCGGCTGTGCGGCTGGTGCTATGGCGGCATTCGTGGTGCGCTTGATTAAAACTAAACTCAAGAGAGTAGCAGAAAAATGATATCGTTTCTTCGCAAGGTGCCCATCATCAAATATCTGGTTGGCGCAATCATTGTGCTTGGTGTGTTGCTGTGGTGGTCGCTGAAAAGAATGTGGCTTGCCCAAAAGAAGCTCAACGTCGAGGTCCAACTGGGCGCGGCGCGGTCTGCCCACTACAAAGCCCTCAACGACATCAAGAGAGGCATGGGTGAGCAAGCCCTAGACCGCCAGCTTAAGGCTGCAAAGAGGGCGACGTATTATACAAACAAGCGAAAACAAATTAGCAACGAGACAAAGGGTCTCGGGGGATTATCCAATGCAATCAATAAAGCTTTTTCTTCTGGGAGCTAGCCTCTTAATCATCTTTTCTGTATGCCAGCCATCTAGCGCACAGGAGTGCGCTCAGTCATACGAGCTTGCTGCCGGTGAAGTCGCACGATGCAACGGCGTTTTATGGCCCAGAACATGGAGTGTTGAGGCTGTCACTTGTTTTTCAGCCGACCTACCAGAGGCTCAAGCAAATTACGACGAATGCTTAAAGCAAGCCAAGAACTGCGAGCACCGATTCGAATCCCTGAATGTTCAGTGCAACAAGACCATTGACGACCTTTCCACTGTCGCCAGGGATGCCGCCGCTATCGAGACTCCTTCGGTTTGGGACTCAAAGCCTTTGCTTGTCACCCTTGGCATTGCTGGAGGCTTTGCGCTTGCACTTATGTTTTGACCGGCATATAATATCATTGCGAGACAACTCTCTCTCCCCGTCTCTCAAAATCTCGACGCCCCTCTGCCCGGAGGGGCGTTTTTTTTTCAAAAAAAGAAGCGGCGGCCCGGGAACCGAACCGCCGCTCTGGGAGTACAAGGAAAACTCCCAAAAGAATAGCCCGCGTCGTGCGACGCCGCGAACTACTCTTCCGTGCTCATAGGACCATGGGTCCGCTCTTCATCTTCTTTGCGCCGCACGTAGGCTGGCAACATGTTGAGCAATTCTTCCTTCACTTGAGCCGGCGTGTCAACTGAAACGTCGATAACAGGGCTGGCGGGTGAAGAGTTGATGGGTTCTGGGGTGTCAATGTCTCCAGCATAGACGTCCACAGAGATGGGAAGGTACTTGGTGAGCCTACGCACAACCGTTTTCTTCGCCATCTCATGCCAGTTATTCACCCAGGGACCGAACTTGCCGCCCCTGCTTGACTCCCTAATGGCCTCTATCTCTTCGCGGTCCATCACGTCGAACTGCTTGGTCCCGTCTTCCAGAATAGCAATGGCGTACACAGCCTCCACCTCTCGGTCTTTGTCCCGTTGATAGCCGAACTTTGGAGTGTGATCGATACTCTCTTCGGTGCCCAGGTTCACGCAAAATTCTTCATCGGAGAAAACAACTCTTGCATAGATGCTCTTGACCCCTCCGTTGCGTCTGCACAGGTCAATGAGCCCACGATATCCAATGATAAGCTCACATGTCGGCTTGCCCCCTCTTTGGGTGTATGGCACGAGGTAGCAAGAGCCCATGATGTTCGGGAACAGCCCTAGCCGAGCCGCTTTCTTGACTGCTAGGTAGACACTAGCTGACGAGCAGTCTTGAAGCTTCGGTGTTTCGTGTATAGCAACCAAGGCTGCGTCTATAATTTTCTGAGCTTCTATGCCTTTCGGCGCGATAAACTGAAGCTTGTCCGATTTGTTGTTTAGATATGTTGCTAGTTCTTGCATTGGCTTTCTCTCTCTCTGTTTAATATGTATTCGATCATCTTTCTAGTTTTATATTTTTCGCTCGCCGAGCTATGTGCCAGCCTCAAGCCGTACACATCTCGAATGGCGTCTCTTGCTCCATGCACGCTCATATAAGCCCCGCACAGGTCTTCTATGTTGGAGTAGACCTCGATGTACCCTTTCCCGCGTTGCGTGTATGTTATCCTGATCTCCGCCCACCAATCGCGAGCCTGAAGGGTTCCGGTGTCGGTAAACATGAACATGATATCGGGCTGGTCACTCATTTTTCACCAACCTCTTTCACCGGCCAACACGGCAGGGCGTGGGCGGTCCGCACCGTGTCGCGAGACTTTTTCGCGACACTCATTTGAAGGTGTGCCCCGCTCGTTGAGCCGGCGCGCACGTCGCCGCTAATCCTAGCCGAAACGAATGTGTGAATCTTCTTTCCGTTTTGCAAGAACGTGATTCTGAAGAACGTATGCCCTCCCCATCGACTCAACTCTCTTTGAACCTTTGCGTCGTCAAGGTCAACTTCGACGCAGATGTAATCTTCTTTCCATTTTTTGAATGGTATTATCATTCCTTCCCCCCTACGATTTCCGACTTGATGAGGTCTGCGATTGTTGTCATCGCCCATGGCTGTGGCCGATCCCAACCCTCGGGCAAAGGCGTGATGCACTCAGATCGGTGAGCCCTTGCTCCAAGATGCTTGCACTCGGGGCAAAGGCTGTAGATCTCACCATAGTGATTAGATCCCGCCTCATACTCGAACCCGCAGTCCTCTAGCGTGCACCTATATTTTTTCCTCGTATATTTCCCGAGAATTTTTAAATCAGACATCTCTCTCTCCTTGGTTTGGTTTTTCTGAAACTGTCACATTTGACAAATTAAACCGGCGTGAACCCTTGCCGGTCTTCGGAACCTTGTATTCGATGGTCCCTACATCCTCACCACAATCAAGAGTGCCATGCTCTTTCATGTAGTCGGTGATTTTTACTTTGACGGGCTTGTACTCTTTCTCCAGCGCCCTGACCTGCTTTTTTATCTCTGCCGCCCGAACAGCAACTTCGATTATGTCTGGGGTGGCAACGATAGTAGAACCAACCTCAACCGGATACATGCGCCTCAGAGTCTTTTCGTGAGCATCCGCATTCATTCCCGTTATATTAACCACAGGCTCCTCTCCCAACTCTACATGCCGCCGCCACCATTCCCTCGTGACACCAAGCAGCCACTCTTCTGTGTCCCGATCTCGTTCGATTGTGTAGAACCTGTAGCCACTCCCTCCGATTAATGCAGCCAAGTCCCATCGATCCAAGTCCCAGACCATCATGTACCAGACACATTGAATGTAATAGTCTCGGGGATACTCATTAGACATAGATGGACCCCATTGGTCTGCGTTATACTCAACACATGTCTTGATCTCCAAGCCCCATTTCTTCCCCGTGTCTACATCTTCCACCAACCTGTCCGGAGATGCGTGAGCCCACCTTTCACCCTTCATTTTCTTCGGACGTGGAGTCCAGTACTTCACGCGAACGCCCCATTCCTCCAGGCAGGTCTCTTTGTACTTTTTCGCGACTGCTGGCTCTAGCCTGTTTCCCCACTCTGCGAAACGATTGTCTACGAACTCGCGGATGCCATGCTTCTTGTCTAGCCACAGGTCAAGCGGCGTGCTCCACTTGTTCATGTTTAAGATTATTGCGGCGTCACTTCCGCCGAGACTATTGTTCCGATTAAACTTGCTCATCACTCACCCGCCTTTTTCACTCTGAACCCGACAAATCGGCTGTCCGACAATCCGCCCATGTGCACGAACACGACCCTGCA
>Ga0098040_1000929_pt1 | contig 13178 bp, 14 predicted proteins | sample 7_EtaG_FD_75065 | JGI IMG/M metagenome (GOLD analysis project Ga0098040, IMG submission 75065) | Marine viral communities from the Subarctic Pacific Ocean - 7_ETSP_OMZ_AT15161 metaG | ecosystem: Environmental > Aquatic > Marine > Oceanic | place: Pacific Ocean | collected 2015-01-08
ACGAATAGCCGGTGTTTATATAGGTGGGTTATATACTGCATATGAATTAACTAAGTATTTAGGTAAGCGTGCTGAGAAAAAATTAAAAAAGATACGCCAAGAAAAAGGAACAAAACATCTTGGAAAAGCATATGGTGGCAAGGTAAACACCTATACTTCACCACGTAAAACAACATATAATGACAAGTAAAAAATATACTACACCAACTAGAGAAGCAGATTTCGATGAAATGCCTAAATCTGATTTTAGTATTGACCATCATAAACAGTCTAGGGCTGTAGGTAGACGAGGTCGACAAGCACACACACCTATCAGAACGCCAGCAATAAAGTCTAACATGCCTGTTATAAATCCGATGGAAAAAAAGCATTTGAAGAAAAAAAGGTATCAAAATGTCTAGATTTTATCACAACAAATTCTGGGATTGGATTCAGAAACAACACACTAAATTAGGAAATTGGCTATGGGCTAAACGATGGAGAAATTTCGAGAAATAATTAATGATGCTCTTTATCCGATGATAGATTTATTTTCTATACAAAGTGATGATTGGGGTATGCTCGTATTATATATAACAGCTCTTTATGCCATTATAATATTTCTTATATGGATATTAAAAATATAAAATGGGTAGACGACATAAAAAAAAGATTATGAGATTAATCAATGATATTTTAACTATTAAGAAAACAGGTAAGCTATCAGGACATACAGGTCCTCATGGTGCAAAGCCAAACAAGAGATAAATGATTATTAAAATGATTATATTATTATTATTACTAGGTATACTTACAGTTGGGTTATTACAATTATGGTACCCCTTTGGTTTTGAAGGTATACATTATCCTTAGTAGTGATTAAATATAACACACGAGAAAAGGCTACGCCAGAAGACTCTATGCGTAAAGCTTATATAGATGGGAAATGGATTCCTATCAAACCAGTAAAGGTTATAAAGGGCGGTAAAACAAGAGGACAGATGATGGGTGTAGTAAATGGAGAGTACATACCATACAAAAAAATAGGTCCTGTAAAGATACCGAAATAATTATGGTAAATGTAGTTCCAGAAGATAGGAAAGATGATATTACTTATCTTGAAGAAATGTTACAAGAAGTAGCTAAATGCTTAGCAGATAAAGTCTATGCTGATTGGAAAAGAACAAATAAATTAATAAGCAGAGATATTGCTATGGTTGTTACACCTGTTGATATAGTAGGCTATTATAAAACAATATTAGAAAAACGAACAGGAGATGTTATAGAGGATCTCGAAAAAAAGTCTACAGAAGATTTTGATAAATTTATGAAGGATTTTAAAGATGAGTAAAAACTATGGTAAGTCTAACTGCAAAGGGAAATTAAATGGTAGAAGACACACTGAGCAATCCAGAAAAACCAAAGCGAAGTTATCATTATACTCGTGAAAAACAACTTGAAATAGAAGCTAACAGAAAACTTAGAGAAGCAAAGAAAAAAGCACAGAAAGCAGCAGCCGATTCAAGAAAAGCAAAACAAAAAGCAAAACAGATAGAAGAAGCTCTACATAAGAAGGTAATAACACAAGATTTAAACCAACAACCAAAAGTAGTAAAGGAAATATTAGATGGCAGACCGATTGTTTTCAAACCTAACAAAGGACCTCAAACGGATTTCTTGGCAAGTCCTGAAGAAGATGTCTTATATGGTGGGGCTGCTGGTGGGGGAAAAAGCTATGCGTTACTTGCTGATTTATTGCGGTATGCTGATAATGGCAATCATCGTGCTCTCCTACTTCGTAGGACTCTTGGTGAACTTACTGAATTAATAGATAAAAGCAAACAGTTTTACCCGAAAGCATTTCCGGGTGCTGTATTTAAAGAAGCAAAAAGTATGTGGCAGTTTCCTAGTGGAGCCACAGCATTATTTTCATATCTTGATAAAGATACAGATGTTACAAGATACCAAGGACAAGCGTTTTCTTGGATAGGAATAGATGAAATAACACACTATCCAACACCTTATGTTTGGGAATATCTTCGTTCTCGTTTGAGAACAACAGATGAAAGTATAATTCCCTATATGAGATGTACTGCAAATCCGGGCAGTGTTGGTGGTTGGTGGATTAAAAAGATGTATATTGATCCTTCACCCCCTAATATAGCATTTCCAGCAGTAGATATAGAAACAAAAACAGAATTGAAATATCCGGAAAATTTTCCAGATAAAGAAAGAGCAGGTAAAGCATTATTTCATAGAAAATTTATTCCTGCACGACTAACTGATAATCCATTTTTAACACGAGGTGGAGAATATCAAGCGATGTTGATGTCTCTTCCTGAAGTAGAAAGAAAACGATTATTAGAAGGTGATTGGGATGTTGCAGAAGGTGCAGCATTTACAGAATTTGATAGAACAATACATGTTATTGATCCTATAACATTACCTAGGGGCTGGAATAGAATACGAGCAGCTGACTATGGATATGCATCTCCCTCTTGTGTTTTATGGGGTGCAGTTGACTGGGATGGTAATATAGTAATATATAGAGAACTATATGTTAAAAATCATACAGGTGAACAATTAGCCAATGTTATAATAGAATTGGAAAAAGATGATCCAACAATTATGATGAGTGTATTGGATAGCAGTTGTTGGAATAAAACAGGAACAGGTGCTAGTATTGCAGAAACAATGATAAGAAGAGGAGTTCGATGGTTACCAGCAGATAGAGATAGAATAGCTGGTAAAATTGCAATACATAGAAAATTACAAATAGATAGTTTATCTCTTAAACCACGGTTAACTATTTTTAAAACATGTACTAATTTGATACGAACACTACCTACACTTCCATTATCAAAACAAAATCCTGAAGATGTAGATACAAAGGCAGATGATCATGCTTACGATGCGTTAAGATATATGATTATGACTAGACATACAGGAGCTAGAGATTATATACAAGAAGCAAGAGAAGCAAGAGAAAAGGATGAAAAAATTAACAGTATTGCAGATACAATGTTTGGATATTAAAAAATGAAAAAATATTATAAAAATAAAGTTAGAAAAGCAAGATATGGTATAACACCTGTGTCAGGACGAGTTAATAGACTAGCAAGTAAAAAATCACCATCAAGAACATTTGCAACCCGTGATCCTCTTAATGTATATGAACAACAAAAAAAAGAAAGAGTACAGGCACTGGTAAAACGAGGTGAAAGTGTTGAAGATATAGCTACGGCATCAGGTATGACAGTTACTCAACTTAGAAAACTATTAAGTACATAAAATAATGGCTAATCTAGATGAACAAATAGATACAGCCTTTACTACAGTAGAACCAATTGTAGTTACAGCTGAACCAGAAAAAAAGAAACCATTATCAAAAAGAATCTTATCAGATATACAGGTAGGATTAGGAGAAATTATACCACAAGCATATAGTGGTGCGGCAGAAGCTATAAATGAAACAGGAAATCTTGCAGAAGACCTTGCAAGATGGGGTGGTAAAGATTTAGAAATTCCTGATCTCGATACTTATGGAGATCCAAAATCAATTACAGGTGCTGCGGCACGAGGTATAACACAGTTTGTTGTTGGGTTTATAGGTGCAGGTAAAATAACAAAACCTATTAAACTATTTAGAAAAGCAGGTGGATTTACAAAAGCATCAGTACACGGGGCAATGGCAGATGCTACTGTATTTGATCCAGAAGAAGCAAGATTATCAGATTTAATTGAAAGTAATCCATCATTACGAAATCCTATAACTACATATTTAAAATCAGATCCAAATGATACTAGAGCTGAAGGAAGATTTAAGAATGCTATAGAAGGACTTGGTTTAGGAGTTGTTGCTGAAGGTTTTATAAGAAGTCTTAGGGTATTAAAAAGTAGAAAAAAAATAGATACAGAGCTTGATAAATTACCTACACACGTTAGAACAAAATGGTATACTCCAGCAACTGTTGGTGCTAAAGGTGTACCAAGACGACAAACAACTATTCTTCATCCATTTACAAAAAAACCAATAGATGATGAAATAGGAGAAAATATTATTCGTAATATAGAAGAAAAAGGAGTTAATAATGCTCCATATGGATTTTTTTATAAAAATAAAATTAGAAACATAAATTGGATTGCTCCTCGTAGAGATTATATACACGGTACGTATGAAGTAAGTATAGATAAGGGACTACGAGAAGATAGAGCATCATGGATATTACAAGGTCCACGAAAAGCTCATAAAACAGGAGTATTTAAAGGTAGCAGATATAACCCTAAAGCAAAATATCAAGATATGCCCAGTGCTTTTAGAGGGAATAGAGGTAAAATAGATAGTAAAAAATTTAATTTTATGTTACAGGAGTATCTTGCAGATAGTAATGCAGTTTTAGATACTGCTTTAATAAAAGGAGATCCAAAAGGAAAAGTATTAGAAATAATACGAAAAGCATTTGATAGAGGAACTGCATCTCAAGAAGAAACTATAAATGGTATACGAGTTGTAAATAAAAAAGATCCTAAATTTACACCGTGGCATGCAATATCTAAAGATAATGTTGATGAATTTTATACTATTTTAAAAAAGCAAGCAAAAGAAAGTGGACCAAAATTTTTACATACGGCAAGATCTGTTAGGGTTTCAAAATTACCCATAGATCCTTCAGTAAAATCTGTTAAAGAATTAGCTAAAATTCCTACTAAACAAGAAAATATATTAAAAGATTTTCAAGTAGGAAGACCAACTGAAATAAGTATGAAATCATCTCGTGTGCATAAAGGCGTAAATACAATTATTAAGTCGATGCATAAAGATGTAAAAAAGTTAGAGGGTCCTTCAAGAAAAAGTGTAGAAGATTTTATAAAAGAAGAACCTCATTTAACTGTTGCAGATAAAAAAAAATTACGTGCTCAACTAAAGATTAAAAAACTAAAAGTTTCTGAATCACAAGATTTAGTCACAATAACAGATGATATACGCATACCAACTACACGTTTAGAAAGTATGCCCACATTTACTACTTGGCTAGATACTAACAAATCTCAGATAGTTAAAAGTAAAAAATACCAAGCTATAAATACAACACTAACTGATGTAGAGACTGTAATGTATGGTAAGAAGGAAATAATTGATCCTACTTTACCAATACCAAAACCACCTGTTGTAAAATTAACTAAAGATATTGTTTTTCGTGCCCTAAAACATACACAAAAAACAAATCCTAAAGCTAATACTATTATGAATATGCTTTATGGTTCTGGAATGAGAATTTCGGATTTAGTTAAAACTAAGATAAAAGATATTGATTTAGAAACAGGAGTTATAAATCTTAGAAATTCTGAAGGTGATGTAAGAGGACGAGCATTTATTCCTTCTCGTACAAGAGAAACAATAAAAAATTATTTAAAAACTAGTAGTAGACATATAAATAAAGATACTCCTTGGTTATTCCCATCAAGTAAAGGAAAAAAGCATTTAACAACAGAAGGAGTTGCACAAATTCTAGCTAAAACAGCAGATGACATTGGTGTAGATAGATCAATATTAGCACCCCATGAATTTAGACGTGCTTATGCTACTGATTTACAAGAAGCAGGTGTTCCTACTGAAACTATCCAAAAATTACTTGGACATAAAACTATAACTTCTACTGCTACATATATAGATCCTAAAGTCCCTAAAGGTCTTCCGGGTGCAGGTAAAGAAATAACACCACCAAAATTTTCAGAAACTATAACAGATACTAAAGTTGAAGCAAAAAAACTAATAGCTAACTTAGATACTGATGTAAGCCCATCTGCTAAATATAAAAAGAAATGGCAAAGTCAACAAAAAGCATTATTAGTTGATTTAGCAATTGTACATGAGATACCTCTAGATAGTTTAAAAGAATTAAAATTTGATGATATTACTGTAAAAGTAGATCCTATAAGTAAACTTGAAACAGTTTCTGTGCGAATAAAAGATCCAGCAGGTGGTTATATAACTATAGATAGGTTACCTAAAGAAACACAAGCAAGATTAAAAAGATATAAAAGAGATAATGAAATTAGTAAATCTATAGATGCTCGTGGAAGAAAAGTATGGATGGGAACACCCACATATGCTCCTCGTAGAAAAAATACATATATATTTACTTCTGGTGATGCCACAAAATTTACAACAGAAGCAGCAACTGTTAAAGTTTTACAAAGTAAACTAGCAAAAATAGGAAAAAGTGTAATAAAACCAAGACATGCTCTTCAAAAAGAATTAAAAGACCTAGCAATAACAGGAGACTGGTCTAGAACAATGGATATACCATTATTTATTCGTAGAGTAAAATCAATGGGTATAAAAGAGAAAATGGCATTTGCAGAAAGAGCAGGAGAATTTTTAAAAGATACCTATCGATATAGCACAGATAAATATGATAAATTTTATCGTGTGCATACAGAAGCTGGTTATACAAAAGAAGGTCCTAAAGAATTATTTCATGCTCTAGAAGAATTAGTATTTGAAGCCCAAGTTGCACAAACAATTATTGATACTTTACATGGTTTTGGATTAGGAGCTAAAAAAGGAATTAAGTTACCAGCAGTAAAAGATAAAGATGCACTACTTAATAAAGTTACAGAGGCTGTAATGGAAAAAATTACAAATAAATCTATACTTATGCCACACCATAATTTTAAAGTTTTTGGAACAAAAGATGTTGATAGTTACTTTTTAATTCCTAGAAGTGATAAATTCTCGGGATTAAGAGAAGGTATAAGAGATGCAAAATTTAGAACTAAACCAAGTAGAGGAAAACAATATTTTTCAAGTCCTGCGTATTGGAAAATTATACGTGATATAGGATCATTTATTTATTAACTTATTATTAACAATTGGAGGAAAATTATGCCAAATCCACACGGAAAAAAGTATGTACTTCACAGACATAAATGGGGTGCACTAGGTCACTCTAGCGATTATGATTCTTCTTTATATAGGGAATCCCTTGAGTTCGGTAATTCTATCGATCAAGGTGCTCTTATTAGAGATGAAGCTAAATCAGGCAAAGGCGGATCAGTAGATTCATCTGTTATGTCAAAAGGTGGCGATGATACATTAATTAAAGACTATTCAAAATAGGATATAAAATATGGCTGAGAATCTAACAGGAGATGATCAACCAGAGGAATTAAAAGAAGAAGAGTTACCTGCTGCAGTTGGATATATTAAAGCAAAATTTGAAGATGCAGAACAGGGTAGACTATCTGATGAAAACCGCTGGTTGAAAGCTTATAAGAATTATAGGGGTACTTATGATTCTTCTACACAATTTAAAGATTCTGAAAGATCTAGAGTATTTGTAAAAATAACAAAAACAAAAGTTATTGCATCCTTTGGACAAATTGTTGATATTCTCTTTTCCAATGGAGAAGTACCTATTTCTATAGAAGCTACACCTATGCCTGAAGGAATATCAGAATTTGCAAGTCTCGATTCTTCTGGTAAATTTAGCCAATCCGGTGAATTACAACAACCAGAATTAGCTGGATTAGAATCTGAATATGGATTATCACAAAATTTATACGAAGGTCCTAAAAAATTACCTGATCACAACGAAATAAAACCTGCTCAAGAAGCAGCATTAAAAATGCAAAAAGTAATTCGTGATCAATTTACAGAGACAAATGCAATATCTATATTAAGACATTCTATATTTGAATGTGTGTTATTAGGAACAGGAATTGTAAAAGGACCTTTTCATCACACAAAAATATTACATAATTGGGTATATCTAGAAGATGGACAAAAACAATATGCACCATCATTTAAACCAATACCTAAATTAGAAGCAGTATCATGTTGGGACTTTTATCCTGATCCTTCTGCAGTTAATATGGATGATGCTGAATATGTTATACAACGACATAAATTTAATAGGGAACAATTAAGAGATTTAGGTAACAAACCATTTTTTAATTTAGAAGCTATTAATGATTGTTTAAGTATGGGACCCAATTACCAAAAAAGAGGATTTGAAGATAATATATATACAAATGAAGATCCTACATATCTAGAAAATAGATTTGAAGTATTAGAATACTGGGGAAATCTAGATAAAACAATGACAGAAGAATTGGGTATGGATGTAGGAGAAACAGATGATCATCTCGAATCATTACAAGTTAATCTTTGGATTTGTAATAATAGAATTTTACGAGCAGTAGTTAATCCATTTCAACCCGCAAAATTACCATATCATTCTTTTCCATATGAATTACATCCTTATCAATTTTTTGGTATCGGTGTACCAGAAAATATGGATGATGCACAAATGATTATGAATGGTCATATGAGAATGGCAATTGATAATCTGAGCCTTGCAGGAAATATGGTATTTGATATTGATGAAACAATGTTAGTTCCGGGACAATCTATGACAATACATCCGGGCAAAATATTTAGAAGACAATCAGGTCAAGCAGGTCAAGCAGTTGTAGGATTAAAATTCCCAAATACTGCAGGTGAAAATATACAAATGTATGATAAGGCAAGACAACTTGCTGATGAAGAAACAGGTGTTCCTAGTATAATGCACGGACAAACAGGTGTAACAGGAACAGGAAGAACTGCAGCAGGATTAAGTATGTTATTAAATTCTGCAGGCACATCTATAAAAACAGTCGTAAAGAATATCGATGACTATCTATTAAAGCCATTAGGCGAATATTTTTATAGATGGAATATGCAATTCAATGACGAACATATTGAAGCTAAAGGAGATTTAGAAGTACGTGCACGAGGCACATCATCTGTAATGGCAAAAGAAGTACGTTCACAACGATTAACTACTCTTTTGCAAACAATAGCAAATCCTATGCTTGCACCTTTTATAAAGATACCAAATCTTATAAAAGAATTAGCAATATCACAAGATATTGATCCTGAAGATTTAGTTAATGATTTAGATCAAGCAGCAGTATTTGCAGACATTTTACGAGGATTAAATGTTCAACAGGGAACAGGCGAAGAGGTTGGGACCACTGGTCAACAACCAGAAGGCATGGGAGGCTCTAGAACAGCATCTGCAGGAGCTAACCCAGAAGACATCTCAGGAGTTGGTGGTGGAACAATCGGAACAGGTATTCCGCCAATTGCAGGGGAAGATGGTTTTACTGGAGCACCTCCAGAACCTCAAGAAGGCGGTCTTGGTGACTATCAAACTTAAAACAGATGAAAGAAAAAATAAAGATTCGAGAGTTGGAATTTAATGATTCACAACAAATAATTGAACTCGGAAGAATAATACATAAAGAAAGTTATTATAACTTTTTGCCATATGAGGAAATGAAAATACAGGAACTCATTATGGTTACGTTAAAAAATCCACAATCAAATGTTTGTTTTGTGGCAGAACAGGATAATAAAATAATAGGAGCATTATGTGGATTTATAGTTCCATATACAATGAATTTTAGATTATTTGCTCAAGACCTAGGGCTTTGGGTTCTTCCAAAAAGTAGGGGAACACTAGCTGCAAAAAAATTATTGAATGTTTTTGAAGTATGGGCAAATAGTTTAGGATGTGACGAAATTATGTTAAGTATAACATCAAATATTAATCAAGACAGAACTGCACAATTTTATGAAAAGTTAGGTTATACTAACTTGGGTGTAGTATGTCGTAAACGTATAGGAGGAAAATAGTATGGGAAGCGGAATACCCGGAGTAAGTCAAATAACTTCAGTTTTTATGGGAAAACCAAAAGTACAAGAAATTCAACAAGAATACCAAGGTGGAATCCAAACAGGTAGAGGTGATATTGCTACTCAATTAGCATCTTTAGATAGATTAGAACAAGGAACTGCACCTAAAGGTCAAGGATTAGAAATGGGCTATAAGGATTCATTAAATTCAGCCCTAGAAAATGCGGGGATTAGTAATTTAACTTTACAACCTGCAAAAGAAGTATTATTTGGAGATGCAGCTAGAGAAAATTTTCAAACAGCAGAATTAGAAAAAATGCAAAAGGAAGTATTTAAGACACCGATAAGTCCAAATATTCCATTATTACAAACTCCTATTGCTCCAAAAAAAGAACCCTATGCTCCGCCAGAAAGACAAGAAAAATCTGCAGAGAGAACACTTGCAGATATTGAAGCATTTAAGGCATATGGGGGACAAACAGGTGGTATGGTTCCTGATAGTAGTAGACTTCAAGAAACTGGGATTGGATTTCCAGCACCAGAAGTTAGAAGTGCTTTATACAAACAACCATTGGCACCTATTACAGAACAAATGCAAAGAGCAAAATTAGGGGCAGCACAAGGACAAGTTCCGGTGCCACAACAACAAAACGAACCTGCAGGAGTTCCTCAAATGTATGGAAAACCTACTAATGAAATGCCAAAAGATAATATTGATGCTAAAGCAGAACCGGGTGATGTTATTATAAATAACAAGGCTATGATCCTTTTAGGAATGAAAAATTTTAATAAAATGGTTGGGGATGGAGTTGATATTGTACGAAGAATGGGTTTTACCATTGAAGAGAGATTAAATAAATTAAATAAAAAAGATATTGTTCCTTTATTAGTATCTAAAGGAGAAGCAAGAATACCTAGTATAATTGCAAAAGCAATAGGTATGGATAGACTTAGAAAAATAAACGACAGAGGAAAAAGAGCTATAGTAGCAGAAGAAAAAGCAGCAGCTCAACAAAAAGAGAAACAGAAATATACTGTTAAAAAAGGAGGGGTAATTCCTCAAAAAAAAGCCTTTGGCGATGTAGTCGAGAGTAAAAAAAAAGTCTAAATGAATTAGAGCCACATAAAAAAGAATTTATTACAAATGCACATCAAGTAGTGAATGAAGTTAATATAGATAATATTATTCCTTCACCTATTATTCTTTCAATGGTAGCTCTTGAAACAGGGTATGGAACTTCTAGATTTGCAAACGAAGGAAATAATTGGCTTAGTTTAGCAGTAAACAAACCAGACCAAGAATTTTTAGCAGCAAAAAAAAGACCGTCACAAAAGTTACGAAGTTTTAATAATCCAGCAGAATCTATACAAGCTTTTTTAGATATGGTCAAAAATGCAGAACATTATGCACCAGTAAGAGATACGTTAACTAAATATGCAACTGGTGAAGCTTCTGAACATGACATTATAGATTCTATAGCTAGTACAAAATATGCCGAAGACCCTGAATGGTCTAATAAAATAAAGAGTGTACATGATGGACGAATAAAAAATATGTTCACAGAACAAAAACAGCAAGTGCAATAGCACAAAAGAATTTATACCTGCGTACTTGGTATGGGTATCAGCGACTTTCAATTTATTGAAACACTGATTATTTAACAACTACCGATGGGCGACCTAGCATAGCTAGCACCATAAGGAGATAAACATGACTGAAAAACAAGTCGAAGCAAATGTAGAGGAAAAGGTTGAAGATTCAGAGCCTACCCCATACAAAAACGACTACCATAAGGATCTTGATAAAGAAGATCCACAACCTGACCCTGAAGCTGTAGAAGCTGAAGCTACTCAGAAGGAAAACGAAGAAGATAAATCTTTTTTATCTACTTCAAACGACAAAGAAGTAAAGACCCACGATTTTAAAAAACGTTATGATGACCTAAAAAAACATTATGACACAAAATTAGATGAGTGGAAACAGGAAAAAGAAACTTTGGAGGCTCAATCTAAAGCTGCGAAAGCAGATACAGACTATAAGCCACCAAAAACCCCTGAAGAATTAGAACAATTCAAAGAGGACTATCCTGATATTTACGGAGTTGTCGAAACTATTGCTCATAAACAAGCTGGAGATAAACTTCGCACAGTTGAAGAAAAACTAGCAAAAATGAGTGATAGAGAAGAAGAACTAATTAGAGATAAAGCACAAACTGAACTGTTATCCGTGCACCCTGACTTCTTAGAGATAAAAGGAGATGAAAATTTTCAGGGCTGGTTACAGGAACAGCCTACCTCTATTTCTGATGGTATTCTTAAAAATGGTACCGATTCTAAATGGGCAGTTCGAGTATTAGACCTATACAAAGCAGATGCTGGTATTAGTAAAAAAACTAGTACCGCCAGACCTACTTTATCTGCAGCTGAAGCAGTAACTAAAACACGTAGAGTTGTAGTTCCTGAAAAAGCAGGGGACAAGAAGATTTGGAAACAATCTGATATAAGCAAACTCAAACCCCGTGAGTTCGAGATTCTTGAAAAAGAACTAGATCTTGCGGCAAAAGAGGGACGCATATCATCAGGTTAATTATACGTTTTTATTAACTTTCTAACTAGGAGGTAATTATGACTGTTTCAAAAGCAGCCGGTTATCAAAATTTAGCTAACGGAAATTTTGTACCAACTATTTACTCTCAGAAAGTTCTTAAATTCTTCAGACGTGCATCAGTGGTTGAAGATATTACCAATACTGATTACACTGGGGAAATTGAGAATTATGGAGACACAGTAAATATCATAACCGAACCTACTGTTACAGTTAGTTCATACTACAGAGGTAGTGTTGTAAATGCTCAAACATTAACTGACGCACAATCTACTTTAACTGTCGATCAAGCTTTTGCATTTTCTTTTAAAGTTGACGACATTGAAGAAAGACATAGTCACTTAAATTGGGAAAGCATTGCAACATCTTCAGGTGCTTACGCACTTAAAAAGAAATATGATGCAAACGTTCTTGCAGCAATGATTTCTGGAGGCTCTACTGACCAAACTAACTTAGGTACAACAGGTAATGCCGTCGCCGGTATAACTACAGGTGATACGGCTTCTGACAAGATGAGTACATTGTCTAAATTATTAGACGAAGGAGATGTTCCAAGCGAAAACCGTTGGTTTGTTGCATCACCTACTTTTTATGAGATTCTTGGTAAATCTGCATCTAAATTAATGGATCAATCCATTATAGACAGCAGTAAAGAATCACCTTTACGTAACGGAAAAATCGTGCAAGCACCAATCAGAGGATTTTCAGTATATAAAACTAATGTATTTGCAAAAGCAGGTACAAGTGGTACTGATACTTCAGAACCATCAGGTTCTTCTGCTGATTACTACTTTCTTGGAGGACATATGTCTTCTACAGCAACTGCTTCACATATCGCAAAAACTGAAGTTGTTCGTGATACTGAAAGTTTTGCAGATATCGTGAGAGGCTTACACGTATTTGGAC
>Ga0098040_1000930_pt1 | contig 13170 bp, 2 predicted proteins | sample 7_EtaG_FD_75065 | JGI IMG/M metagenome (GOLD analysis project Ga0098040, IMG submission 75065) | Marine viral communities from the Subarctic Pacific Ocean - 7_ETSP_OMZ_AT15161 metaG | ecosystem: Environmental > Aquatic > Marine > Oceanic | place: Pacific Ocean | collected 2015-01-08
AATTAACAGACATTAACAGGGCTCCTCAAAATCTTCTTTTTTGATCTTAATTTTATAAATATTGTCTTGTTTTTCTTCATGATCTTCGCAATCAAAGATAACACCTTGATCGGAAAGAATGTTGTTTTTCTTATCAATATTATCAGCATAACAATAATATTTTGAACTTATTTCTTCGTCAACTAACAAATCAAAATAATATTCTACATGCGAATCAGTTATCTCCTCTTCATTTTCTGGATCGAAGAAATATAATTGTTTTTCATTGATTACTTCATCGAGTTGGCCAGCTTTCTGAGTTTCGATATGAAAGACTTCAATATCAAAATTTTCTCTAATAAAATCAGTATTTTTTTCTTCTATGTCTAAAAGTAAATAATCTGGTTTAATTTGTATAACTGTGTTGTCCTCTTCAAACATAGGCGGTTCTAAAGAACCAAAGAAATTAAGTTTATCTTCTTTCTCTGTATAATTTTTCTTATAGGTTCCGTCTGCATTAAGTTTTGTAACAAATGTTTCAAATAAAATTTTTGTCTCCAACTGAGGGACTTTTAGTGTGGAAAAATAAGCTCCTGTTAAATGTGCCTTACTGGTATATGGGAAATCGGACAACAATTTACCATTTGCAAATTTTACAGACCATGCTGGCGCGTGGGTGGTGGTCAAAGAAGAGTTACCCAAAGGAGCGGAAAGTGAATATTTTTTTTCTGTTATAGACTGGGGGGAACAGGCATACAAAGTAGGTGAGAAACCTTCATCATAAATGTTAGAATTTGAATTATTAACTCCGGATTCATTTATAATTTTATCTATAGTCCCTATAATGCTAAACACTCCTCCCTCCGAAACTCCTTGATGTTGCTCCTCAAGAGCTGTGTCGAATGTTGTACCCTCCTTCAGGCTTCCGAACAAAGACGTCATAAATTTAGGATCGGTGTCGGAGTCGAGAATGGCTGTCTCTTGCATGATTGCTTCTCTTTTTTCTGTTGTAATTTCTTCAAGAGTTTTGCCATGTTCCGTGTAAGTGCCGGTTCTATATAACGCATCCATATCTTCGAAGAACTCATCTCCAAAATAAGCTTTCATTTCCTTTTTCATCCTTGTAACGAAACCCATACGCGTAGAGCCGTAGTTGTAGGCATGGTGCTGAAGGTGGTCCCAGAATTCATCATCAGCTTGTGTGAATCTCACATCCGACCACGTGACTATGGTATCTTCGTGCATAATCCCGTCCCCATGCTTGTCGATCAAGACATCTTCTTCGTATTTCGCTCTGCCGATGTTCTCTATTCCTTCTGTTTCGAGTTCTTCAATAATTCCGTCAATGCCAAGAGTCTCAATTGAGTCAGAGGTCGATATAAATGGTGGTAAGCCGTAGGATTGGTGCAGCTCGGAGAAAAGCACTTTTGTGGGACTAGAATCAAACCAAGCGGCGGAAACGGTGGCCAGGGTGTAAACCCTGGAAGCGTTTAAGGCTTCGGGTTCAGTTTGATAGTAATCTGAGTAGAATGTCCACTGCTCCGAGCCACCAGGAATCGATGGATGTACGACTGTTCCCTTTTTTACAACTCTATATATATGTTTGTCACTTCCAGCTTGCATCTCAATTTGTTCTTTAATAAAAGCCCAACGATCTCGAAGTCTTTCAATGGTGTGTTCAGCAAATTCTTTGAGCGAATCCTCTTCTAGAGTCGCTAGCAAAACCTCTCGTCGAAGTAGCTTTTCAGAGGCTGCAGGATTTACCCAATATTGTGGTGTAAATTCTGGGTTAATTTTGACTGTTGCTTGACCAGGGCCGCAATCAGTAGAAAAATTGCCAGCAACTTGACTTTCTACGCCTGTAAAATTGAATTGAGTCTTAATTCTTGGAGTTTCCTTAATTCTTTCGCTTGTTAAATTTTGGCGCTCTTGAATATGACCCCTTTGTGTGGAGTCTCCAAAGCCTCCAGAAACGTCGGCAACAACTGTTACTTCATTGCCAACAGAAGAAGATGCTGAATATTTGATGTCGTATAGAATGTCATCATCAAAGAAAGCATATGTAGTGGGCTTAAACTTCCCCATTGCCAGGGCACGTTTGCCATGCTGCGTCAACTGGACGTCCATTACCTCCTCTTTGTTGTCGAAAAATTCCATAAATTAATTACTTCTCCGTTTGGTTTTCTTGTGAATTATCTTCCATCATATCTTTGTTTGTAAACTAAATTTCTGTTTCTAATTTTGCTAACTCTACGAGAGAGAAGAAGTCATACGGCCAGTTATAACTGTAATCTGGGGACTTCTTTTCTGAATCTACTTGGAATTCAAACTCAAATCTAGAATCATCCTGAGAATCTGCTGTTACATTAAAATAACTCTTTTCTGCTTTTCTTTTTACTTTAAATATCATCCACTTTGTATCACTAGGGATTCCTTCTTCTCCGAAGAATTCATTTTTTACTCCACATGGATGATGCACGATTGATTCGTCTAGCTCGGGAACCATGGCGATCTTTGGCATTAGATTTTGCCAAATGTCTCTCAAATCATCTCTATCCAACGTGTGTTCAAATTCAAAAATATACATCGCAAATGGTCTAACATTTTTATTTGTTAAGAAGTCCTGATGAGGTGGGAATACATAATTTTGCATAGAAGTAACCATTTGTTGAACCGAGACCCCTGTCTCACCTTTAGATATTCCCAACGCCTTATTGATCTCTTTTCTTGGAATGTTGAAAAATCTTCTTTCATTTTTCCCTTTGCTGGCTCTAAACGGAATTGCGACGATGGCTTCGGAAATCTTTTTAGATTTAGCAAGTCTTCCGAGTTTTCTCTTGTTTTTAGTGTTTGTAGTGCCGAAGCCACATAGCTGCAATAGAGAGCCAAAAGTTTTTGGCGCCTGAGCCTGTAGAACATCGGTATCTGCGGTCTGTGCCTCTGCAGTTCTAGATTTATAAATTTCCTGCGGGAAACTTTCTCTCAGACTAAGTGTAATTCCGTCGTTTTCTTTTGGAACCTCGCCATAACCAGTCCACATTCCTCTTGTCCACATAGCTTCAGCGTTTCCAGAAAAATTCAAAACTGGTGTTTCAAATTTAGTACTAATTGTCCAAACATCAAATGATTTATCTTCGGCATTTGCGTCTTTAATTGAAACCGGTACATATTTCCCATTCGGACCTAGATCAGTACCGTATTCTACCTCTTTGACGGTGGACTTCCCAAAAAGATTAATTGATGAGTCAATTTTCATCTTTCCAACAGCAGCCATTGTTTCCTCTCCTGGTACTGTATCAACGGTAGAATAAGAAGCTGATCTGTTTGGTTCATAAATTGTTTCTATCTTTGCTCCTTCAAGAATTTCATCGATTGTGAACGATTGTGGACCTTCGACAGGTAATAACTCTCTGTGCTTGTGTGGGGAAAAAGAAATTCTTGCAACCGATTCTCCATAAAAATACGGAGGAGTGTATGGAGCGTATGCGGGATCTCTACTACCAGACACTCTAAATTCAATAGATGGGTCATAAACATCACTATTGTTTGTACTATTAAGATCTTCTCTAACAGAGCACCCTGGACCATAATGTATGCCTCTAGCACCTTGGCCGTTAGATTCCCAAGGCACGATATCACTACCCTCCGGTTCGCCTTCATCTGCGTCTGCTGAAGATGAAAGTGCGGTCTTGAAGGTAGGGTTTGGCCCCTCGTACATAATCATATCTCTGTTTTTATCTAGAACTACATCCATATAATATGTCGTACCAGACATCATTGTGAATGGGCCTCTTTTAGATGCAAAGGTTGTTAATCTTTCATCTTCTAAGAAAAATCTTGGAACTTCACCTAAGAAATTGTGCATGGCAAGATTATATCTTATATCATGATGCCCAGTCCATATAGCATTCTGTTCTTTGCCATCTGGTGCTCCGCTTGGATGATCATCAGCGAGGCCAGAGAAGAACTGAGCATTGGCCATCGAGCTATTGAAAACAAGACTTAATTTACTTTCTGGATTTATCTCCGCTGCTGAAGACCCGCTACCTCGTGGAATATATTTCTCCGGATGAACTAGTGCTTCAAAAGGGAATCTAAAGTTATGATATTGAGGATTTGTAGGATCTGAGCCAGTGTTCAAAGTATTAATAGATCTATATGTTCCATCAACAGGCGCTGCTGAGCCTGTAAATGCTGGCCAATCTACAGCAATACCGGATTTAATTGTATTATACATGATTCCTGGTGCGAAGAAAGGCTGTAGAAGACTTTGTATCATACCTGCTTTAGGAGCATCGTAGCTTGTTGAACTTGTCATATTGGGCATATAGGAAGCAGAAAATAGTGATCCTAACTGGACACATCTTAGGACAGGATAAAATCCATTATATGGTAACAATTTTTTAACACCCTTACATGTTAAAGTAATTGATGACATTTCTTGTCCATGATTTTTTTCTTTTATGATATCAATGTGTTTTAAAAAGTCAGAATGAGAATAAATCTTATAAAAATCAGAATCTGGAACTTCGATTTCGTCATTGGCGCTAGATGTTATTGCTGCCCCATCAAGAGATAAAAATTTGTTATTTTTCTTTCCAAACCCTGTGTTTAAGTAATACTCCATATGCTCAGAAATTTTAAATTCAGGTATCACTCCGTAGTCTTTCGCTATTGGACGAATGTTTTCTGAATAGTCTTCATATGAATCATACCAAGGGGTTTTGCCAGATAAAGCACTGGCGCTATATTGTGGCCTAAAGTGGTAATAAGGTTTGCGTGCAGTATAATTGCTAAAAGGTTCCTCCGTTGGTCCTATATAATTTCCATCGCTATCAAATTGAAGACCATGTTCTGCGGCTTGACTGTTCGCTGTTTCTCGAGCAAATCTTATTAACCAATATGGAGAATCTTCAAGAGTTCCAGAATATTCAGAACCATCTGCTGTGAAGTTTCCTTCGCCAATATCTTCACCGGCGCGGGCAGCTGCGAGACTTCCCCACCAATTATAATAAAAATATGTTTGTGATGCTGTCGCTTCTATTCCATATTCGTTGTCCCCAGAAGCGTTCATTGTGTGAGATGCAGAAGGGTGATCTATAGAAAAATATTTGTCAATAATTGAGAAAAGTTCACCTGTGGATCCTGTTGGGTATCCTCTAGCATTAGAATCTAGAGGCCAAACACTAGCAGCAACAGGGTTTTGATCTGGATTTTTCGCATGATAGTCGAAATCGAAGCCTCCTCCTTTCCAAAGCGAAGATGATTCATTCATTTTGAAGCCCATGGAATTTTTAGCAGCGTTGTCATGAGCACCATCTAGGTTAGTGACTGTTCTATTTCTGTCTCTTGGATCATCTCTCCAGAAAGTTCTTTGCTCGCCCCAGACACGATCAATTCCGTCACTTCCATAACCTCCAGTCTCAGCGTATTGAATTCTTCCTCGAGTTCCTGAAAGATAAGTGTGCTCTTCTTTTGGCCAAATTGTTTCTTTATAGACGGTTGAACCAACATTGAACTGGACATTTGGATTATCCATTAGTTCCTTAATATTTTTATCAAGTTCAACCCTTGGCTCAAATGATTCTTCAATTCCAAGTTTAGAGTCCAATCTTCCATCTTCAATTGTTGTAAATGATGAATTATTACCGAAAGAGTATTTGATATTCATTACACCATTGATGTTTTCGGTCAATGGATGAAATTTACTAGTGACTGGTGGGATACGGTATTGTTTTAATTTCTTATTGTCTTTATAAACAATAACATTTTGATGTGATTTATCTAAATCTGCAGTATAATAATCAGTGTTGTAGAAATTGAAAATGTTTTCTCTTTTTTGTTTTCTTACGATTGGATGATTTCCAGTTCTAACTTGCTTCCAGATAGGCCAACCATATGAACCCTGCCTGTGGTTAATTAAGGCAGTAAAAATTCTTTCCTCTCCATCATAGGTATTTGATAAAAAGTTAACAACTCCACCTTTGTAAGTATAGTCGCTATTATCAGTAACTGTGGGGGACAATTCCCCTAAAGTATTTATGCTAGAACTTATCGGATCGTGTATAAGCGTATTTAAACCAACAAAGTCAACCGGTATAAAACCTGATATATCGTCTTGCGCTAATCTGTCTGGTCCAAAGTAGTTATTTGAACTAAGAGCATATGAACCTAAACTACCTGAACTAACAAAAACTAGGTCTGAACTTGCTCCATTGCCCGCAATATCTGATTTTTGATACCCGAAAGGTATCTTACTTCGACTATCGGTCGCTCTCAGTAGTTCAAATCCTACTCCCTCAAGACCACCAGTAACAGCGACAACAGATGCTGTAATCCATGAATATTGAAGATCGCTCTGTGGTATCTGCCTTGTTATAAAATAGTTGTCATTTACAGACGCTGTTGTAACCGTGTCGTCTTCGCCATATTTTAATCTATAACTCGTATTTCTATGAGTCTTGTGGAATGAGGCGCTCGGGGAACCTAGAACACTATCAACTCCAAATTGACCTGAAGAACGTGACAGCAACGTCATTAATGGGCGACGAACAGATAAGTTTCTGAATGGGAGAGCGTTATACACTGAAAATTCTTCGGCTGCTGTATCAAGGAAGCCTCTAGACATAACCTCTGGGCCACCAGGGGCTGAGAATTTTTCAACGATTACAGTTTCATTTCTCGTTCTCTCTGGTAGTGCGAAGTCTTGAAGGTCTGAAAAATCACCATTTACAACTGATGCTGATACAGCTCCATCAATCTCAACAAAATATTTATTGTTTATCGATCTGCCAGAGGTTTGAACCACTTCATAATTTTTAGAGTAATTTCCTAATCCTAGCGCGCCGGATTTAAAGTTTGCGATATTTACCGGGCGTTTCGCGAGACCATCTCTATAAAGAGTTGCCTTTGGAAGATTTGAGTCTACCTTGATCTCGGGATCAATATCAGCTGCGCAAAGCTTAACTGAAACGTCTGAGCCGTCTGTAAGGTCTCCTTTAACATAGAGTCTAAAGCCTTCGGGTCTTGTATCTACAGTATCATCTGCTTGGAAATTTATTCTTGTATGACGATGTTGGTTTCCTCCAACATAGCGTTCAGTAAATGGGCCTTGCATCGGTGTTTGGCGGCCAACATAAGAATCGTCGTGTATATTTGTGACTTCTCTAGACACTGCTTTAACACTACTTGAATATGAATATATCCCAAAGTGAGCCGCGATGTCGCTTTTTATAATTTCATTTGTTAGATTATTCTTTACAGCAAAATTTGTCTTTTCTTTCAAATTTGATCTGAGTGCCGGGACTGGTTCATCATCAACAAATTTTCTAGGATTTATTCCGTAATCAGGATTTCCATTCTTGTTATCACTACCAGTGGTTTCAAGAACGATATTAGCGTCACCCTTTGGTTGTAGGGTGTTTTTAGTGAAAAGTATTGATTTGTTTTTACTAGTATTGCTTCCCTGTTCAATAGGTGCTTCCATTCTAGTAGACAAAGTAAAGGGTTTCGCGGTGGCAGCGACATTGAATGCCGAAGAAGAGGCAGCGGTGTTGGAGGTTACCACTCTTCTATAGATTTCTCTTTGCCTATCTACTTCTGCATCGCCGGAAGATATTTCTGCAACCTTATCTCTTTCTGCTCTGAATTTCCACCATAAAATGCCCTTGTTGTGAACTTGAGTTCCTCCCGATATAGGATAGTTGGTCAGTGCAGTTGAAAATTTAGTAGAATTAAAGTGGTAAAATTTATGTTTTTCAGGATCAGATCTACTGTCTCCCCTATCATTATATTCTTGCTCTATGGCGGTGGCACCGGCGTCATCAGCAGGTATATTCTTTGGAGAGTCGACTGCCTGATCAGGTTCTCTGTTGCCATATTTCTCGTCCATCGATGGAAACTTAGTTCTATATTTGTTTCTCTCTAACACATGGCTTTCAACAATTGTATTAATTTGCTCAGAAGCATTTGCAGAAATTGGAATTAATTGTTCAATTAATTGATCAACAGCTAAATCGACCCACTTATAATAATCTACATACTTATCCAGATCTGGGGTGTTGCCTATTTTTTCAAAGAAAAGTTGACGAAGTTTTTCAATATGCTTGTAATTTGGCCTATATCTATTAACTGGCTCTCCAATTAAATTATCAAAATCTTTAATAGAGCCAAACATTTTAAGAATTTCTTCCGATATTGCTTGATATGGGCTTTTTTCAATTCCAAGAAAATAATTAACAGGCCTAGTATTCCTGGTAAAAAGTCTTTTATCTCTATTAATAATTTGCACCATATCGGAACTAGCAATTGTCTCTGGTAGAAGCTGCTTCGCTGAAGGGAGATAAACTTTGTCGACAACTTTTGATGAGTTAACAGGAAAAAGGCCGCCTTGGCCCGTGTGATGGCGATTTAAGATACCTCCAAGAGTTCCATATCTTTCATCAAATGGCCAGGAGCCTCCTGGTGACGGAGCGTCTTCGCCGGAGTCAGATAAAGATCCGCTAAATCCTGCAGAGCCTGAAGAAAGATCCTGAACAATAAACCTGCCATCACTATCTGAACCTGAAACGGTTGCAAAATCCCAGTGAAGAGCCAACGTTTCTATTTGAGGTATATAATGTCCAGAAGAAGATAAGTTGGATTTCCACTTAGGTGTTCCCGCTTGAACTCCTTGCATAAGATATGCATTTCTATATGGATGTTCTCTACCAAAGTTTTCTGGATCTATAGCGTGAATTTTAATTATCTCATCTGGAACATAGTCTAACCAATATCTAACAGAGGAAATTTTAGCATCTGAAGTGTTTACTAAGGCTCCAGTTATATTTGTTCTTTCGGCACCAGCATATATTCTTTTCGGAGATTCGACAAAATCAGTATAATCTCCCAATCCAATCGAGGAAGACAGAAAGAAAGAATTTTGTACATAATTTTGCGCAACGTTAATACCATAAAATTCAACACTTCCTGATAAATCATCATCGTTGATTGCTGGATCATGGCTCGAGCCTGAAACGCCTGTTGCTAAAGGATGTTCTGGATTTATCTGCTTGAACCTTACTGCAAAATTCCACTTTTCGTTATCATATACATCATAATATTTATCAGAAGTTAATATCACTCCAAGTTTATCAGAAACCAATTTAAACCTGACGTTTGGAGACCCTGCTTCTTCGCGGACGGCGTAGACTTTTACGTCGTAATCGTACAATTCATCATGAGAACCAACTTCAACAGAAGGAGTCATCGTGCTTCCAGAAACCTCGTGTTGGTCAACCAATGTCTCATCTGTAACTGGACTGCGGAATCCAAATAAAGATGACGTTAAACTAGTGTATATAAAGTTACTCTTAGATTTTATATCAATCTTTTTTGCAAAGATGGCCTCCGCTTCTAAAGTTATAGCGGAGCCAGAAATCATTCCGGCAGCTCCAGAAATGAAAGGAACTGAAGTTGGATTATCACTTGAAGTCATCTGATAGACTACTGCACCTTGACGATCAGAATGGTTAAAATCAACATAATTCTTTTTTGTAACAGTGTGCCTGTAGTTATCTTCAAGCTTGTATGTTACATTATCTCCATAGAGATTTACTTTAATAAGTTCATCGTCAATTCCAAAACATCTAATAAGATTTCGGAACGACTTTTCTGTACCTTTTGATTTATATATATAAGAAAGATTATTATAGATGTTGTTATAAATAAGATTTTTAGTATCAGATATATCTTTATCAAATTTGCGCGTTTCATCTTGCTGTAAAAAATGACTCATAACATCAGTATCAGCAAAAATCTCTGGCGTAATGAGTCCTTGATTTTCTAAAAGCCTTTCTGAAAATGGAATTGGTTTATGACTACTGCTTGGATAATTGATGTTTTTTAATGTTGGAAGCGATTTGACCTGTAAAGCCAACGTATCAAAATAATTTCCAATAATTTGAGTTAGGTTGCGTAATTCGTAACCACTTTGACTATCTTCAGAAGTAATCCATTCTGGCATACTATAATAAATTGCTGAGTTGTTTTTAAAATCATGCTCGCGGCCTTGCGATTTTAATGATTCTAATATATTATCAATTTTAGGATTTGAAGTTCTTATTATCGGATCCCTAAATTCTGAAACATATCCTGTAGAACTAGACAAAAATGATTCGTTAAATGCTGATCCTGTAGATCTTGCATTCACGGAGTATCCTGTCCAAGAACCGTTTGAGGCTCTTCCGGAATAATCTAATACGATATTATCAACGCTGGCTGTTTCGCTTACCCCTTCGTTAAACTTATAATAAACACCTAAATCTGTATTTGGTAAATCAGTGTTGGTCCCTCCATGAACTTGCTGAAACCAATTTGATCCTACTTCGCGGGCGCTGCGTCTCGTTTTCCAAAATCTAAATTCATCCATAGAGGCAGATAGTTTACCCCAACCTATATCTGGCACAGCTCCTGAAAGATTTGCTGATGAAGAAATTTTTGTTGCGAGTGCGCCAATTGTCCCCAATATGGCTCCGCTTACATAGTTCACGGAAGATCCAGTCAAAGCTTCGTCGACAAACTCTCCATCAACATAAAGTTTGAGCCCTAGATTGAATCCTGAATTTGCTACAGAAACCGCATAATGGTGCCATTTATCGTCAGCTATTGTATTTATATTAACCCCGCCGCCATATCCGAGAGAGGCGTTGGAGGTTCCTTGAGTTCCTGACATGTACGTAACAAGGAAAGGCCCTCTTTCATCGGTTCCGCCGGTGAAATTTGTTACAGTTATATCACTGTCGGTTGTCGTAATAGTTGTATTGCCGGCGGCGCCTTTTACAGCTTGCGTGAGTGTAAGCGTGTTGTCGGTGCTGGTTGCTATTATTTTGTCTTTATGAGGACTATCCGCGTGATTAATAGACTCTACCACTTTACCTGTGACCTGATTGCGGTTGCCTAGGCCTTGGATTCCTATGTTAACGGCGTTGAAGGTATATGTACTCGAACCGTGAGCGGTGTCATCGTCAAGCGTGTATACAACTTCAGTTCCATCTGAAGATTTGATTGTGATTGTTTCGCCGTCATAGCCTGAAATCGAACCACCAAAAACTATTGTTGCAGTGGCTGCTATATCAGAGGATGTTTCACCATCCATCTCAATTCTAAACCGGCCATAACCCGCGCTGCTAGAAATGTTATTAGGAGTGTGACTATCAAAAATTACTTCTTTTTGTGTTTTGTCGGTACTAAAGTTATCTTTCCTTAACCAAAATTCTACCGTATTGCCTTTCTCACCATCAATTTTAAGATTTGAGCCGCGATGATTTGAAACGTTATATATATTTGCTGTGCCATCATTAGACGGGAACATGTCTTTAAGACTTGTGTTAGTGGCGTCTTTGTTGGGTCCTCCCTTAATCGTAATATATTCATATGAAGCAGTGACCGGGGCTCCGTAGCCATATTGATCCTCTATTTGTGTTCCCCACCCATCATATGAAAATATTGCATACCCGGTTTGCCTAGGGTACTCACTATCAAAAATAAAATTATCTAAATAAGAAGAACTGTTGTACCATTGTTCTTTTTCGTATCGCGAGCCATCATATGGATAAGTCTGATAAACTCTTTTGATTGACTGTTCGTAGTATTCTTCCGCTAGTCCAAATCTTGCAAAGTTAGACGCAGAATTAAAATCAACTTGAGGGATAAAGTTTTCTTTTCTTTTTATCTTCTCGCGGATAAAGTCCTCCGACTCAGCCTGTCTAGAAATCTCGCTGATCGGATCCTTTAATACTTTAAGTTTTAATTCGCCTTTATCAAAAAGATCTTTAATACTCATTATTCAACCCTAAACTTGAAACTTTCCGACTGTTCGTGATAGACATCATCTCTTCTATATGCAAATTTTAAACCATATGAATAGCCTTTTGCCAACATAGAGATATCGAAATCAAAATAATTTCCTTTCATATCATAAGAAAGTAAAGTCTCCTGATTACTTCCAGTTCCATAATCAACGACTGTAAGATTATCAACCACTCTATAAATTTTATAATATGCCTCGTCGATCACGCTTCCGGAAACGGTTTGTTTTACTTTTGTGTACACATTCGGACACCATCCTTTCTCTCTAGTAAAGAGTCTGAATCTAGCTGTTTCACTTTGAGAATAAGAAGGCTTTAGATTAGTCACTTTTGTTACATATTGCAGATTCGGATTATAATCCTCTGATTCTATTTTTTTGACAACAATTGTCCCTGTGTGATAGCACACTTCGTTTCCAGAAGTTGGAGATGCATTGTCCGCACTAAACCATCTATCATATACAACACTAGCCGTGGTGTCCAATGCGAATGATGCAGAATAAATACCAGGATTATTGGGAACCAAACCACCGGTAATATAATTGCTGGTGATAACCAATTGCTTATCATCGGAACCGCTTTCAATAGGAGTGATTACTGAACCACTGGCCTCCTCGTCGAAAATTTGAACGTATATTGCTCCATCTCCGATGTCGGGAATGTTTCTTAACTGCCCTTTAACAACATTATACAAATAAATTGTATTTAAGTTTTCCTCCGCTGTCGCAAGTGAACTACTAGCATAAAAATTGGCTCTATCGTCTTTCAAGGAAGATTCCCATCTAGCCTCAATCATTGGTTTTTTAAAGAAATACTCAGTTCCTCTAGAGAAAAACTTTTTTGTATAATAAGAACGAGTAGATCCAGTAACATTGTGCAAAGAACTTCCGCTTGCATCTGGAGTCAGATTTACTGTTGCGGCTCCTTCATCTGCCGGAGAAGGATCAACTGAAAGATTAGAACTTGAAAAATACGCTTCTTGTGTACCTGTTAAAAAAAGTGCCAATCCGTAATTTGCTCTTTGATCTCCGGTCGAAGCGTCGTGTTCTGAAAGCCATTCTTCGACAAGCGTAGTTATATTAACTTCCAGATCTTCATCTCCGTTGTCAAAATCGGCTTTAAAACTTAGATCTTCTGTATCGAAATCACCTCCTACGACGCTCCATGTAGTATCTGTTGCCGAGTTTGTCCAATTTGCGCCTTCCCCATCTTTTGTTACATCTCTGTATTCTTCCATATCCAGGCCATGGCCCTCTTCCCAAGATGCGGAAACAGGTGCAACAAATAAAGTGAAGTTGCTAGGTGTAGTAAACGCATGTTTTGCATTAAACATGCGAAGATAAAA
>Ga0098040_1000935_pt1 | contig 13137 bp, 11 predicted proteins | sample 7_EtaG_FD_75065 | JGI IMG/M metagenome (GOLD analysis project Ga0098040, IMG submission 75065) | Marine viral communities from the Subarctic Pacific Ocean - 7_ETSP_OMZ_AT15161 metaG | ecosystem: Environmental > Aquatic > Marine > Oceanic | place: Pacific Ocean | collected 2015-01-08
CGCGGGGGCTGGAAAGTCGAGGCGATTATAAGCGGATGATGGACCATGCCGATACGCCTCGGCAGGGCGATCTTGATGGGCGCGGCAATCTCTCCCTTCGGGCGCTGATAGATTTCATTGTTTGGTTTTTGCGTGTTTGTATTGATCAAGTCAGGTTTATGTCGGACCTCTTTGAGCTCGAAGGACTCTCCGCGCGGTTCGCGCGGTATGTTGATCGAAGCGATCTAAAGCCAGAAGCAGCACAACTTCTGAACGAGGCCCTTTATCGCGGCAGCTTTCAGCGTGGTGATGCACGTCGCATTACAGGACTTCCCGAGCGTTCAGCAAGTCGTCTCCTGAATGAAGTTGTTGCAGCGGGGTTGCTTGCATCTGAGACCCCGAAGGGTCCTGTATCGTTGCGCTTTCCGTCGGACGCGCTTGACACCTTGTTTCCAAGGCTGTTTCCCGAAGTCTGATTTTATTCGCCAATCGCTTGACAAAATCCTGTGAAGAGCTTGAGTGCTACCCGAAGGTCTCGGCAAACAAAATGTTTTTTGACGTCACGCATTTTCAGATCTCTTGGAAAGTTTTTTGACTACATCAAAAATCGCCTTCGGCACGCATTTCCGGCGTAATGCCTACGGTTCTACGGTTGACCATTTCCGCCCAACGATCTCCGCGCTTAACTTCCGCGTCATTAAATCGGCGCATCCGCTTCAGCTCGACGTCGAGGAGCCTCGGGAAGCTCTGCAAGTACCTGCGATCCCAAGCCGAGATTTTATGGCCGTCATGCTTCATCGGAACCATCACATCATTACGACCAACCAAGTATGAAATCTCTTGCCGTGTGCGGCGCATGCCTTTCGCATTAGCAATGAACTGATGCCGACAGTTGTAGAGGCAATAATTGGGGCCCTTTGTTCCAAGCGCAATCCGGCACGCCCGCGTGAGAAGCCCAGAACAACGCTTCTGCATCGCGAAATAGGCAGCATCACCTTTTTGGAAGGCGTTGAAGCCGACGTCGCTCATATAGCGAATGGCACAGAGGATGCGCGGCGACATGTTCGTGATGTCCAGCGTGCGCAAAATGTCATTGCCTCGACCACTGATCGCCTTGCGGTTCATTACATAAAGGATGGTGTAAGGCTCCTGCGTCATCGGCCTTTTGCCTTCGACGATCGACGTCAGGCGCCACTCGCCGGGACGAAGTCCGGTACTCACGGCGGCAATCAGCCAGTTTTCGAGAATGCCGCGGTAAGCGTCTTCGCTGATCTTCTGCAAATAAGAGATGACGGACAGCATATCGTCGCGCTTGAAATACCTCTTCTTGAGCGCCGGGCCTCGCTTCTTTTTCCCATCCTTTGACGGAGCGTGTTCTTCACGCTCCTGCATCGAAAGATCGGGCTCGGCAGCATCCATTGCCTGGTAGAGATTGGCGTTAAGCAGTGGGCAGTCATCCAGATCAAGTTCCGAGCTGAGGCCAAGCTCACTTCGGAATGCGGAATCGAGGCTGACGGCGATATCAAGGTAATGCTCCGCCGCTTCCTCGGTCAGCTTGAGGTGCTCGTAGCCTAGTCCTACCGACGTCTGCGTGGGTGTAAAGCGATCATCTTCGCCACCTCCAGTGTAATTCTGAGCAGCCAGATATTTCAACAAGGCACGCCGATCTTCAATCGGGTCTTCGTATGTGAAAAAAGGTGCCCCTTCCGGTTCGAATCTTGCCAGGATCTGCTCGATGTCGATCGAATTGTCGAAGGACGCTGATGAAAGTCCGGAAAGCGAAGGTGCCGGCCTTTCAGGACTTTTTGCCTTGAGGTGCCTGTTCCGCTCCGAGATGGCCATGTTCCCATTGATAGCGAGTGTGCACAGGCGGCCAAACACGGTCAGGTTGCCAGCCTCGTCGTACCAGCCGAGCTTCAGCAGCTCCGCTTCCGTCCAGCTGAATGCCGCGACGCAGTGTTCGATACGTGACAGCCGGGCATTGTTCTCGACTTCCTTGGCGGCGCGGTCCACGGCGGCTTGCCACTTCTTCGGGTCCGCTTCTTTTCTGCGGAAGCTCTCAACGTAGATTTCGGCAACGTCTTTTTCGAAGCCATTCTCGATGAGCAAGGTGACGAGCGGGTCCGGCTTGCTGGGAGATTTAACGGCGCCTGGAATATTGAAATCGGTCATTGGTAGATGAAACCCTGAGCGAAATTGAAACCTGATCAGGTGAGAGGTGTGCTCCACGGAGCGTTTTCACGCCTGAACTGGCTTTCAAAATGATGCAAAGGGCTGCAAGAGATCTGATACGTCACCCGCGACCTAGGAATTCAAGATCAATTCGTCAGGTCTCGTGGGTGGACCTCGCTTGAATTCCCATCGGTCACAATTACGAAGTCTCGAAGAGGGACTGCACGAATTCGGGGAGGCCTCTGAAGCCTATAGCAAAAAAATCTCGAATTAGTTGGAAGCTATAAAAGCGAGATCACTTCATTTCAAAGATAGGAAATGGAGCCTAGCAATGCACAAGATCGCCCTTCCCAAGAAACCCGCAACGTCTCAGGACGAGAAGTGGATTAACGATCTGCAAACGCAAGTTCTGAACGAAAAGCTAGAACGTTCAATCAAAAATAAAGATTGGTTTACCGACATTCGAAAAGTGTCAGAAACGCTTAATGTAAGTGAGAAAACACTGATTGATAGCGGATGGTTTGATTACAACCAACGTCTAACGGTCTTCGGTTTAGAAATGATCGCTAACACCATTCACGGACACTACGGACCTGTGAATATGGCATTGTCAGCGCTGGAAGAATTCGATGGGCTAAGGCCCGATCAGCGCGAGAACGCAAGAGCATTGTACGAAAGGGTAATGTCGCAAGAAGACGCAGAGCGCTCACTTTTTCGTCGAGAAGTAAGCCAGCACCACGGTCTGGACCTGAAGGGCGTGGAAAATCGCCTCAACATCCGCGTATTCTCGCCCATCTTTTGCAATAGCGACCGCGAACTTACTGAAGCCACCTTTGACAAATACCTTAGGGAGGGGGATCGCCATTTCAGTAACTTCTGCAAGTTTTTGGAAAAGAATAAGACGGGCCCAATTCGTGAAAGGAAGTACTTACATTTCATCGCTTGGTTCTACGACGAAGCCCTTAGAAAGAAATGGGCCGCCTCGACGGTCAGATCTTATCGGAGTGCTTTAGTAACCTGGCTGGGCATTCATTGCGGTCTGAGATCGCAGGCCTGGCTGCTGGAAGAAAGCCTTACGCGGGAGTGTCTTGCGTATCTCGGCTATGATTCTGAGAAAATTGATAAGCTATTAGCGAAGGGCAAGACGCGGCAAAAGGAATTGGGAAGGCGCAAAGCCAAGACCAGCGCCAAACCCGAAAAGTCGATCTCTTTCGAAGACTTTGCTGAAATTGAGCTGTACTTGCTACACAGCAGCACTCATCCGCTCTCAAAAGAGCTCGCCTATCTCATGTTGGCAACGCTTCAGACCGGAATTCGTCCCGTGGAATGGAAATTGACGAAAGTGGTCCTCGTGCATGACGAGCAAGGATCTGAAACAGATTTCTATGAAATCAGCTTAATGAATGCCAAGGCAAGCAATGGTCGCGCGCCGGGCGCTACACGCACCTTTGCGCTTCAAGGCTTAAGTTCAGAGGCCGTGGAAGCGATTATCCGAACTTCCAGAGTTGGCTGTGAATACGCAGACAAGGGTGAAAACGCGTACAGAAATTTTCAGCGGCGATGTAACGAACTTCTGCAATGGGTGACCAAGGAGGTCTACCTGACGCACGGACACGACGAAAAGATTCCTCGCCTCACCCTCTACTCCCTACGCCACCAATTTACGGCAAACTGCAAAGCGAAAGGCCTCCATTGGGAAGAAACTTCTGCAATCATGGGTCACGTTGACGTCTATACCGCCATCGAGAATTACGGCCGCACAAAGGTTGGATGGCACCCATCGCAGACGCAGGGAGAAATCACGGCCAAAAATAGAAACTTGGTCCGAGTGCAGAATCACACGGACTTAAAGGCTAAACACGATCCCAGGTACACCAAAATTGCAGAGGCAAGGGAAGACCTGCCACTTCCAGTCCCGGTACTCAAGCCGAAATTCCTCTAAACTTTGGATCCTTACGACGTCGGGCCTCGCAAAGAAGGCGACACCAACTTTTAGATACACATAAACAACAGAGCGCTAGATCCACTTAGCGTCCTGCTGACTTTCAGAATTTTGAAACAGGACGCTCAATGCCACAAGAATCCCCAGCCAATGCATTTGAAGAGTTCGCAAGACTTCATGCGAAAGAGCCATTTGGCAAAACTCAAACGCAAAGCACGAGATTTTCGAACGGAAAAAACCCGAAGAAAAAAGACGTTGAACAAAGCCTTGACGATACGAAACGCCTGAACAACGTCAAAAGCCAGGCTATTGACGATGCAAAAAGACTACTCGCAAAATATCGCTCCGAACTTGCTCTGGACGAGGACCAGCCGCATGACCCGAGCGATCTCTCGGCGTGGTTTTATGTGCGCGCAGAGCTGATGAAATTATGTCCAGTTACAAGCGAACGATATCGAAGGGGTATTGTAGCACTGGTTAGCCACGAACAGCCTGGTATTCAAACGCGATTTTTTCCCCTGCACCTTGCACAGATCTATGCACGATACGATTCTCGCGCACAACCATTGCTATCGCCCGACGATCTGGCGGCGCAAACTCGGAGCCGTCGCACAAAGAAAAAATATCGCGGTGGCAAGTTGGTTCGACAGAAGTTCTGCAGCTCTGATCAATTTGCTGCAATTCTGGATCATCTCGACAATAGAGCTCGATCAGAACTCGCGGTGGTTGCCAGCGCATTTCTCAAGGCGCAGCTTGCCACAGGCTTGCGTCCCTCGGAATGGCGAGCGAGCTCAATGCGGAATTGGAGAGATTTTCCCGGATTCAACTCGGAGCCCTGCTTAGATATTCTGACACCTGATCCACGAGCACAAAATGACGGGCAAGTCGTCCTGCGTTCCCTCGATCTGAAAAACCTGCCATCCCGGACACTTGACGCAATCAGTTTGATCAGTGACCGAGCCTCTGCCACCTTCCGCCGATCAGACAGGGAATGGGACACACTACGAACCAGACTGTCAGAACTAATCGACCGAGCTTGCATCGCAGCATTTGGAAAAAATGGCCCCAAGTTTGCGCTCGAGACATTCCGACATCAGTTTTTAGCCAACTACGCACAAGATGGTGCGACGACAGAACAGGTCGCCGCAATCGCCGGGAACGTCGATTTACTCATCGGCAAGAACGAATGCTCACTAAGTGGCGCAGCATGGGCACGGGAAAGCTGCCCTGCATCCGCCAGGCCTTCAAGCTTGGACCAGCGCACGATGGAAGCCTTTTCTACTGCTTACAAGATTCACAAAGCCGACTATCTCGAGTTAATTGATGGACGCAATGTAGCAATTACAAAAGCACAACTTGAAAAATGGATGCGCGAAGGCTCCCCGGATTTCTAGGGGCATAATCCCGGCATTCGATGGATTGGGTTGAGTTTGAATCTTTTTGGGTCTGGCATCCATATTTTTCAAATGTAGTCGTACGGCGTAAGGCCCTTGAGCTTCCTCAATCCTTGAGCATAAATAAAATAGAGATACGCGATTGGAAAAATCGCTTCATGGGACTTGAACCGCGAATAGGCCGATTTGAGAGTCCCGCGCAATAGTGAACAATCTGAATGGCTGAAATGACGAGAAAGATAGGGAGCGATCTGAATGCAGGTAAGCATTTGTTATCTGCGTCAAGTCCCGACAAGGCCGTAGCATTTCTTCTTTCTGACGTGCCATGGCACCACAGCGCAAGCGGCCAATATTCGGGCAAAGTTCTCTATCCGGGTGGTTCCATTACTTTTTCGGTAAATGCCCCAGAAGGACTTATGGCAACCGCGGAGGATATAAATTTCTTTCTGTATCTCATCGGTCAAACATCTGATCGCGTTAGCCAAGGCGACATATTAGACGGAGAAATGTCTATTACGCTTAAAGGCTATAAAGAAGATACTCAGCAAAATTATTCAGTCGATCTCGACCAGTTGATCACCAGTTCCTTGCGTCGACTTCAGGCAACTCAGTTCAAGCTAGACATCGAAGACCAGAGAATGGGGACGTTACAAATATTCTCCTTGGTCTCTTCGTTCGACTACACGTATGAGTTGGTTGATGGCCAAAACAGGGTCACAGGGTTCAGAATAAGACTCGCTGATTTTCCCCAGCATTTGCTTTCGAAAAAATCCTTGCCCTCGTCGGTGGTCGCGGTTCGGACGGTATCACCTGCCAGCCGCCGCTTGCCAGATTCTAAAAACTCCGTTGACCAGGTGTAGGAAAGGCTCTGGGCAATACCTTCCTTGCAGCGCAGCTCGGCAATGGTGCCCTCACCACGCAGGCCTTCCAGCACGCTCCTGATCTTGCCTTCAGCGGAGAAATGTCGACGCATCGACTGTCGGATGTCCTTGACCACCTGCTCGGCAGTTTTCTTGGGGCTCGGGTGTTTGCTTCTCATATCCTGTCCACCGTCACTGCGACGAGAACTGAATACTCCTTAAGCTACAACCTCAAATCTGAGCCATGGGCGCTGACGAGGGCCATGCGGCAGTGAAGGGGAAAGCCTGGAAGAAATTTCGATTTTTCAATCTCTTATGGGTTCATATGTCGTCACAATGTGATTACATATAAACGATCGTTTACCGTTGGCATTCATTGTTATGGTTGGTTATCAAAATGCAGACTGATTATGTGCGGTCTCGCTTGGATCGTGAAACCAAGAAAGCGGCGGTTGCTGCGCTTGCGGCGATGGGGCTGACCTCTTCTGACGTAATCCGCATGCTTTTCCAACGGATCGCGGCTGAAAAGTCTTTGCCTTTTGATATTCGCGTTCCCAATCAGGTCAGTGAGCTTGCTCGCAATGAACTTGAGGCAGGTGAGGGCGTCGCCTTTGCGAGCGTTGAAGAGCTTATGGCCGATATGGATGCGGACGATTAAGCGGGCCTCTCAGTTAAAGAAAGACTACAAAGGTGAACTGAAGGGCCTGCATGCCAATGACCTTGTGGCTTGCTTGACGCCTATCCTGACCGCGCTAGTGAGTGATCGGCCTTTAGATGACATTTATCGCGATCACAGATTGATTGGCGACTGAAAAGACTATCGCGACTGCCACGTCAAAACGACCTTGTGCTGATCTATTCCGCCGAGATCAATGGTGAGCTCAAGCTGACACTATCGGGCTCTCATGCCGAGATTTTCTGAGAACCAATGCTGGCATGTCGCCGCGGGCCGTCCCAGTCGAGACGCGTTGAAGAGATCGGAAATAAGAACGCGTGGTCAGGAAGAAAGCTGGATCCTGACGCCATCATACTGGCCGTAATCATCAGCAATGGATGGGTCGACATGGACAACGCCATCGACAATAGTGATGTCGCCGCGATCATACAGGGAGTGCAGATCGGAGCGAAGGAGGATGCCGTCTCTCAACTTGTTGTGCCCCAACTTCCATTCGCGGCCTGGCAGATGCGCTGCCTGGAGCGCCCCCGCAGTTGTGACCCCGGAGATGGCACATCGACCATAGTGCTTTAGCAGGAGATCTCGAAAGGCGCTCTGGTCAGGTCTGAGCGCTGTCGACTTCATTTGCAACTGCCCCAAAGCCACAAGAAACTGATCCCTGAACCTGTCCGGGATGGCAGCAGCAACGCCAGTGCTCGGGTCATAGATGCGTGGGTCGCAAATCCAGATCCTGACTTCGTCATTCTCACGTCGAATGCCGCGTCCCAGGCCCTGGCGTAACCGACGCTGCATGTCTGATTTTACGGCATGGAAGTTGCCTTTTCCCATGATCTGGTTCTTCAGATTGTCAACAGAGGCATAAGGTAGGCGCAGGATTACCAGATCTGAAATGATGCCCGGCAAATCAACACCGGCCCAGCCTGCAGGGGTTACAAGACCGCGGATGTCGCCTTGTCGGAACTGTTTGGCGTAGTGAGAAAGAGGCTTCCCTTTCTCATGCGCGGTGAGACCGAGTTCATCTGCAAAGAATGCCGCGTCGTCGTAACTCTTGGAGAGAATGAATGGACGCGATCGATCAGCCATGATCTCCGATGTCTGTAGCCACTCTACAGCGGCGGCGCGCCATTCAGGATCGATCTCTCCCGATTTGATGGGCTGCGGCGTAGCTTCCGAGATGAGATTGAAGGAGACATTGCCAAAATGCGCCGGCGAAATTTCGAAGCTGTCCGAGCTGTCGAGAGGAACGCCAAATCTGCGAAGTGAATATTCGATCGGGCTGCCAACCGCCAGGGTGGCTGACATGAAGATGACGCGACGGGCGCCTGCATCTGTCAGGTTTGACCAGATCCATCTTGTTCGATCCGCCCAGAGCGAGCGAATGACGATGTCCTGATGGGCACGCCTGACTTCGGTACCGCGCCGGAGACCGTTCATGCGGTGAGCCTTCAGGATCCAACGTGCCTGGTTGAAGAAATGGCGGACGGCTTCGTCTGCTCGGCTTGCGTCAAGCGTCTCTGCCAATGTCTCGCGCAACCTGTTATTTTGCGGGTCGGCGACGAGTTTTTCCAGAAGGTCGGTTTCAAGTCGTGCCTGCTTCATTGCCTCACGGAGGGTGGCGAGCGAAAGGATTTTGTCGTCTGATCCTTCAGCGACGTCTGAAAGCGCATCAGCTTCGTCAAAGATAATGAGTTCAGGCAGCACGCCATATCTCGCCTGCGCAAGGGTCATGGCATGTGTCTGGATGGTGACATTGAATTCCTGCGCTTCCTGTCGAGCAGCGGCCCACAAACGTTTGTCGGCCGCTTTTGCCGTTGGAAGCAGACAGATGTCGCTTGGCACAAGATTGACGGGAAGCTCGCCAAATTCCGCGATATAGTCTTCGATGAGACCTGAACCTTCAGTGGCGAAGGTGAGAAGCTGGGTCATGACGACATCAATATCATCCGTATTTTCGTCATCGATGATAAGGCGAGCCCAGGCATGATTCACGCGGGCGGCAGAGATGTAATTCTGGATACCGAGACGTACGCCGATATTGATGTCGTCAGCTTTAAACTTGGCTGCCTCACTCTCGATCTGCCGCAGAAGTTGGATCGTGTGCGTGCTGATGATGACTCGGTACCCCTTGCGCGCCGCATCGATGGCGGCTGCTAGAATAACGGCAGATTTACCGGTTCCAGTATCCGCCTGGACAGCTAGCGCCGGAAGCGATGATCCGCTGATGAACTCCGCAAGATCAAGTTGTTCCCTTCTGGGCGAGAAGCCTTGACGCAACACGCTTTCAATATCGTTCATCTGACATCCAATTTTCATTCCTGGTTCCCCTTCTAAATGAGGGGATCGAAAACTCCGTGCGTCAGTCGTGCGTTGAACTTGTACTTTTAGTTCCCCTACAAAATGAGGGGATCGAAAACCGATCATCTGGTAACCGACTGATATGCATGCGAAAAGGCATCGTCGTTCCTCGAAAAAATCAACTGGCCTTGAGCTGCCAATCCTTGATTTCCCCAGAAATTAGAGCGTCGGTTGCAAGCAAGACTTCAGAGATGACGGCGTTGTCGCTATCAACTGAAAGTCCTGACTCATAGTCAAACGACATTCTGCCAGCCTTTGTCGGCGCGCACAGCCTGTCGACACCGCTCATCGGCTTGACTGTGAGATCGTAGAAGCCCTTGAGCTGACCGAAGCCATTTCGCTGCATGGCGCCGACACGCGAGCCGTTGGAGATCCAGACGCGAAGCGCGAGAAAAAATGCGGCTGCTTCGCCGATGGTGACGTCTTTCAATACCCAGCCATGTGAAAGCTCGGCGCCTTGAGCAATGGCCTCCTGCTTTCCTGTAAGCTGCTGAAGGTTAACGGTGCCGCCAGCTTTATCAGCCGCTTCTTCAGCTTCAGCATTCAGCTTGGCAATCCTGTCCTTGGTCTCCTCGACCCGCTTGACATCCATATCAATCTTGCCGTCCTTGACTCGAGCGAGAATATTTTCCAGCCGCTCGACCTCATTCAACGCCTTGACCATCTTGCGTCGAGCCGCCAACTCGATCTTGAAGGCTTCAAGGTCAACGACATCGAAGGTGTCCTGAAGGTCGTAGTTTCGTTCCATCGGATCGGTCCTGACCTGAGGCGCCACATGGATGATTGAATTTTCCAGATTGATAGCTTTCGCCGCCCGCATTTCGATCCTCGATGCCATCTTGTGGGTGAAGTTTCCCCAGAGGCTCATGATGGGATTTTCAACACGAATGCGCGCAGGCTCTTCAACCTCGACATAGGTTTCCTCGCCTTCTTCCTTCTTTTGGGTGACGCCGCCCTGGGCCGTCCAGATGTAATCGGCGACCTTGAAGATTTTCTCCCCAGCGATGGCGTTGAGCTCTTCGAAGGCATAACCTGTCACCGCGTGACGCAAAGAACCGCGGAATGTTGATGCTGGAATGATTGGTGTCTCGACAGGGACTTTGTCCTGGTAGACGATTTCTCGCGCCAGCTTCGCAAGCCGGATCTTCTTGTCCATATGATCCGGCGGGGATACGGAGACGGGGGTTTCTGCCGTCAGAATCCCGGTGGCGGTAATGGTGTATTTCATTTGGAGTTCCAATCCAGTCAGGAGATATCAAGAAGGCCGAGGCCGAACGATTTGCCGTGGCCGATGCCAAAACGAATAGCTGTGGCAAACTTTTGCGGATCGACCACGCGCAGCTTCCCTTCAAATCTGGTTCTATCCGTTTTGTGTTGCGCACCCCTCTTGTCGATGAAGATGGTTTCAACGCTGGCAATTTCGCTCTCAACGATCGAGAAACCATTCATATCCGCACGACGGCGCAACCATTCATAGCGACGCGCATCGTCATGAATATCGATCTGAAGACGCTGATTTTTTGGCCCCATTCGAATGACGCATTGAGCGACAAAGCTGAAGGGGTGAATGTCGCCGACTCTGAATTCCCGCTTCGTCGGCGTCGCAATCCTATTAAGCTTCTCGGGAAGCTGATCGGCACGAATGGTGAGGGACACCATTCGGCCGCCAATAGGTTCCGCGCTCCAGATATACGATCGATCCTTCCGGCCGTTCATCAAGCGCTCGACTTTCTGATGCAAGGCATAAGCGCCATCATCATAGGTCGGAAAAGTTGCTTGCATCATTTGCCGCTCCTCGCGATTGAAAGGTTTACCCCGTATGAAATTTCGCTATCCGTAACGCTCCCGATAAATTTCAGAACACCTTCGATGGCGTTGTTGAATGGTGGCTTGGAGAGCTTCTCCAAAGCTTTGGGACCGCCCATCTGCTGCGCTACGAGTGCTTCTTTCGCGCGACGGAGCCAGGTGCCTGACGGCTTGGCACGCCAGTCAAGAGATGTGATCAGGCGTACTTTTGACAGATCAACCACCACGCAGGGATTGCCCGCTTCGTTGATGCGCAGGATATCCCCATAGCTTGGCTGAAAATCCCGGCGTGTGAGGCCGGACTTAGCCAGCTTCACAACGACCAATGGGTTTTCAATAGACGCATCTCCAATCACTTCTTCCAAGCAAGGGCCGTCTTCGTCTTTTGATCGCAAACGCTTGAAGGTACGGTTGCTTGATCGGATCGGATCGGCGTTGAGGCTGTGATAGCAGACGTCGTCTGTTGCGATGATGAGACCGGAGGTTAAGCGCCCCGTCGTTTCCTTGCCTCTTAATACATGCGCTCTTGATAGCGCGCGAAGGATGTTTTTGAAGTCATCCTCGACCTCTTCTTCAACGGGAAGCCATGCTTTGAGCACTCCAGAGACAATAGCGAATTGATCGACGACGACCATTTGACTATCCCAACACCCAGCTTTTTTCGATTGGAAGCCCTGTGAGGTTGCAAGTGTCGACAGATTTATTGTCGGGGATTGCGCATACCTCTGGTAGTGCAACCCACCGCGGGAACCCGATCGAGTAGGCGCCTTTCTTGGCCTCACCCTCCCAATCCTCAATAGGGATTGCACGCGACGGAGTGCCGTCTGGGAACTTGATTCCAGCATCATCCCAGTCGTTTGCGGTATGAATTTCGATCTTGGTTACACGCCCATATCCATAGGGACGCTGTTTTCCCAAGCTTGTAATGTCAGAAAGAGCGCTGGTAATCACATCGACATCTCCTCGAGCAAAAGCCCAAAGCGCCGACGATGAGATAGCCTCATACCTGTTTAATTTGTTCTGGGCTTCATTGCGCTTGTTGTCGATCCGAAATGGGTACTTGCTCTTGCCTGATGGGCCAAGCGTGTTCTCGTTTAGAGCGGCACCGACGCGCTGCATGCGGACAAACTGGGCTTTTGTGGCGATATGCTGATCTTCGTAGAACAACCACGACGCACAATGAACGCGGCCATACTTTGCGAAGGCGCAGTCCAGAAGTTCGAGTCCGTCTCCGCCAGCTGCAAAGCCCTGGTAAGCGACAACAGCATCAAGACTTGCGCCTTCCGTCAGAATGACAGGGGAGCCCAGAGCGAAGCGAATTGCTAGCGGCGTTTCTCTTGGCATAAATCACCAGTCTTGAAAGAAGGTCAGTTCTGTTGTCGTTATTTCCTTGCTATTTGAGAAATGAGTTCGAATTTGCCGGAGACGTTTGGTTGCTCATCCTCTGCGTGAGACCACCTCCACATCAAGGCGTTAATCCGCAGAGGTCGGCAGATCCATCACTTCCTGAAAAGCCACTTCAACTATCGTCACCAACGCTCCGATGACGGCGCAACGCTTGACGTCATGGTCAAGTCGTACTGCGCTACACACTTCAGTGATCCAACACGAGAGGCAACAAAGTAGCCATCACAACTCTAAGATATCGAGAGTCGGCCTCGATGTACACATTGAGGAGTCGAACGAAGTGCCGATCAGGCTTCATCTTCGGGCCGGCAACCCCGGCCAGCCCACCGTCAGATGAAGCCGGAATTTACCAGCCCACGTGGTCCAAGGTTGGGGGCATGTTCAATCATGCCGCGGCTCTAATCCTTCCTGAGGGAAAGTTCAGTGGCATGTGTGGACGGCTCCGGTTTGGCAAGGTTTTTTTGGATCGATGATGCTGGGTCGGTGGCGGTCATGTGTCCGGCCTTTGATGTGCGGCAATGTTATGCCGCTGGCCATGATGAAGTC
>Ga0098040_1000936_pt1 | contig 13135 bp, 12 predicted proteins | sample 7_EtaG_FD_75065 | JGI IMG/M metagenome (GOLD analysis project Ga0098040, IMG submission 75065) | Marine viral communities from the Subarctic Pacific Ocean - 7_ETSP_OMZ_AT15161 metaG | ecosystem: Environmental > Aquatic > Marine > Oceanic | place: Pacific Ocean | collected 2015-01-08
CGGTGGGCGGATTAGCAATATCTCCAGTATTAGATGATGGAGGGTTTGATTCCTACTACAAACCAGGAATTGGTGGATCTCAAAATGTATTTCTCCCGAAAACAATCACCTTGAGCACGACCTTAACTATATTGCATCAACATAACCTGGGTTGGAATAATGGTGAGTGGATGGGCCCATCAGAATTTCCATATCAAACTCAGGGAGATTTTGGTGACATTGCTGAAGTTGCTAGCCCTGGAATTATAGGCGCAGACATTTCAGGACTTCTAGACCTCTCCATTGAAGATATCTTGTCGACAAATATCGCAGACTCAGAAGTTGAAACCGCTGAAGAATTAAAAGAACAGGACGCTAGAGAAGGAAATATAGCAGAAAACGAAACGCAGTCTGATTTGATTTCAGACGCACTTAACCTCCAATGGGGTGGGCACCTCACTTGGGGTGAATAATAAGGAAAATTTAAATGTCTAGAAATATAAATAGAGAAATTATAGTTACCGATGATGATTTATATGATGAGTTGTTTGAAAAAAGAGGCTTAAAGAGTATAGAACATTACAGAACGGTCGTAATGAATCATCCAACAAGATTTGACCGATCTCGTTTGCAGCGTTTAGCGCACATATGGAAATCTAGCGATACAATGATGAATTTGGCAAATAAGCACTATGGAGACGTGAGATTGTGGTGGATCATAGCATGGTATAATACTGCTCCTACTGATGCCCATTTTAGATTGGGTCAGACAATATATATACCGCATCCTTTACGCGAAGTTATGACAATCTTAAGGAGTGATTGATGGCCGATAATTATAAGCAACTGGATGAGGCTGTTGGAAGAGCAGTGTGGACTCGATACGTTGGCCTTACTTCATTTAGTGGCGAAGTGTTTGAAGCGCCAGATGTGCCTCCTCCATCGTCTGAGATTTTGGCTGAAGTTAAGGCTGAATTGCTCGTATTAGAAGTTTTTATGGCCAATCAAGGTTTTAACATGAATGTCGCAACCTTAACTGCTGGCGGTGAAAATTTTCAAGATGAGGAAGGCAAATGGACGTCCGGCATGGAAGAGTTGTGGGATGGCTGGTTTGACTCTGGCGGTCAAAACCGACAATATAAGATGTATACCTTGACTATGCCGGCTTCATCTTGTTTATATTTTCAACCAGTGAAACCAAACGGGGGATATCAAGAAGTTATTTGGCTCTCTACGTTGGGCGCAGATACAAATAGTCGAAAGCCAGCCGCTGATACAACTTATAGTGCCGGTGAAGGTGCTTTATATGGTGATTATCCAGATAGTACAGTTTGGATCCCAGAAATGGATAAATATGAGACAAATGCTTATGGCCTATTCCGCTCTGCGATGGCTACCTTGATCCCATTTGCGATTAGCGAATTATCTTTTGTTGAAGTTACAATTCCTGGATTTCTTGTAAAAACTCGTCATATGGCGTTATCTTATCTGTACAAAAGAGGTCGATATGAGAAAGTTATAGAGGATATCTCTGATTCGGTTGCTAATGGATCCATGGATGAAGCGACAGGAAATATTGCAAAAGAGGACGCAAATCAAGAATTCGAAGAAGGTGGTTATAACCAAGACGGTAATATCAAGGATACTGAAGCTAAATGGGATCGTTTAGAGGAACGAATTTCAGACTTGCAAGGTCGAGGAATCAGATTTCTTGAACAAGTTTACCTATTGGCGAATATTAAGGATTTTGCAAAAATTAGATCAGACTCTGAGTTTTATGATTATACTGAAGGAAACTCCAAGTTTAAATCAAAACCAGCATATGATCTAGAAAAAAGCGCTCCAGGCAATAAAGACGCTAATGTTGATAATCACCCTAAGAGAGAAGGGTGTTGGATATATCCTGTAAGTGGTAAAAATATTGTCAACAAGTTGATGGGCGTACCCAACGCAGATAAGTATTTAACGCTTACGCCGGATAAATTTTCTTATTTGGTACCAAAAGTAAGACTAGTACAGGTCGTGCATCAAAAATTCAATAAAAGCCCAGAACGCTCATCTAAAGGACTAAAGAGGACAACATTTGAAACCCCTGCTGAATTCACGGTACCTTTTTTGAATAATATGGCTCCAGACGATATTAGTAATATGTTAAATTCTAAAGAAGAAAGGGGCTCTGGAGTCGGATTGGACAGTTTTGAGTGGAATTACAAAGGGTCCAATCCCGTTTCGGCTACGAGAGATATTACTGCAACATTAAAGATCAAAGCGCAAAATTTTTCTGATCTTATTAAAACAAGGCCCTTTTCAATTAAGCCTCCCGGAGGGAAATCATTTACTCACTATTTTAAATATGCTAATTTGGCGATGAGGACAGCAGAGCATGCAGATAAATCTCCTGATACTGTTCATTATAAATTGAAGGCTATAGTGGGATGGGGATGGGATGATCATGGTGAGCAACTTTTGGATGATCAGGAAAAGCTGGCAATTAAAAATCTAGAAATGACATTCTATTTGACCATTGTGGATCACAACTTTAACGTCAATGAAGATGCTACAGTAGATTTCCAAATTCAATATAGAGCATATATTGAATCGGCGTTTTCAAATCCTAGAGCAAATATATTAGCTAGCGAGGATCTGAAAGAATCTCACGAAGAGAGACAGGCAATCCTTGCAGAGATAAAAAAAGCTGTTGATGCAGAAAAGTGTGGAGAAGAATTGTTTGAGGACACAAAAAAATCATTTCATAAGGTTATTCAAGCCGAAAAATCTATAGCGTACTCAACGATACTTAATAAATTAAACACAACCGGGAGAATCTTTTTTAATAAAGTAACAACAGAAGAGTTAGTTAAATTTATGAATGATCCATTTAGATCTAAAGAAAGGTTAGATAGAGGCCAAGCTTCTGCAGAGTCGGTAGAGGATTTGCTCCAAACAACTGTAGATGCTGTAGAAAATTATGAAGAAGGTGGTGACGAAGAGTCTAGAGAGAGTGTGCTTAAGAGTTTAGTGCCTACAACAACGGGTGGCAGTACTTTTGTCTCTTTCACTTATTTGGGTGACATCATCGATGTTGCTATTGAAAATATGATGCTGGGAGGCTCTGATGATGAAGACAAATTAGCTTTAAAAGAATTTAAGAGAATGAGAATTGCAGTTGGAGATTTGGAAATTGTCGATCCAAAAGATGGATCCAAGTTTTACATCAATTTAGTGGATGTTCCTGTCTCTGTAAATTATTTTGTAGAATGGTTTATGGATCGTGTGACTAAAAAACAAAAATCACAATGGTGGTTAATGGACTTTATTCGAGATGTAACTAGAAGTCTTATCATGAAAACCTTAAGTTCAAGGGACTATTTTGGTACGGAGAGCTTTAGTCAAAAAGCTAGCTTTCATGTTGTTTATGCATTAGGTAAAGGGAGCGCCTCCAGATGTCCCTTAAGAAAGCTTTTGGACAAGCAGCAGTACAAACAGGATCCAAAAACGCATAATAGAAGAATTAATTTAGATAAAGTTAAAAATCCTCCTATTTTAGGTACAGCAGATGATTTTCGCGCTGCCAATCATAATGAATTATATCATTATGCGATAATCTATGCGAAAGATGTAATACCTAGAAATAATAAGGGTGATTTTCATGAAGATTCAGGAATGGGAATTCCTCATTTTCATTTGGGCTCAAACGCCGGCCCAGTCAAGGATATCAAATTTGAAAAAAGTGATCAGCCATACATTAAAGAAGCAAGATATTTTAGAGATGGATTTAAGGGCTTATCTCAATTGAGAGAGCCTTACAATGTTAGCGTAACACTTTATGGACAGCCCAAATTGTTTCCTGGCATGATTGTATATATCGACCCTTCAGGCCTGGGTGCAGATCTTGGTAAACCTACCGATATCAGTTCGTTAGCTTGGACATTTGGTTTTGGCGGATATCATTTAATTACAGATGTTAGACATAATATTTCTAGTGGTCAATTTGAAACAGAGCTTACAGCAAAATTTATATATAGGGGCAATACTGGCCAGAAGGGCAATAGGGACGGTGATGATGAAGAAATTGCAACATGTACAGATTTAAGAAAAAGAATAGCCACCTATTTAGACACTCATGGAGGATCTATACAAACTGGTCTAGTTAGTGTAGAAGGAAATGAGATATCTGGCGGTGTACCAACAACACCGGACGAAAGAAAGGAAACTTCTGAAGAGCCTCCGCCAGATCCTCCACCAAAAATGGCCTGTGACACGGCATCGGCTTATATAGGATATGCGGCTCAAATTTATATATTGGAGCAAACTATGGCATCTTTCATGGCCTCTACGCCGATGATCGGGATAGATTACCAAGCTCAAGTCGACGCTGTAAATGCGCAAATCGACGCGGCGAAAGTGAAAGCAAAAGAGATTTCGGATGGTGTAAAAAATGCAGGTCTTGATTGGCAACCATATTCTGATGCATATTTAGAAGTGTATGCATTCAAGGTCGAGGGTGCGCCTCTTGACATGACCCTAGAATGTCGTGAAGTCATGTCAAATCGCTGGAGGGATATTGAAAAAGCCTATAAGCCGACAATTAAGCAAGATGCTGAAGGTAACTACATTGTGGATACTATCGTGCCCATGGCCTATACAGCGCCCGAACCAGAACCAGAACCAGAACCTGAAGAGGAAGTTGAAATCTCACCTCCAGAATGTGGCGAGATTGATCCAGCAGCGCTCCACCCAATTCCAACAGAAATTTTGGAGAAAATTACCGCGACGTTCAAGGATGGATGTACATGTCCTCAAGAGCTAGCTTATATTAATCCGACTTATTATGATATGGCTGGAAACGAGCATACGGGCGAACTAATTGTGCATATAGACCATGCTGAAAATATACTTAAGATCTTTGAGGGCCTTTTTCGTGCACAATTCCCTATTGAGCAAATGAAAGAGATTGTGAGTACTTATGGGGGAGATGATGATAAATCAATGAAAGCCAATAACACCTCGGCCTACAACTGCAGACTTAAAACTGGGGGGTCTACACCTTCTGATCATTCATATGGAAAAGCCATAGATATTAATCCTTTATTGAATCCTATGGTCACCAACTCAGGAAAAGTTTATCCAGAAGAATCTAAAAATGTTGATGGTGTTGATTATACAGATAGAGACGCGGTAATAGACAAGCATGGGACAATTCATGATGACGGAGGTGTTTGCTTGGATAATACCAAGGTCGATATTGTAAAACTTTTCCAAGATAATGGTGGATGGACATGGGGTGGCGACTGGACATCGGTAAAAGATTACCAACATTTTGAAAAAAAATAGGAAGATGATATGTCTCGAAAGGTAAAATTAAATGCAAATAACAAAATGGGCGCTCTAGAAACGGCTATAAAAAGGACCGCTTTCAATGTAAGAGCGTATAGAGGTTATTTTGGGCCAGATGCAGTTAAAGATTTTCGTTTCGGGGAGAGAATGTCATATGGTCGCTTAAATCAGTATAATCGGCCAATTATTTTTGCTAGCGATTCTAGATTAAAAATTCCCAAATCAGCAGGAGATGAGACGATACTGTTGGCGGACTTTGTTGCTGATGCTTTAGATGATATGTTTAAAAAAATAAGAATGGATATGAGCACCGGCATATTGAACGCTGATGATGTGTTGATATCAAATCTTAAACCGAAAAGGGGATATGTGTCGCCAAACCGAATATACGAAGATCAAAATGCTAGCACTTATGAAGCCTTTAAAGTATATATCAAAAAATATAGACTCACAAAGAAGATAAGAAACATCGATGATTTCTATCTGCATTTTGAAGAGCTTCAGAGGCTTTTGATTGATTTAGGTTTTCCGTACACAATGTCTGCTTTTGTTAAATCTAGGAGAGCGACACCTCATATATCGGGCTTAGTTGTTGATTTAGACGATTATGATTTTGCAGATGATTCAAAGAAAGCTGATTTTATTAATGGTCCAAATTTTGAATATTATGCCAATTTGGCGCTCAAATATGGCTTTTCTATCGATAAGCATATTCCGACTCGTTTGGTAGCTGATCTTGCATCTCCATTTATGAAAAAATATATGAACAAATATAATGTAAATTCTGTATCTAGAACAATTCAGTCATATTATGATGAAAGTTATTTAACTAGCTATAAGGCGTTTAAAAGAAACATGATTGGGCTTTATAATCAATATGTTACTGAAAAGCCTTTTGTTTCGTCTCAAAATCGACAATACAAGAAGCAGAGAGCATCCATCGAAAAGGAAATAGAAAAAAAGGGCGAATCCTTTTATATTAATATGTACATTGATTTAAGAGCTTTTGAAGAGCAAAACATCGATCATGCAAAAAAGGAGTACTTAAAGAAAAGGGCAAATGACCTCCGAGAGATCAAAGGTCTTCCAGCGGCTTTATTTTATATCGAAAATGAATATTGTAAACCATCCACAGAAGCGAATTCGTATCGTGGAATAATAAAAAGATTCTCTAGCACTTGACGCTTTAAAATACGTGATTATATTATAGTCCTAGGAGGACTACATGCTATTTCAAGCTCTTGATTACAAAGAATTTTGCAGATTATTTTATATGGACGGTGAATTATACGAAGATTTCAACTCAAGCAAAATGACAAGCACTTGGCAATATTCTGGACATTTAGAAGGTCTGGATATAGAATATGCTAATTTATATTGTAAAGGGCAAAGTATCGACAGTGTATGTCCTGATAGTCTTAAAGAAAGATGGAAGTTATTGAGAGAGAAGAAATCAGCGTATTTAAAGTCTTTATCAATATCTAAGGTTAACTTGGATGATGTTTGCATATATGAGATGTTGCCAGAGAGATTTTTAAAAGAATATTGCGAGATAAAAAACCGCATAACGGATCATGTGTTGTCCTTATATAAGAGGCCTCCAAATTATGACTTTTATAAAGAATTAACAGAAGTTTTGCTTGACATTACTAGAAATCGTGTTAAAATTGATAATATGAACCCTATTAATGCTGAAATGAATAATAAGAATAATATCATTAAATATAATATTTTTGGCACTAGAACTGGCAGGTTAACCACTTTAAAGAATTCATTTCCAATATTGACCCTTAAAAAGGAATATAGATCTATCATATTGCCAAATAATAGGTATTTTTTGGAATTGGATTATAATAGTGCAGAATTGAGAGTTTTATATGCTTTGCAAAGGATCGACGCAAATCGCGCTTTGTGGCAACCAGAAGGGGATATTCATGAGTGGAACGTGAAAAATATCTTCAATTCTAAAATATCCAGACAAGAGGCCAAAACAAGCATTTTTGCGTGGCTTTTTAATCCTTCTAGTCAAAATGATGCAGCAGAGAAGATATATGATCGAGGAGCGGCTCTACGACAAGCAAATTGGGATGGTCATTCTATTACCAACTATTATGGGCGAACAATTGAAGTTGATAAAAGAAGAGCGGTCAATTATCTTTTGCAAAGCACATTATCTGATTTGTTTCTCAGGAAGAAAATAAAAATCTATAATATGCTAAAAGATAGAAAATCAAGAATTGCATTCTCAGTACATGACAGTCTTATAATTGACATGTCATTGGAAGACACAGATCTAGTAAATGATATGGTACAAGAGTTTGCAAATACACCATTTGGTAAATTTAAAGTCAATGTTAAAGTTGGCGACAACTATGGAAATTTAAGAAAAGCGAGGGGATTCTAATGGATACAATAATTGGCCTAGGAAATGCCGGCTGTAATATCGCCGACAAGCTAGCGAAATACCCTCAATATAAGATCTACAAGCTAGACGTGGGCTTGAAACAAAAAGCGTCCCACTACCCTCTTCCAGCCCTCCAGCGCCCTGAAGAATATGACGCTCTAAATTTGGACTTAGATGATTTTTTTAAGGAAGCAACCGATGATATTCTTTTTATCGTCGCTGGATCTGGGTTGGTTTCAAGTGCCTCTCTCGCAGTCTTAAAGGCCCTTACAAGACGCCGCGTTTCTGTCATGTACATTAGGCCTGATATCAGTCTTCTGACGCCTCAGAGTATCCCCTGGCTCTCTGAGAGGGCTGTTTTTAATGTGTTTCAAGAGTATGCAAGATCAGGCCTTTTCAAGCGGTTGTGGATCGTATCAAATCCTCATGTCGAAAAAATTATCGGAGATGTTCCGATCATTGGATATTATGATAAATTGAATGAAATGATTGCGACCACTTTTCACATGGTTAACGTATTTCGTCATTCTGATCCGATTATTGAGAATCGATCTGATATCCCAAAAGGGTGTAGAATTGGTACTTTAGGTATCGCCAATATGGAAAATCAAAAAAAAATGTTTTTTCCCCTTGACGACACTAGTGATAGTGATTATATTTTTAGTGTAGGGAGAGAGATGCTTGAAAATGATGGCTCTCTCTTAAAGAGAATAAACAAAATTGTAAAGGAGGTGAATCACCGAGCATATTATGGAGTGTATACGTCAAAATATGATGATATACACATTTACTTAGAACAACTTACTTCAATTATTCAAAAACAGGAGATATCGTGAATAAATATACTGGAACTTTTCGCAAAAGCGATGGAACACAACGAACCATGCGGTTCATTACTGAACATGAAGCTCGAAAGCATTTTGGAACAACTGATAGAGCCGTGGCCACTGAAGGCACTAAAACCCCATATGGCACCATTAATGAAAATGGTCGGATCCTGGTCTTTGACCTAGATGTTTCTAATTGGCGTTATTTTAATACTACAACGCAAATTGGTAATATTGAGGCAGAAACTGGATTTTATATGTCAACTGGCGGGTCGACACGACACTAAACTAAAATAGCGCAGGGAGGCATGGCTTGACAGATGTCTCATTTTTAACCCCCAAAAAAGGAAAAAACATGGGAAAATCAAGTAAAGGAAATAGTGGCGGTTCACGAGGAAAAGGTGGATCGCAAAGCGGCGGATATCCTTCAACAACAGGAAATAAATCCGGCGGCGGTCGAACTAACGGCCCCCGTAAATAAAAACTAAAATAGCGCAGGAGGGCATGGCTTACAGATGTCCTATTTTTACAGGAGAGCGAAGTGGGAAGAGAAATTAAACAAGCAGATCTTTTACGGGAAATCGACAGTATGATTCCATTAGTTGAATCTGGATCCTTGTCAGAAATAGAGCGCGTCTTGGATATTATTGGATCTAATAAGTTTAGAAAACCATACAATCATAAATGGTGGAAAGACATAAAAAAACAAGAAGTCTCAGCTTTCAAGATTACTAAATCCCGACATAATTATGGAAAATATCATTGTCCAAAGTGTGATTCATGTAGAGATGATCCATTAACTTTGCAGCACACATGGCATCCAGAGCGCTTGTCTATCAACCTTCATGTTATTATAGCCGAGAGTCATATGGAAAAGTGTTTTCGCTACAAAAAGCGAGAAATCCTCCAGCTTTATAAAGAAATAGTTGATGAGTCCAAGCCAGCGAGGGCTATTAATAGGGAGAAAATGGCTCGTTGGGAGGAGAATGAGGGAAAAATTTGGTCAATGAGGAAATTGATTGAAAAAGATCCTGGTGAGCATTATAAATTAAACAATATATCGGGCGATTGCGAACATTGCGGGGAACAGGTATCTAAACATTATATAGTCAAGGAAAGACACTCTCATGACTCTCCAAAGTGGTCAACTCCAAGGGTTTATTGTACAAGTAAAAAATGTGTTAATCGACGCATAAAGGGACTTAACTTTGGCGCATCAAATCTAGTTTTAGAAAACTCCTCTGTCAATTGTGAGCAATTAGAAAGAGAAATTGAACAGTTATGTTTAGAAAACAAGGCACTGTACAAATCGATTAATTTTAATCCTGGATATTCTGCATGCCCAACGAAACACCCAAAATATAAGAAGTTTTCGGAAAAAATGATGCTTTTTGTTGCTATGACTGCAAATCGAGATAAACTTATTCGTTATTTGGAAGAGAAAAAAAGATATCTTTCACTGAACCGCAAAGACTATAAATATGTTTGTAAGGACTGTGCTTTTGAAGAAGATAGGCCGTTGATAGAAGGAGAAGAGCAAGGAATGAAGTCTAAAACTCTCAAATCGAGAACATATCTGTCGTACAAATGGTTAAAGAATACATTTCTGTATTATCAAGGGGATTTTGATGCATATAGAGAGCACGCCGCCGTCTTAAAGGCGCAAAAGGCTGCGAAAGCTGCAGCTATACATCAGAGTCGACGCGACCACACTGATGCTGGCACAGTTAACATTGCCGTGGGGAATGCTAATCCAAACATTTATAGAAAATCACGAACCAAACGGTTCCGGCCCAAAATAATTCGAAATAAAAAACGAAAAATCACTTGACGATCACTAAACGGTGATTAAATTATAAGGGAACAAAGGAGAATAGTATGCATTTAACTTGGGATTTCGGCGTGAAGAAAGAAAATTTTCCCGTGCGAGATATGATACAGGTAATTAAGAGAGAGATGACCTCTGTCGGGAGTTATGCTGGTAGAGGCACAATGAGCCGCGCCAACAAAGCCAGGGCGACATTTGATGGCCGAATGGGCAAAGATTATGTTGCGGTATATGGGCGATTTCTAGGAATTCCGGAATTTCCAACACCATCAGATATTTGGGGTGGACAGCTTGATCGCTATCCTGTCGCATATGCTGGAGAGATTTATGGTGTATATCCCCATGGGAGACGATATTTGGATTTTTGTCATGATATTGGTACCTCACCGCACAACTTGCACTTTGGTCCGAATTTTACTTCTCACAGCGCCTGGATTAGTCCAAACGTGCAAATTAGTCGACCAGACATTGTGCCTCAATATGATTCCGTACAGCTTTTTGGTAATTTTATATACGGAAAGAACAGCTATGACAAATCTTTGATTATTTCCAGTGAGAGACATTGGGGTTGGTGCCAAGAAGCGTCTGCTAAAATCATAGAGTTGCACAGTGAAATCGAAAATTTATCTCAGAATAAATTATCAAAAGCATTAAACAACTCAAATTTTCAACCATATGCCGGAAAAGGGTGGAGTTATAGTAAAGTTGAAAATTTATTGAATCTTCTGTCGAATAATGGTCTTTTAGATTCTGATTTGGTTGCAAGAAATCAACTGGAGCTTTGTGGGCGATTAACTGTGGAAGAATATTTAGCAAGACTATAGCATATACTATGGAGAAATAATCAACAAAAACACTTGACGATCACTAAACGGTGATTAAATTATAAGGGAACAAGGAGAGAGTTATGACTAGACAAGATGATTTAGCAGAAAACGCACAACATGAATTATTTAATACTGAACCAATTGGAATAGGAAGAGGCAGCAAATATCAACCTGATGCGCAAATTGAAGATCTGAACGGCGTGTTGCGACATGTGGAATATAAGACATGTGATATTTCCAAGACTAGTCCTGTTTTTTCCACATGTCGACATTTTAATTTTAAAAAGCTAGACGTGTATTCGTGCAATGACGCTTGGGTTATAGGTGAATTTAACGGAAAACTTAGCACAAAAAGTAATCCTGGTTTTAATGGTCGGAATTGGTTTGTTCCGGGTCATCTGATGGATCAAATTTTTCAGAGTATTGAGCGTAAAATAATGCAAGGGTCTGCGCCTTATAGAAGGCTTGGTGTGCAATATCCAGGCTTGATGGGTTTGCGTGATTATTTTGAGAGCAGATATCAGCTTTTGGAATATTATCGTCTCCGTGGGACTCCCCCCACTAGAGAAGAAGTGGCAAGACAATCCAGAATGGATTATGCAGCACTTGATAAAGCAACAGCTTTAAATGATCAGAGAATACCTTTGAGGGAAGTAAGGTTACGTGGTGAATTAATAGACATGTCGCGTGCGAATAATCATTTGCGTGAATTAATTACACAACATTCACCTCCACACCCCAGACGCTTTAAAGAGCCATTTGATTGGCGCGATTCATTTGACCGTTTGTACAGTGAATATTTAAATAATACAAACAAAATCACTTGACGATCACTAAACGGTGATTATATTATAAGGAGAGCAAGATGGGAATAGCATTGTGGGTTGCCTTAATTGGCGTAGCAATAAACGATGGATGGTTTGAAAATGACGGAGCATTCAGGTGGAAAAACCGAACACCTATTGGTCATTGGGTTTGCTTTTTTCAAGGGCAAGGCGAAGGTTGTTATCGAGCAGCAAATGATCGCATCGCAGCACGAAAAGAAAGAAGGCAAGAAATCTGGGATAATATTACTTTTTGGAATTAGGAGAGAACAGTGGAAAAATTAAACATTCGTGGATTTGAGAGCTTGTACAACATTATTTTAGCGCAGCTTGAGGCAAAAAAACTTTACGGAGCAGAACGAGGATTTAAATATCCTTCTATGTCTTCTGAAGAGGTCGAGCTTCAAATTGCCGTCTTGACAAATGATAAGCGCACCAACGAAAAAATCAAATCTGATTTAACTCGAAGCGAGGTGAAGGGTTTACAATACGGAAATGCTGCCGAGTTTCAGTATCATAGAACCAATGGACTTACCAAGCTCCAGAGTGACCAGAATACGGATGTAATCCTTTTCCGTTATCATGACAAAACCTATCGTGATATTGATATTGATTTGATATTAGCAACAGATGTAGAGCCTCTTGTTGAGTCTTGGGTTCCAGATTTTCATAAAACATATGCAAACCCAGCAGCAAAGAGGTATCGCAAAAACATGTCCAATGGTTTCATTGAGAATCACAAGATTTCCTTGCTAAAAATTCGAAATGGAAAAATAATCAACGAAACACTTGACGATCACTAAACGGTGATTATATTATAAGGGAACAAGGAGAGAACAATGAGAAATTTAACTATAGCAGCATTCATTACTTTTAGTGGATGCGATACTGATCCTGCACTTTATGACGCTCATGACAACTGTGAATACGGTGTCATCTCAGAATGCGGCCAAGAAGTGCTTTATGAGTCCGAGCAGACCTATTATGACTGTTTCGCAGGAAATGAGCGTTATGGGCCTTGTGAGACTTGTGGTTATCAAGATGATGTTCGAGATAGCCAAAACTACTTTGATTGCATTACTTGCCCTGCGGGCTATGAGATCGATGTA
>Ga0098040_1000937_pt1 | contig 13131 bp, 17 predicted proteins | sample 7_EtaG_FD_75065 | JGI IMG/M metagenome (GOLD analysis project Ga0098040, IMG submission 75065) | Marine viral communities from the Subarctic Pacific Ocean - 7_ETSP_OMZ_AT15161 metaG | ecosystem: Environmental > Aquatic > Marine > Oceanic | place: Pacific Ocean | collected 2015-01-08
CAGTTGAAGAAGCTTCGGACGCAGTATTTCCTGTACCTCCGCCTACAGTTGAAGAAGCTTCGGACGCAGTATTTCCTGTACCTCCGCCTACAGTTGAAGAATTGCCGCTAGCAGTATTAGTACTTCCGCCACTTACAACAGAGTGACTTCCGGAAGCTGTATTGTCCTGACCAAAGGCTGCAGAATAACTGCCTCTGTTTGAGTTAGTATCAGTCCCATCCCATTGTAGCCCGCTAACAGATCCGGCTCTAAATGCAGCAGTAGATTTGTCGAATATGATTCTGTTATTGCCCTTATTCCCGCTGCCCGCATGCATAGACTCAAGCGATTCAGATCCAAATACAAAATCATACCCATCATCCGCTTCCCATAAGCCTTCCGAACCTTCTACGCGCTGCCTTATAAGCATATGTTCGCCTTCGGTAGTATGCGGAGTATGAGCGCTCGTTGGACTTTCTATCTCGTGAAACGTAAAGTCTTCACGTATAATTCTCAGATCTAAATAATAATATGTCTCTCCATCTATACTGTCAATTCTATACTCAGGAATTGCTTCACTAATCGTTTGATGACTCTCTACGTTGTTTTTCCATACAGCAGCAGCTGTAGAATCAGAGTCTCCTAAGTTCCCATGTTGTAATTGATTTTCTACATGATCTTGCAAATGAATCTTTTGAAGATGCCCATCGGCATGCTCTCCATCGTGTACGTGTCCACGCACACGCGGATCGTCCGCGTCTAATGATGCGGCTTCCCCCGAACCATATAGACCTCCAAAGATTGAATTTGCAAAATCAGATGTAACTACAGTAACTGTAGATTCAAACTTTGTAAGTGTTGCATCACTATCTACTGACATTCCAATCCCTTAGTCTAACTTTTTAAAATGCTTTTTAATTTTATCACTAACCTTAAACTTTACAGACTTATAAGGTTTTAATACCATCTCCTCTTGTGTCTTTGGGTTTCTAACCGGACGCGAAGCGTGTGTGTACAAATAATACTTTCCAAACCCCACAATGGAAACTTCGCCGTCTTCTTCCAATGATTCAATAATTGTATCAATTAATGAATCAATAACCTGCAAAGCTTCTTTCTGAGACAAGAGAGTTTTTGCCGCGACCTTTTTTGCTAAATCTTTTTTATTTACCATACTTATAACCCTTTTAAGCACAAGTGTGCATGCGCATATAACGATACAATCTCAAATATTAATAGTACATTATATCATATCATCTTCATCAAAAAGTACAGCATGCTTCTTTGATTGCTCGTAATCCTCCTCCAGCTCTTCTCTTCTGTCAAAGTAATACCCATAGACCCTTGCCAGGTCAGACTCGTCCATTCCTGTGGGGTCAATGCCATAGTTTTCATACATCTCATCAACTTTTTTTTTAATCTTTTCTACTTCTGTTAATGACACCGATCTCTCCATCTTCTACTCTCAAGAATTGTCTGCCTTTTTAACTATATGTCTACATACATTAATCATATCTTCTTTTGACATTTTTAACTTTAAAGCATTCACACAGTATGCACACCATACAATATTTCCTTTTACATAACCTAAGTTTGGATTTACACAATCTAAAGACATCTTAAACGGATCATGCGTTCTATCTTTATTTTCCTTTACAATATTTAACTTTATATCAGAATAAAAACATCTTCCGCTTTGTACTTCAAATAAATCCATTATATACTCTTTTGATATATCAAAAGGTATATCTTTCTTTTTAGCTCTATTACGGGCATTTTGAACAGCCCTTCCAAACATAATGCTTGGATAGTCTAAACATTTTTGTCGCCAAACACCAACAGTCATTCTTCCCCCAGGGGTTTGTTAAACACATTGACCATTATCTTTTCGCCATTCTTTGCAGCAGCAGCCTTAGCAACTGTTCTAAGAGCATTAGCTATCCGCCCCTGCTTTCCAATGACCTTTCCAACATCGTCTTTGCCAACCTTAACTTCAAACAAACGACCCTTATCTGATTCGACCTCAGCGACACTAACCGTGTCTACATCATCAACGATGCTTGTAACCATAGTCTTTATCAATTCTTCGATACTCATTTTACTTCTCCTCTATATCAATAGAATGTAATACACCCTCTTCTTTTCTTGGAATCAAGATTTCAAGAAGTCCATTTCTCATGGAAGCATTTGCCTTAATAATGTCAAATGCAGGATTTATAAAATATTTTGTTTTAAAATTTCTCCTAGCAATACCACGGACTATTATACCATGTTGAACGCCAATCTTTGGAGGCTTAACAGGATAATCATCCTCGCCACCACTGTCAATAAGGCTCCCAGCCTCCCCTGTCGCTTCCACCTTGCTTCCTAGCCCGTTTATATGAAGTTCGTTATTTTGAACAGCGACCTCAACATCACTCGGAGAATATCCGGCTAAAGCAAAAGCCATATGGAAACCTTTATCATCACACCACTGGTCACATCTTGGAAACTTTCCGGCAGATGAAGTCTTTTTGTGAGAGGATACATCTCTAAAGAATTCATCGTCTGACCATAAAAGGTCTAAAATCCTGCCTGGTATAGATACTCTATTCAACATTTCTTTCTCCATCTTCTTCTCCATCTTCTAACATAGTGTCAAAATAAAAACCAATTGCAAAAACAGCTTCTACAATATTTGATATTGACCAACTAAACAAACTTGAAATCGAAGCTCCCCATAATGGATTTATATCCGAATAGAAAGAGGCTGCTAATCCAACCCAAAATCCAAGACACATTGAGCAATTGATCATCTTTCCTAAGAAAGTTGACTTTTCAGATATAAAATCCCTAACTGGCTCAACTATATCACTTGATACAAGAATTGTTGTTAGACCTGCACATCCAAATATAAAAACAACCAAATCAACTATATTCATATATAACTCCGACTAATTTATATATACTTAAAAAACGTATTAATATCAATTAATTTTTAAGTATACAAGCATTAAACATTCTTATAAATAATCTAAATATTTATGTCAAGCTTTTGCCCGGAATTTTCTCGGAAAAAGCAGAGAAACGAACACTATTTAGAATTACGGTAAGCGGCTACAGAGATAGGCCATAAACCTGTGGCTATATCCAGACAAGCTTTAGCCACCTGCTGAATCTCCCACTGTGCCCCTTCATGCGTCCTAAGATCAATAAACTTCAAAAGATTATTAAGATTTGTTGTCCCATAATACTCGGTATACATATTCTGCGGAAGAACCCCTCTAGCTTGCTCTCTGCAAACGCCACCTTCAATCAGCCTATTATATAGCTTAGTACTTATATCGTTGTGCAGCCTAACAGCCTCCGACGCGACCTGCGCTGAATATGTATCTCTCGGATAGCTAACCAACGGATTGATGAGATCACTCTCAACACTTGCCTGCCTATTTGATTTATGCTGTGTTCTGAATTCTTTTGGCTCATAAAATTTAATATTTATATTGGTATACCTTCTGGATATCTCATTAAATGACCAAGTTCTGTGTCTATGATGTTGACTGCGAATAAACAAAGGAACACGAAAACGAAAGGTAACAACATTATGTTCTAAGGTAGAAGTATGTTTATTCTTAATCAAGTAACCAATAAGCTTCTCGTCCTTAGCGTCAAGTGTGTTCTTTTGTTCTCCGAAAGAAACCCTTGCACTGTTCACAACAGTAAGGTCGCTACCCATATAATCAACAAGCTCTACCTTGCCAATTCCATCATTATACAGATCAATCCTCGCCACGCTCTCCCCTTCCGGTACAGGTCAAGAACAACTGTCGTTGTTCATCAAACATAATATTTGCAGCCTCCGTAACGTCTTTTGCCGTTACACTTTCCAGACTCTTCATATAATCCTCTATATCTGGAAGGCCAAAAAGCTTTCGCTTTACCGCCCAATAACAAAGACTATAGCTATCTTCCATGGCGGAATAAAATGATGATCTCATTTTATTCTTGGCCCGCTGCACTTCTTCTTCCGTTGGTAATTCTATTTTAATCCTAGACAACTCGGTGTCCACAGTTTCAACTGCTTCCTGAACATTGTCTTGTCTTGTTGATAGTTCTATCAAGCTTAATGCTCCATGCTGCCAATCGTTATAAGCCGTAGATACTCCATACACTAATCCGCGCTTCTCTCTAACCTCTGTGAACAGCCTACAGTCCATCCCTCGTCCCATAATGGTCATAAGCACCTGTATAGCCCCCTCATGTTCAGAGGCTGTGTTTGCCGCTGGCATACCCATCCATACATAAGTATGTTCTATACCATCCTTTGCAAGCTCTAAATATCTGCTTTCATCATAAGTCGTATCTTTAAAATTATATGATCTCTTTATTTTTCCATTTGGCTTTCCAAAATATTTTCTAAGCAATTCCTTTGATTGCTTTTTATTTAAATTACTACAAAGAGAAACAACAGCATCTTTTCTTTGACAGAATTGAGAATGGAATCTTCTTACTTCATCACAAGTAAACTCTTCAATGCTTTCTTGAGTTCCAATAACAGGTATCTGAATATAATTATCAAAGAAGTTCTTTGAAAAGTTTTGCCAAATAAACATCATTGGATCATCACCTGATGAAATCTCTTCCTCCTTAACTACTTCTTTTTCCTTTAAAAACTCTTCCTCTGGAAAGATTGGATTGAAAACCATATCAGAAAGAATTTCTATACAGGGTTCTAGATTTTCATACGGAACGGTTATGTAATATGCAACAGATTCATGTGAAGTAAAAGCATTTGAATGACCTCCAAGAAAAGCTATCTCTCTTTGCAGTTGCACACTGTCTCTTTTCGCTGTGCCTTTAAACAAAGAATGCTCAAGCATATGGGCCATGCCTGAGCTATATCCACCAATGGGTTCAACTCTTGAACCAGCATTGAAAGCAACCATTATCGTTGCTAATCTACTGTGTGTCTTAGAGGTTACATGAATCATTAACCGCCTCCTTAAGATAAAAAAAGGGTGGAGACATTGTGTCTCCACCCTTTATACTACCGGTTTTTTTGTTCAATAACTACTTTCTTTCCATACGGAAACTCTACATCCTTATCTTGGTCACAGACTGCCCACAAGACTCTTGTTTTGGGTCTATCTGGAAACGGAGCATAACCATCTGTAAATACAACCAGACCGTCATATCTCTTCTCGTCTGCCAACTCAATCACAGGATGAAAGCAAGTCCCGCCTCGACCCTTTATATCAATCTTTCTTGCTTTCTTACCGAAAGGTTCGGGGTCGCCATAGATTTTAGTATCGAACTGAACAAAGTCCACTTTTACATGGTCAATCATTCCATTTAACTCGGTAGCAAAATACTCAAGCTGTGTATCAGATACAGAACCTGATGTATCGAAGGCCACTAGCAGCTTGCTAGTATAGTTTCTCTTTGTGCCTGGAGAGGCAATACCATAGCGTCTATTGGGACGCATACGGGTATGCTTCCGACCCATAAGAATCAACTTATTAATAAACCATCTAACTTCCTTTTTCCAGTTAACAATTGGCTTATTAGCGGCAATAATCTGTGCAGCAAGGTTTCCAGCAATATTGCCCCAACCCTTCTTCTCCTGCTCTTTAATCGCCTTTTCTGCAATGTTTCTAATCTTTTCTTCTACAATATCATCGTCGAATTCATCCCACATAGAGTGATCATCAACAGTGTCTCCTTTGCCCTCAATAAGAGTATCAAAGTCTTTGCCTTCGCCTTCACACTCTTTCTTCAACTTCTCGTAATACCATTCCGAAGATTGATTAGACTCCAAGTTGAACTGATGCGGATACAAAGCACCTTCTGGAAGGCCCTCAATGTGACAATTGATAGCACAGTCAGCTGCAATATTGTATCCTCGCGGATTATATGCAAAGTGCTTTGCGCGTGTAAGATGATGAAGCAAAATATGCAAAGCCTCATGCTTCAATACACTACGCAACTCTGTTGGAGACAGAGTATCAATAAAGTCTGGATTATAATACAAGGCCAAGTCAACCCTGCGAATAACCCCAACTGCCAGCGTTGGAACCTTTTTGGTTTCCTTTTTATTCAAATGGAGAAAAACCTCTCCATACAAAGGCTGGAATGTTACGAGTTTAGAAATCGCTGATTCTAGCCTATTTTTCACTTGGGTATTAGCCATAATATCCTCCTAAAGACTTGAGACACCTGATTCCCTGTGCCTCCCTGTGGGGATGAAGTTTTGTGCTTAAGAAGAAAGGTAAATCTTCTTCAAGTGCTCACGGAAATCTTCATCATTCTGCCATTCCATAACAATCTTCTTGCTCTTTTGACCGCCAAGAAGTCCGACCCAAGCCTGCGATGCAACATCACAAGGAAGCATCATAAAGAATTCTCTCAAATTCTTACGCTGCTTTTCCTTAGTCTTAGTCAAAGACCGCTCGTTAACCTCTGCAACAACAGAGCGAGAAAGGGCCGCAACAACCTCAATGTCATTACATGCGGCTTCAACCTTATCCTTCACCTTCTCAAAGCTGTCAAGAATATCGGAAGGACGCAGTTGAGAGAATTCGTTAGTCAGAAACTTCTGAAACATAACAGCAATCTCTCTGCCTACCCAACCCTTTGTAACCTGAGTTAGCATACCATCATCAGTCCGCGAGTCAAGCCCCATCCCAATAAGAGTATCACTAAAAGATACCCAACTTCTACGGGAAGGATAAATACGACCTGCCTCAAGGTTTCCAACGGGCGGGTCCAACAGGTTTTGATTGCGGTTAATAAACTCAACCACAGCTTCATGCACCTTGGTTTCTCTTGCCCACTCCATCCACTCATTAGCAGAAGGGTCAAAGTCAATATGAAACCACCTATCATGCAAGGCGGGGTCAAGCTCTACAACATCATAATCATCATCAGAGTTAACTGCCGCTACAACTCGCCAACCATCGGGCAACCTTTCTCCGTCCAAACGACGGTCTAGACAGATTTCGAACACAGCTTGAAGAACGTCCTTTGAAGCACGGTTCAACTCATCGAAAAACAAGATGCCTTGACTATCCTGTGCCCGAGGCCACCACTCCTGCTTAAGAAAGCGGGTAATGCTTTCTTTGGCATCGAGATACGGCATACCTTTAATGTCGCCAACCTCACACTGTGAAAGGCGAACGTCCCAAAAGCCACAAGGCTTTCCGCTCGCTTCCTCAATTTCTTCTGCAACCTGACGAACAACAGAGGACTTGCCAACACCATGCTTCGCATGAAGCATGATAGACTTATCCATCGGCATTGTTTTCAGAATTTCCTTAGTCTGATCAATATTCATTTTTTCTCCTTTTCAATAAGAAAGCAACTTTATGGAGAATTATCCCCACACCAATCCATAGTTGATGTAAAATCATAATTAAAAAATCTTATCTCACCCTTTATCTAAAGTATTAGATGTTTCATCTGGAAGATCTGATATAGCTTCTTTGATACCAGTTAATCTTTCCTTAAAGTTTTTCAGAGATCCAACCAACTCTTGCAAGGAGTCTGCGTCATACCCTGCCGTATCTGTTGCATCTGTTGCACCTGACACACCCCCTGTCATTTGTGGTGTTAGAAAGGTGGACAACGTATCCTTTATAGAGCTAAGACCATCTGCACCAAACAAACCATCTTCGCCATCCATCAAGCTATCAGCAAAGCTTGTAGCTTCTTCAAACCTCGTCTCTATATTGGACAGCCTTTCTTCAATTGAAGAAAGTTTATCTAAAACTTCTTTTTGAAATGTCTTTGACATATTATATACTCCTATTTCTTTGTTCCAAAAGCATGTGATTCCTCTAACGCAGAAGGCGTCAATCTTACGAAAAGAGAATTCTCTCTTAAACTATTTATACTTAATGCGTTTGCATAAGTCATGGCCGACCTTAGCCCTCCGCAAAACTCTTCTAATATATAGTAAGCCTTGCCTTTCAATGGAACATATGTCGAAACACCCTCTGCGCAGGTCCCCGGTCTTAACCCGCCTCTTCTATCATCTTGAACTTCTTTAGACGCCATTCCTCGATATACTTTCATACTCTTTCCTTCTATGACAGCAATCTCTCCCGGTGACTCTAATGTTCCCGCAAAAATCCTACCAGCCATTGCCGCATCTGCTCCGGCAGCAATGCTCTTAACTAAGTCTGCTGGATACCTTATTCCTCCATCTGCAATAATAGATACATTAGAAAGATTAGAGTCTGCCAATTTAGCCTTATAGCAATCCACAACAGATGCCAAGGTAGGGATGCCAACGCCAGTCATAATTCTTGTCTTGCAAATAGAGCCGCCTCCTATGCCTACTCTAATAGCATCAGCACCAGCATTGGCAAGAAAACTAAAGCCCTCCCCCGTAGCGACATTACCAACCAACAGTGGTAACTCTCCATTGGTTTCTTGCTTAACCCAATCAATCATATCTCTCATTATAGAGGAATAACCATTAGCTACGTCTATAGCGATCCAATCTATATCTTTCATAAACAAATTATAAAGAGTTCTAAATCTTTGCTTTTCTTCCTTGCCTATACCAATAGCTATAGCAACCGGAGAATAACCATCATCCGTATTCGTATTGTTATATTCAACAATATGCTTTATTTCTCCAGCTTGTTCCGAAGGAGACATAAACCTGTGAACAATACCCATTGCACCTCGCTTGCCAAGAGATAGTGCCATTTCATGACCTGTAACAGTATCCATTGGAGAGGATATTATCGGAACATTCAAAGTGAATGGACCTAATTTAGATGCCAAATTCGGATCAAGCCTAGACTTAATTGTTGAATATCTTGGAACCAGCATCACATCGTCAAAAGACGGTGGTTCACCAGACTCATTTAGGGATAACGGCGTCCAAGTTTTCATCGCTGGTCCTCATAGTATTCTTGAAATGCATCGGAAAAGTGTTCTGTGCCATATTGCCAATACCTGCCTAAGCACATTCTATCCCACCAATAATGGGATAACTCATGAGCAAGCAAAGCATCATTAACTCTGTAGTCAATATTTGCCACTAACAATACAGAATTTTTTTCTATCTCCAATGTGGAATCGTAATATCCCAAAAGGCTTGTCTCTTGTCTGTTATTGTTTCTAAAGTAAGAACCAAACCTGCTAGGGTCATCAAGAACACTTTTGTTTACTATAAAGATGTGTATATTATAGTCACTTCTACAATCTTTATATGGAACATTATTGGCTCTCATAAATTGCTTCAATACTATCCAAGAATCTTTTATAAGATACTTTATATGTTCCGAACTATGTGAAGCATATAAAGATTTATAATCACCTGACGGTGAAGTTTGGTAAGATATTGTAAACTCTACACTTCTATCTGACAATGCTATCATTCCGCCTTCATACTCTACAGTTTGAATATCTGATATAAAAGGCGGCTTGTATGCATCAGCATAACAAAAGGTTGGAATTATCAAAGCAGCTAATAAGCTAATACTCTTTAATCTTGAAGTTACGTTCATTTGAGGTTCCTCTGGACTGACCAAGAACCTCAATCTTCAAGTTCTTGTTCATCCTAAGCATTTCTACATGCTCTAAGGGAACCTTTCCGTGTAAGTAAACAGCCTTGGTATCAAGATTGGTTACTCTAATCCTTAAGTTAATATATTTATTTTTATTCATAAAATCACCTATTCACTGCTATCAACCATGCTCTGCAATCTGTTCGCAAGATAATAATGTCCAGAAGCAGAAGGCATCAGCCAAGGAAGATTGTCCTTAGAGAGACAGTCTAGTAGATTGGACACGACCTCTCTGTCTGTACAATCTACAAACAACATAACCTTCCTTTCCAATGCGTCAACCTCTTTCTGAACAAAAGCTGCTAAAGCTACAGATTCTCTCTTCGTATCCCGCTCAAGCCTTTTAACTCTGTACTTTTTATCTGAAATTTCTCTAGAGAACTTATTAGTTATACTCCTTTTGATATTCTTGGGAGAAGACTTTGCAATCTTCTTTAAAAGATTATCTGAAAGAGCACTATTATCAAAAGCACTCTCTAAAATATGAAGCTTTGTATTGACAGCGCCCTTTTCGCGCTTCACCTTGCTCCATACATAATCATAAAAAGCAGAGTCTGTTGAGCTACACATACCTGCATGATGCCAAATCATATACAGTTTGTGCTTATCTTCTTCCAAAGCAAACTTGCACATTTCCGATAAATAGTCAAAGCTTTTATCGACCTGTGGAAGTAGTCTGATTCTAAGACGATTATCTTCTTCATCCTCATTAACCCTAATAAGGCTATACATGTCTGTAACAAACTTTAAGCAAAAGTCCTGTGTCAAAGACTCAATCCTTGTAGTTGAATTACAGACTCTCTCTGCTATGTTTAGCAACTCGTCTCTTGTATCTGGATAATTCTTCCAGATAAATCCAAACGTAGCGTTTGTAATAATCTTTTCTGCATCCTTACTTTTCCAGTAGGAATCAATATCGTTAATCGCATTTGGAATAGCATAGTTCATCACCGTTGTAATGAAATCATCATTAACATCAAACTTGCTATCAAAAGTTACTTGTTTAAATACTTTATTAGACATATTGTCTCCTATCGTCCAGCGGTGATTCTTCGTTCAAATTGACGAGAAATCCAGTTATTTTTAACATTTCTATTTGCAACAAGCATTGGCAAATAATCAAGAGGAATCTTCTCTAGCAACAAAGAGAATGGCCCTCGGGCAATTTCTTTTGTGAATCCCTTTAGCTTGCTGTAATAATAAGGCGCTCTTGCAAGACCTTCGTATCTAATGTCTGCAATCTTATCGTCTAACATTTCATCCAGACACTCAACAGGTCCTAATCTATTGTAGTAAATCTTCCTAACCTTCTTGCTCTTGTGCCCCTTTAACTTTCTAAGAGCCTTGATGCTACAAAAGGTTACCGCCATCACCTGACTATCTCCACTTCCATTTGTTGCAACTTCATCAATAAGTGAAATATCTGTATAAATCCCTTTTTGTATTACCAATGTCTTCACCAAATCTACATCAGATTCTTTTAGAATCTTATCCCCTATCTCTACATGCATTGGAAGCACGTAGGCCAGAACCTTTTGAGCCATCCAATGACTACGATTCCAGCCTCTAGTACGATTTGAGTCTGCAAAGACAATATTAAAAACGTTTGAATCTAAACAAACCTTTTCTAAGTCACTCTTTTTTACAGTAGAGCAAACAACTTCCAGTTTCTCGTCCAAATCTGACCATGAAGATGACGCAGAAAGCTCTTCCAGATCATTGGCAAACTTCTTTAAACTAGGACCCATTCTCATCTGACTCATTAGTTACTCCAGTGTTTAATACATTTAAATCAGCTACTCTAAAACCAGATGCATTCTTGTGTCCACCGCCTCCAAACTCAGCAGCAATCACAGATACATCATCACCATCTTCTTTCGACCTAAGCGAAAATCTATAACTCTCTCCATCATAATAATACGCAGCAGCAAAAGGCTCTCTGTCTGCTAACTCTGATGCCATTTCTGATTGAAAAAATGGAGCGTTAACAATGGGAACTTCTTTGCCTAAAATATTTGTTCTATAAGAATTTAACAAAAGAGATCTAATCAAGTTTCTCTTGTACTGCAAAATTCCTTCTCCCATATTCTTTACGCGCTTCCATCTAATAGATTCTGCTGCATCTAAATAACTATGTAGCATATCCCAATTATCAAATGTTTTCTCGAAAGAATCTACGGCAGACAGCACTTCTTCTGTAAAAGGAAGTTCCCACTTCCACAAGTCTCTATCTTCAACATACTGAATAAGAAGAGGAACATTATCATCTGGAAATAAATAATCCCAAGCTAAATATGCTCCAGAATGATTCATATCAAAATAACAAAACTCCAAGTCTCCCGAATGTTCTTGTGCTGACTTATGATGATCTAATACAACAAGGCTGCTAGCCTCTTGTTCCATTTCCAGCATTATAGCCCTATCATATGAAAAGTCAACAATAAATACATCACGATCTTTAACGCAAGGTCTTTCCTCGCCATGAGTAACGGGGATATATTCAGCACTCGCTCCAAACTTTCGCCTAAAAGCCCATGCTGCACCGAATCCATCGGGACAATTAGCATGGTATAAAACCATTATTTTATCTGACATTAAATTACCTCTGGTGAATACGAAAACTTAACATACTCTACAAGGGGTGAGTTGTTTCGTATTGTTGTTTCAACAAAGCTTATCATTTCGTCTAAGCTTAAGAACCTAACTAATCTTCCACCATAACTGAGCTTAAAATGCCCTAATTCATTTATTATATCACACTTACTTATAACAAGGTTTGTTGTCCCTGTTATGTTAACTGCTCTAATTAGCATATCCAGATTGAGCCAATTAACCTTTCTTCTTCTTCCGGTCGTGACTCCAAACTCTTGACCTAAATCTGCAAGAGCCTTTAACACAGGGTCTTCAAGCAATCTATTTGAAAACCTTGGGTCCTCTCCGCTCTTTGTATCATAGATCTTTGCAACGCCCCAAACCTTATTAATCTTCTGAGTTGGAAACCCTATACTGCAAGCGCCATAAGGCAATGTGATACTTGATGTTACATAAGGATAAAGCCCATTATCAATATCAAGCCAAACACCTTGGGCTCCTTCGCATAACAGGTTGCTATTCAATTCTTCATTCCAAATAAAGTCTTTGTCTAAAACATCGACAGCCAGAATTCCAACCCTTGCTGCTTTATCTGCATAGCAAGGGGCTATGCCTCGACCTGTTGTGCCAAGCTTTGCTGCCAAATGTTCTTTATCAAAAGCTATATGTTCCTCTGTAACAATGTGGCAATTAGGAGCCACCTTTACCAAGGATGTATCAAAACCGCTTTTTGATAAATAATCAATCTCTTTATAAAAAGACTCTGGATTTAAAACACAGCCTGGGCCTATAAGGGATTGAACTCCATGAAAAACTCCAGATGGAATCAAATGAGTCTTATACTTCTCCCCACCTACGAAAACAGTGTGTCCAGCATTGTTTCCACCGCCCCAACGGGCAACTGTATCATAGTAATTAGAACCATCTTCATTCTTTGTAGAAGCTAACTGGCTGGTGACTTTTCCTTTAGATTCATCACCCCAAGCTAACCCTACAACAA
>Ga0098040_1000938_pt1 | contig 13126 bp, 13 predicted proteins | sample 7_EtaG_FD_75065 | JGI IMG/M metagenome (GOLD analysis project Ga0098040, IMG submission 75065) | Marine viral communities from the Subarctic Pacific Ocean - 7_ETSP_OMZ_AT15161 metaG | ecosystem: Environmental > Aquatic > Marine > Oceanic | place: Pacific Ocean | collected 2015-01-08
CGACAAACGCCGTGGTCAGTGCTTCCATTCTCATTCTGGCGTCGAACTATGTGATGACGTCGCTCCTGTTTGCGAAGTGAGGGCGAACCCATGACAGATGTGCCCAAGATCGAACTCCGCAACGTCTCCAAGCGTTTCGGCCCCAAGGTCGTGCTCAATAACCTCAGCCTCACCGTCGGGAGCGGCACCTCGCTCATCGTGATCGGCGGTTCGGGAACCGGCAAATCGGTGATGCTGAAATGCGTGCTTGGCATATTGCGCCCCGACAAGGGTGAGATTCTTGTCGATGGTCAAAACGTATTGAAGATGAGCGCCAGCGAACGTGAGGAAAACCTGCGCAAGTTCGGCATGCTGTTTCAGGGCGCGGCGCTCTTCGACAGCCTCAGCGTCTGGGAAAATGTCGCCTTCGGCCTCATTCAGGGCCGCAAGATGAAACGCAAAAATGCGAAGGACATCGCCATCGAAAAGCTCGCCAAGGTCGGCCTCGGCGAAGAGGTCGGTTCGCTCTATCCGGCTGAACTTTCCGGCGGCATGCAGAAGCGCGTCGGTCTTGCCCGCGCCATTGCAACAGAGCCGGAGATCATTTTCTTCGACGAACCGACGACGGGTCTCGATCCGATCATGGCGGACGTCATCAATGATCTCATCATCGACAGTGTGAAAGACCTCGGTGCGACGGCGCTTTCGATCACGCATGACATGGCGAGCGCGCGCAAGGTCGCGGACGAACTCGCGATGATCTACAAGGGCGAGATCATCTGGAAAGGTCCGCGCGACCAGATCGATCACAGCGGCAATGAATATGTGGATCAGTTCATCCACGGACGTGCGGACGGTCCCATCAAGATGGAAGTACTGAAACCCTGATGGCTCGGGTCAGTCGGACATTCACCTGCCAATCATGCGGCGCGGTAACCTCGCGCTGGTCCGGTCGCTGCGAGAGCTGCGGTGAGTGGAATACAATCACAGAAGAAGCAGCTGAAAGCTCGGGCGTCGCGGGCGGTCCGCTGAAGCTTGTCGGCAAGACCAAGGGACGCCATATCGCGCTGGTGCCGATGGCGGGCGAAACCGCCGAGCCGCCGCGCCTCGTCACCGGTGTTGCGGAATTCGACCGCGTATGTGGCGGCGGTCTTGTGCCGGGCTCTGCCCTCCTCATCGGCGGCGATCCGGGCATCGGCAAATCAACATTGCTGCTGCAGGCCATGGCCGCACTGAGCAAGACGGCACCTGTCGTTTACATCTCCGGTGAAGAAGCCATCGCTCAGGTGCGCATGCGCGCGCGGCGGTTGGGACTGGCGGGCTCGAGTGTGCAACTCGGCGCAGAGACAAACCTCAAAGATATCGTCGCGACACTGGAAGAAGGCAAACCACCTGCTGCTGTTGTCATCGACTCCATCCAGACCATGTGGACGGATGCACTGGAAAGCGCGCCCGGCACGGTGACGCAAGTTCGCGCCACGGCGCAGGACCTCGTGCGCTTCGCCAAGCGTCGCGGCACCGCCGTAATCCTAGTTGGCCATGTGACCAAGGACGGACAGATCGCGGGTCCGCGCGTCGTCGAGCATATGGTCGATGCCGTCATCTATTTCGAAGGTGAGCGAGGGCATCAGTTCCGAATCTTACGCGCGGTTAAAAACCGTTTCGGTCCGGCCAATGAAATCGGCGTCTTCGAAATGGGCGAGTTGGGATTGCAGGAAGTCCCGAACCCCTCTGCGCTCTTCCTTGGCGAGCGTGATGGCGAGACCAGTGGCTCGTCGGTGTTTGCAGGCATCGAAGGTACACGGCCTGTGCTTGTCGAAATTCAAGCGCTCGTGGCACAAAGCTCGCTCGGCACGCCGCGACGCGCCGTCGTCGGCTGGGACTCCGGGCGACTGTCGATGGTACTTGCCGTGCTCGACGCGCGTTGCGGGTTATCGCTCGGCGGGCAAGACGTCTATCTGAATGTCGCGGGCGGCCTGAGAATCAATGAGCCTGCTGCGGACCTTGCCGTGGCGAGCGCCCTCGTCTCCTCCATCACGGGAACGCCGCTGCCGCCCGATTGCGTGATCTTCGGCGAAATCAGCTTATCGGGCGCCATTCGTCCTGTGAGCCAGACCGAAGCTCGCCTCAAAGAGGCAGAAAAGCTGGGTTTCAAGCGCGCCATTCTGCCCGCTTTTGCAGCCCGGCAGCGCCCGTCCACCAAGCTCGACCTCATCGAAATTTCCGATCTGGCGGGTCTCGTGGCAAAATTGACCGTAGATAGCAGCCCACGCACCCGAACCGTGTCGGACGACGAGATATGATTGAATTGCCTCAGGAGACGAGAAATTGACGCTCTTTGACGGTCTCGTTGTGGCGGTCCTGGTGATTTCCAGCGTACTCGCCTTTCTGCGCGGTTTCACCAATGAAGTCCTGTCGATCCTTGCATGGGTCGTCGGCGCACTCGCCGCCCTGTGGCTTTTTCCCTATGGCACGCCGATCCTGCGTGATTTCCTGTCGCCAGACTGGCTGGCGGCGGCTGTTTCTGCGGTCGTCATATTCATCGTGACCTATCTGCTGGTCGCAGCTTTCACCTCACGCTGGGCCGGCCGGTTCCTTGATCTCTTCGAACGAGCGGAGATGCTGGACCGCACGCTGGGCCTCATATTCGGCGCCATTCGCGGGCTGCTGATCGTCACCGTCGCCTATCTCTTTTTCGCCTGGCTCGTGCCCAATGCCTCCGAACAACCGCACTGGATCAGGGATGCCAAGTTGCGTCCCCTGGTGGAACAGACCGCTGCAACGCTGTTTACCCTGGCGCCGAGCGAATCGGAGCTGAACCGCCGAATACCCAGCAACAGCTTGATTTATCGGGATTCACCACCTAAATCCTCGGCACCTGCGGCGAATCCGCCCGCCACAGCGCCATCTAATTCGCAGTCCAAATCGGACGCTGACAGCACCACTACGCCGGGCTATAACTCGTCCGAACGCAAGGGGCTCGATAGGCTTTTCGAGAATGCGGAGTAAATGAGTCCATTGGGGCATGATCACCCCCGTCGGAGCACTTAGTATGCAGAAGCAATTGTCATTTCCCCTCTCAGGCGAAACGCCGGATGACGGCGCGGGCAGTTCCTTCTCTCACTCTATCCAAGACCCCTCTTCCAACGGCCTGACAAGCATCAGCGACGACGAACTTCACGCCGACACGCTTCGCGAGGAATGCGGGGTTTTTGGCGTTTTCGGCCATCCAGACGCCGCCGCGCTTACCGCGCTCGGTCTGCATGCGCTTCAGCATCGCGGCCAGGAAGCCGCCGGTATCGTCAGCTTCGATGGCGAGCATTTCCATTCGGAACGCCGCATGGGTCTCGTCGGCGACCATTTCTCCAGCGGCAAGGTCATGGATCGTCTTCAGGGCGATCTCAGCATTGGCCACGTCCGCTATTCGACGACGGGCGAGACGATCCTGCGCAACGTGCAGCCGCTCTTTGCCGAGCTTTGGGGCGGCGGCATCGCCATCGCGCATAATGGCAATCTGACCAATGCGATGACGGTCCGTAGCGAACTTGTCCGCGCCGGCGCCATTTTCCAGTCCACATCGGACACCGAAACGATCCTTCAACTCATCGCCCGCAGCCGTACGCCGCGTGTGATGGACCGTTTCGTCGATGCTCTGAGGCAAATCGAGGGCGCCTACGCGCTCGTCGCCATGACGCCTAAGAAGCTCATCGGTGCGCGCGACCCGCTCGGCATTCGTCCGCTGGTTCTGGGCACACTCGGTGGCGCGCCCATCCTGTGTTCGGAAACAGTAGCTCTCGACATCATCGGTGCCGACTTCGTGCGCGAGATCGAGCCCGGTGAAATCGTCGTCTGCACGAAGGACGGCATCGAGTCGATCCGTCCCTTCCCCGAGCAGGAACCGCGTCCCTGTATCTTCGAATATATCTATTTCGCGCGGCCCGACAGCATCGTCGGCGGACGCTCTGTTTATAATGTGCGGAAAGATCTTGGCAGGGAACTCGCACGCGAAAGCGGCGTCGAAGCAGACGTCGTCATTCCGGTGCCGGACAGCGGCGTTCCCGCAGCCATCGGCTATGCAAACGAAAGCGGCATTCCCTTCGAGCTTGGCATCATCCGCAACCACTATGTGGGACGCACATTCATCGAGCCGACGCAGCACATTCGCGCACTCGGCGTAAAGCTCAAGCACAATGCCAATCGTGCCGTCGTCGAAGGCAAGCGGATCATCCTCATTGACGACAGCGTCGTGCGTGGCACGACATCGGTGAAAATCGTAAAGATGATGTATGAGGCCGGTGCGAAGGAAGTACATATGCGCATCGCGAGCCCGCCGATCACGCATCCTGATTTTTATGGCATCGACACACCCGAACGCAAACAATTGCTCGCCGCACAATATGACCTCGCGGGCATGCGCGATTACATCGGCGTCGACAGCCTGGCCTTCATCTCGGTCGATGGCCTCTATCGCGCCATGGGCTACACCGGTCGCAACAGCGAACATCCGCAATTCACGGATCACTGCTTCACCGGCGAATATCCGACGCCGCTGACCGATCTAAGTGGCGAACAACGCACGCGGCAATTGTCGCTGCTCGCCGAAATCGCATAAGAGTAAAAACATGAGTGGACGGCTTAAGGATCGCATCGCGGTCATCACCGGCGCATCGCGCGGCATTGGGCGCGCGGTCGCGCTTGGCTTCGCGGCGGAAGGCGCGCATGTCATCCTCGTTGCACGCACTGTCGGCGGGCTTGAAGAAGTCGACGATGAAATCCAGAAAATCGGCGGCAAGGCAACGCTCGTTCCGCTCGATATTACCGACTTTGACGCCTTCGACCGTCTCGGCGCCAGCATCTATGAGCGCTGGGGCAAGCTCGACATTCTGGTCGCCAATGCGGGCACGCTCGGCGTGCTGACACCGCTGAGCCACCTCGAGATCAAGGCCTGGGACAAGCTCGTCAATACGAACATGACCGCCAATTGGCGCATGATCCGTTCCTTTGAGCCACTGCTGAAGCGCTCGGACGCGGGGCGCGCGATCTTCGTCACCTCGGGCGCGGCGCATAAGAACAAGGCTTATTGGGGCGGCTACGCCATGAGCAAGGCGGCGCTTGAAGCGCTCGTCAAAACCTGGGCGGCTGAATGCGTCAATACGAACATCAAGGCGAACCTCCTGAGCCCCGGCCCGACGCGCACAGCCATGCGCAAGCAGGCAATGCCGGGGGAAGACCCGTCAACACTGACGAAGCCTGCCGACCTCGTTCCCCTCTTCATCGAGATGGCAGCCGCCGACTACGACAAGAATGGTGAAGTCGTGGAATATGTGAAGGTGAAGGCAAAAGCCTGAGCGGACTAAAGCGGGCGATGACCGATCGTCTGCGCAATCATCAATAGATAGCCATCCGGGTCCTGCACGAAGAATTCGCGCTGACCGCCTTCACGATCACCATGTCTGCGCCAGACTTCGCGTGGGGCGGTGTGTATCGGCCATGCCGCCGCCTCGACCTTGGCGAGCATTTCTTCCCAATCATCGACATAGAGCTGGAACATGACCCCGCGCCCGAAGGGGCGTTCGAGTTCGGCGGTTTCCCATTTGCCACTGCGTTCGCAGAGCATGATCTGTATGCCTTCGGGGCGTTCTAGATAGACGAACTTTTCTGCCGGACGCTGATAGGCGACGGTGAAGCCCAAAACCTCGCACCAGAATTTCTTGCTGACGGCAATATCTGAAACCAGAAGCTCCGGCACGAGTTTGGACCAGCCGCCTTTTGGCGGCTTTCCAAAGCCGTCAGTCATTACGACGCTTCTTGTCGGCGTAGGGATTTTTGCGCGCGCGCATGAAGAGACGGATCGGCACGGCGGGAATGTCGAAGGCCTCACGCAGACCGTTCACCAGATAACGCTTGTAGGCGGTTGGCACTTCTGCGGCGCGGCTTGAGAAGACCGCGAAGGTCGGCGGACGCGATTTGACCTGCGCCATATATTTCAGATTGATCGCACGCCCCTTGACGGCCGGCGGCGGGTGGCGCGCGACGGCGTCTTCGAGCCAACGATTGAGTTTGGCGGTCGAAACGCGGGTGTTCCAAAGGCGATGAACGCGCTCGATGGTGGGCATGAGTTTGTCCGTGCCGCGACCGGTGAGCGCGGAGAGCGTGACGATCGGCAGACCGCGCACTTGCGGCAACAGGCGCTCCAGTTCTTCCTTCAACTCACGCAGTTTTTCCTGCGGGTTTTCAACCGTATCCCATTTGTTGACGACGATGATCATGCCGCGCCCTTCCCGCTCGACAAGATCGGCAATGTGCAGGTCCTGGCGTTCGAAGGGGATGCTGGCATCGAGCGTGATCGCCACGACCTCGGCATAGCGAATAGCGCGCAATGTATCGGCAACGGAAAGCTTTTCGAGCTTCTCTGTAACCCGGGCGCGGCGGCGCATGCCAGCTGTGTCCCAGAGCTTGACGCGACGGCCATGCCAGATCCACTCGATGCCGATGGAGTCGCGCGTGATGCCAGCCTCGGGGCCAGTCATCATGCGGTCTTCGCCGAGCAGAAGATTGATCAGCGTGGATTTGCCGACGTTGGGTCGGCCCACAACGGCGATGCGCAGCGGCGCTTCGAGATCGGGCTCCCAGGGCGCTTCCGGATCAAAAGTCCCCTCGCCGCCCTCGGCTTCATAATCGTCTTGCGCCTGTTGCGCGTCCACGGCATCAGCGGCGTCAGCGAATGGCTGCAGGGCATCATAGAGATCGGAGAGGCCTTCGCCGTGTTCGGCAGAAAGCGGGATCGGCGCACCAAGCCCCAACTCATAGGCTTCCATACGCCCCGCCTGCCCGGCGCCACCTTCGCATTTGTTGGCGGCGAGAATGACGGGTGTCGGGAACTTGCGGAGTATCTGGGCGAAACGCTTGTCCAGCGGAGTGACGCCAGCGCGCGCATCCATCAGCAAAAGGCAGACATCGGCCTCAGCGATGGCGGCGTCGGTCTGGCGACGCATGCGCGCTTCGAGACTGTCGTCGTTTGCCTCTTCAAGCCCGGCAGTGTCGATGATGGTGAATGTGAGGTCGCCAAGACGCGCCTCACCTTCGCGACGGTCACGCGTGACGCCGGGGGTATCATCCACCAGTGCCAGCTTCTTGCCGACGAGCCTGTTAAACAGCGTGGACTTGCCGACATTCGGCCGTCCCACAATGGCGACCTTGAACGACACCTTGTAGCCTCTCTATGGGGCAGCTCCTGATCGAGCCTGCCACCGACCTTACTGCAACGCTTCGAGCGTGCCGTCGTCGGTCAGAATATAAACAATGCCATCGGCCACAATCGGCGCGATGAGCGTCTTGCCGGGCAGATCGAAACGGCCAAGGACCTTGCCCGTCGTCGGCGAAAGCTTCACGCATTCGCCTGTGGTCGAGACGAGCAGCAGCTGATCGCCAGCGAGGACAGGACCGCTCCACTCGATCGGTTCGGTCTTGTCGTCCGGGTCTTCCCAGCGATCAAGCTTCTTCAGCCAGTGAATTCGACCGTCGCGGCGGGACAGAGCGACAACCTCCTGATCTGTCGTGACTAGATAGATGTAGTCACCCGCTATCCAGGGCGTCTGCACGCCGGGAATATCACGCGTCCACACACGTTCGCCTGTACGCAGGTCAATCGATACGAAGCGACCCGAATGGCTGATGGCGAAAACGCGATCGCCGTCGATGACCGGACGTCCGGAAATATCATTCAATTCGCTAAGCGAGGTCAGATTGCCGGTACGGGTCAAGCTATCCGACCAGAGAACGGTTCCATTCTCGGCGCGGAGCGCGAAAAGCTCGCCCGAGGAATAAGGCGCGATCACGAAGGAACCAGCAACTGCAGGGCTTGTGGCCGCCAGAATACCGGCCGGTTCGGTGATGCCGCGATGGCGCCAGACAATTTCGCCTGTCTTCTGGGAAAGGCAAAGCATCTGGTTGTCCGACGTCACCACGAAGACGAGACCGTTGGCCGCCGTGGGCGAAGCGCGGAAAGGAACCACTGCATCGGTCGTCCACAGAACCTTGCCGCTGTTGGCATCGAGTTCATGCACGCGGCCAAAACCGGTCGCGGCGAAGATATGCCCATCGTCGTAAGCAATGCCACCGCCACGGGCCTTGTCCGAGTCCTGATCTTCCGGCGTCAGGTCCTGCGTCCAGAGATGTTTGCCCGACTTGGCGTCGAAGGCGCGCACGTGAGCTTCGGAGTCGAGAACGAAAATCTTGCCATCGGCAACGATCGGCGAGGCGATGAGCTGCGAGGAGTCGCTTGATCCCTCGCCTGCATCGATCGACCAGAGCTTCTTCAGTGTGTCGGAAGCGGCCAGACGGACCATGTCGTTCTGAGGATTACCGCCGGGCTGGGTCCACTCCTTGTTCGAATTGGCGACCGGCAAATCGATTTCCGATCCGGCCGTTTCCGGGTCGACAGTCAGCTTTGTTTCAAGCCCCATGACCGACAGGCGTTTGCCCGGCAGTTTGGGCTTGGCTTCGGAGCTGAACATGTTGCCGACTGTATCGCAGCCGGCAAGGCCCAGAGACGCCACTGCAAATAACGTCAGACAGATTGCCCGGACGCGACGGCTCACACGAAACGCATGCACTTCTACTTCAGCAGCCATCTGGGATCACTCCGACTTCGTGTCAGGGGCCGCCTTCGCGTCCGCCCCATTGGTGGGAGCGGGCTCAGCCGCCTTTTCTGTTTTGCTCGTATCAGCCTTGCCAGCGTCCGGCGTCGCATCCACTGCGTCGGGCTGCGGCAGGTGTGGCGCGAGCAGCGCCTGCATCACATGGGCGCGATCGCGCAGACCGGGCGATGCCTTGCTATCGGCGATGATGGCAGCGAAACTGGTTTCGGCTTCGGCATATTTGCCAGCCTTGTAAGCGGACAGACCGAGCAGCTCGCGCGCGTTGTTGCGCCAGATATTGCCGGACTCATCGAGAGGCGCCATGCGCGCGTTCATCTCGTCATAGGTCGCGGTATCAACAAGAATAAGCCCAGCCTTGATCCGCGCCATGCCCTGAAGCACTGGCGAAATGCTGCTGTCATTGGCGATCATATCCAGCGTAGCGACGGCATCCTTCTTGTCACCGGCCTTGAGGAGTTCACCCGCCTGCTGCATACGCGCGAGAACGGCATAGCCCTTGGTCGCATCCTTGGCGAAAGCGCCGAGGGATGCAGCGGCCTCTTCCGGCTTCTGTGTGGCGGCAACGGCCATAACAGCATCGTATTTCGCGGAGGAAGCTTCAGCCTGCGAGTTCTTCCAGGCACGCCAGCCGACAACAATGGCGGCACCGACCACAATGGCGACCGCCAGGCCGACGAGATAAATTCCGTATTTTTCCCAGAGTTTGTTTACTTGTTCGCGACGAAGATCTTGTTCGATTTCGCTGAAGAGATCGGTCAAGTGAGAACTCCCGGAAGTTGGGCTAGGAATACGGACAACAGGAAGAGGAACGCGCAGGAGCGCGAGAATCCCCCTCCAAGGACGCCCGCACAAGCAGGCGGCGTAAAATAGCCCGAGGGCCTCCCGAAGGCAAACCGGAAGCTTCAATAAGGGCTGTCAAATCCCTGTAATTATTTTACTTTTTTCATGCCGTAGGTGTTTTCGACCGCCGGAAAGCTGCGGGCGCGAACTTCGCGGGCGTAAGCCTCGGCGGCACCGGCAATCTGGGCGCCCAAGGTGGCAAATTCCTTGACGAATTTGGGAGCCTTGGGCGAGAGGCCGAGCATGTCCTCGAGCACCAGAATCTGGCCATCACATTCTGCCGATGCACCGATGCCGATGGTCGGGATGGCGATCTGGCGGGTGATGCGGGCCGCGAGCGGCTCGGCCATGCCTTCCAGAACGACGGCGAAAGCGCCGGCCTCCGAGATGGCCGCGGCGTCTTCCTCGATTGCCGCCCATTCTTCCTCGACGCGGCCCTGCGTCTTGAAGCCGCCCATGGTCTGAACCGACTGAGGCGTCAGGCCGATGTGGCCCATGACGGGGATGCCGCGCTCGCTCAGATAGCGCACGGTTTCCGCAAGTCGCTTGCCGCCTTCCATCTTCACGGCAGTACAGCCGGTTTCCTTCATGATCCGTACGGCATTGCGGAAGGCGACTTCAGGGCTTTCCTCATAGGAGCCGAACGGCATGTCGACGACGACGAGCGCGCGCTCTGTACCGCGCATGACGGCAGCGCCATGAGCGATCCTCATGTCGATGGTGACGCCGAGCGTGGTCTCCATGCCGTACATGACCATGCCGAGGCTGTCGCCCACGAGAATGACATCGACGTAAGGATCGATGAAGCGGGCGGTATGAGCGTGGTAGGAGGTCAGGCAAACGACGGGATCGCCGCCCTTACGCGCCAGAATTTCAGGAACGGTGATGCGCTTGATCTTCGACTGAACGGACATCGGGATCATCCTTACACTTGAGCGGCGCCTGACTTACATTCAGGGCGCGCGGGGATTGCGTGGGTGGCCGGATGCCACTGCGAAAAAGGCTTACCAATCAAGCCCTTAGGCACCTCCCGGCACCTTCCCTGATCCTTGTAAGCGGACTTTACCCGACCCACCCCGAATGTGCAATCAAAGCGGCTCCACCCGTTCTGAGGGGCTTTCACGTCCCGGCAACCCGACAATCTCACGATAGGCAACGGATAGCATGGTGATCGTCAGCATGACCCATGCAATCTGGATTGGGAGATCGACAATTCCAGCAATCAGGAATGCAGTTGGATGGTCCAACATGTCCTTCAGGGCGTCCGGTGTCTGCGCCATCGGCATGCCCAAAAGCCAATTGACCAGAAGCATCAGGAACAACCCGACCATGGCCAACAAAGATACCAGCAGCGTGTAGCCAAGGATGCGCCAGCTATTGCCGCGTGTGTGGCTCCAGATGAAACGCAGATTGCTCGGCTGACCGATTGCGACATGCGGAAGAACGAGAACAAGCCGACTGGCCACCAATGCAGCACACAGGACAAGCGCTGCATAACCTATCACAAGGATGAAAATCAGCATTGGCGGGAGGTTGTTCACATTGGCCGATGAACTGCCAATGGTGGCCTTTACTGCGATAAAGATCACCGTCCCAACAGCAGCGACAATGGCCACAACCACGAGAAATAACAGCGCTATCTTGATGCCCGACCAGATGTACAGCCATTCACTGCGGCCAAATTCAAATCCGGTACCAGCCGCACCGTGACGACGCTCGCCGAGAAGGACGAACCTGTGAAAACCGACGGCAACGATTGCGAGGATAAGATATTTGAAAATCGCCACGCCGTAGATCCACGGCATGACATCGAGAAAGGCTGCCGCTTTCGCCTGTTTGTCTGCCGCCGCGTCAAGGAACGCCGGGTTCTGGGCCATGTGCTGCAGAAGCCACCAGCCAGCAAGGAAGCCGACCACCGCCCATATAAGCAACGGCAACCAGGCGACGCGGAGCAGATCGATGTAGTGCCGGAATACGCCCGAATAGACTTCGGCAACAGACTGGAATACCGGCAGCTTTCTCATGTCCCATCCCCTTCATGAACTTTTGTCCATAAAAGGCTAGGATAAAACTTGAGTTTCACCAAGAAAATTCAAGCCGAGTTCCGACCATTCATATCCGCCGCCAGGGTGCCCGGTGGACCGATCAATTCGCGATAGGCGATGGCGAGTACGGCCACGTTGACGATGGCGAAGAAGATCGAAAGCAGAGACGAAAAGAACAGCGCGATGACAAGCGGCAGATGGATTGCGACGAATATCGCAACGATGAGTGCGTAGGCGAGCAACAGCGGCAAGCTCGAGAGAATGCAGAGCACGAGGATGCGCCAGAAGTTGCCGCGCGTTCGCTCCAGCACGAGACGAATATCGAAGGGCTCGTCAATGGACGCTGCTGGCAAAAGCAGAAGCAGCCTGATCAAGAAATAGATGCAGACGAAGGAAAACATCAGGCCGAAGAACTGGACGAGCGAACCGGCGGTGCCCATTGCGCCCAATGCTTTCGTTACCGCGGCCGCTGGCGGAAAGTCAGGCGGTCCTGCAAAGAGCAGGCTTGGCGCGGCGAGCAGCACGAGAATGAATGAGACCAGAAGGTAGCGCCCTTCGCGCACACCGAAGTTAATCTGGAAGGCACCCTCCGTCGTTTCGCCAATCAGAATGAAACGATACCAGGCGACGGAGATGATCACCCAAAGGCCGAGTGTCGCCAGTTCGATCAACAGGCTCAGCAGAAGATTGCCCTCCATCGGCAGCAGAGTGCCGACCATGTTGAGGGCGAGATAGAGAACGCCGGGAAGCCATATGAGGCGCAGCATTTCGCCAAGATGCGCCCAGGCGCCCGTGTAGGCCTCGCGCAAGGCGGCAAACACATCAAGCTTCTTGATGACCGTCACATCATGCAATTCGCGATAGGGATCGCGCGGATCGCTCATTTCGGTTTTCCTCCCTCGCCCTGGGCGAGCTTCGCGTCAATCAGGAGAAGCTTGTTCTGATAGTCCGCATTTTTCGGCGCGAGTTTCAGCGCCATTGCAAAGTCCTTGCGCGCGCTTCGGACCTGGCCGGCTTTCTCCAGCACGGCGCCGCGCGTGTAGAAGGAGGCAGCTCGGGTGTCGTCGAGTTTGATCGCCTCGTTCGCATCGTCATAGGCATGCTTCAATTCGCCCAGCTCGCGACGCGCATTGGCGCGATTGGCATAGATCATCGGATCGTTGGGATCGAGCTTCAGCGCCGCTGTGTAGTCCACGATGGCGCGCTTGTACTTGCCAAGATTGCGGAAGGCGACACCGCGATTGATGAGAGCGGAAACGAGATCCTCTTTCTGCAGGTCACCGGAATTAATTGCTTGCGTGCAGAAATCGATCGCTGCCTTCATGTTACCGGTCCGGAACTGATCGTAGCAATTATTGCTCGCCTCGACGCCCTTGCTCATCTGTTCGGCAAAACCCGTCACCGGCCACAAGCCGACAATAATCAGGACGCTCAGAACCAAACGCTTCATACCGGTTTCCTCCAACAAAGACGGCGTCAGACTACCCGGGATTGAAGCAAGATGAAATGGTCACAGGCGCGCAGGCGGCGGGGATCATCTCCCCGCCCGGCGTTATCGTAATTAACTCCCGTATTTCGCTTGCATTCAGCGAAAGGCAGGGA
>Ga0098040_1000939_pt1 | contig 13119 bp, 9 predicted proteins | sample 7_EtaG_FD_75065 | JGI IMG/M metagenome (GOLD analysis project Ga0098040, IMG submission 75065) | Marine viral communities from the Subarctic Pacific Ocean - 7_ETSP_OMZ_AT15161 metaG | ecosystem: Environmental > Aquatic > Marine > Oceanic | place: Pacific Ocean | collected 2015-01-08
AAACCGTTCATCACCGACATGACGATAATGAGCGTCGCCACACCCAGCATAATGCCGAGGAAGGAAAAACCGGCGATGACGGAAATAAAGCCTTCGCGACGGCGCGCACGTAGATAGCGGAAGGCCAGAAGCCATTCGAAGATGCCGAACGCGCGGGAACGCCCTCGCCCGCCGCTCTTTGGCGGCTTCGGCAGTTCTGTTTCAACGGTCGCGGCGTCAGTCATATTCTTTCCTTGCCTCGCCCCCGCTCGGTTCGTTCAAGTCTCAAGCCGTCAGCTTGTTGAGGGCTGCCTCGGGCGAAAGTTCGACACGTTCGCCGCTGGCGCGATTTTTAAGCTCAACAACGCCATTTTTAAGGCCGCGCGGACCGACGACCAGCTGCCAGGGCAGACCGATCAGATCCATGTTGGAGAACTTGGCGCCCGCGCGCTCGTCCGTATCGTCGTAAAGCACTGTGACACCGGCAGATTGAAATTTTGTGTAGAGATCGAGGCAGGCGGCATCGGTCTCGGCATCGCCCGTCTTGAGGTTGATGAGACCCACCTTGAAGGGCGCGACGGCTTCCGGCCAGATGATGCCGTTTTCGTCATGGCTGGCCTCGATGATGCCGCCGACGAGGCGCGAGACACCGACGCCGTAGGAACCGCCGTGGATGGCGTAGTCCGCGCCGTCGGGGCCGGTCACCATGGCCTTCATGGCTTCGGAATATTTGGTGCCGAAATAGAAGACCTGACCGACTTCAATGCCGCGTGTATTGACGCGCTTTTCAACCGGCACTTCGGCCTCGAAGCGGGCGGCGTCATGAACATCTTCGGTGGCCGCATAGAGATCGGTCCATTTGGAGATGAGGCCTGTCAGATCGCTGTCATAGTCTACGTCAGCGGGCGGTGGTGGCAGGTCGAGCACGTCCTTGTTGATGAAGACGCCGGACTCACCTGTCTCGGCCAGAATGATGAACTCATGGCTAAGGTCGCCGCCGATGGGGCCGGTTTCGGCGCGCATCGGAATGGCCGTGAGGCCCATGCGGGCGAACATGCGCAGGTAAGCGACAAACATACGGTTGTAGGACTTACGCGCGTTCTCTTCGTCGAGGTCGAAGGAATAGGCATCCTTCATCAGGAATTCACGACCACGCATGACACCGAAGCGCGGACGCTGCTCGTCGCGGAACTTCCACTGCGTGTGGTAGAGGTTGATCGGCAGCGCCTTGTAGGACTTCACATAGGCACGGAAAATCTCGGTGATCATTTCTTCGTTGGTCGGACCGTAGAGCAGCTCGCGATCATGGCGATCCTTGATGCGGAGCATTTCGGGCCCATAGGCGTCATAGCGACCGCTCTCGCGCCAGAGGTCGGCGAGCTGGAGCGTCGGCATCAGGAGTTCAAGCGCCCCTGCCCGGTTCATTTCCTCGCGCACGATCTGTTCGATGTTCTGCAGCACCTGAAAGCCCAGCGGCAGCCAGGCGTAGATGCCAGCGGCTTCCTGACGGATCATGCCTGCGCGCAGCATCAGGCGGTGCGAGACGATCTGGGCCTCGGCGGGGTTTTCTTTAAGCGTGGGCAGGAAATATTTCGAGAGGCGCATTATGGACCTTGGGCGACTCACGGCCTTCTATGGGCCGGATCATTGCGGGGGTCCAAGTTTTAGGGCGTCCGGGGCCTTATGGCAACGTGGGGAAGGTCCGCAAAAGTCTAGTTTTGTACGGAACGTCGCGACATCTGGTCTTCCAGCCAGGCCTTCACATTGACCTGAGGGGGATTGGCTACGCCACGGCCTGTTTGGATGCCAAAGGGACCCCTTTCAAGCTCATCGACCGAATAGTCCATTTCAATGTCATAGGTCCGGTCGATCTGGTTTCGGAGCGGCTGTTCCGCCTCGTACCAACGGGTCTTGACCGGGCCATCCGGGCAGGAAGCGAGCTCGGCTGGATCGGTCGCGCCCCAGCGACGTTCAACGCATTGATAGGGATCGAAGGAAAGCTTGAAGAGACGCTTGCGAACATCGTCAATCGTCAGGGGAATTTTGCGACCGTCGGTCGTGGTGTAATTGGTGACGCAGTTGGAGCTCTCCTCGTTATAGGCATTGAGAAGATCAGCCATGATGTTCTGGCCCTTGTAGTCGAGCTTGGGACTGTTTGCGGCTTTCAGGACGACAAAATTCTGCACTTCGTCATAGAGACTCTTGAAGTCCGTCTTGAGGCGCGCATCGCGCGAGGGCGTCGAATAAAGCTCCCAGACGCCGTCCGTGCCATAGATGTTGCGCGGCAGGCGCAAAGGAGGCGTCATCAGATGGGTGTGGCCAATGTTGCGCGAAATCTCGACGGCCTGATTACGGGTGCGGATGTCACTACAGAGCGAGCGCATGACCGAGCGCAGTTCGGCAACAGGTTGGTAGGTTAAATCGCCAACCGAAAGTTTGGCGCGAACATAGGTGACAAAATCCATCTGCTCGCCATCCTTGACGAATTTGGCGAGGCTCCAGAGCGTCGGATTGACCGGCGGATTGCCGGTATATTGTTCGAGCGAAAATGCGGGGATGTCGGCGTTAGGCGTGCCAACGAGATGGCCTCCTACCAGAACACCGTTTGCGAGGCGCTTGTAGCCAACGAGCTTGATCGGACGCCAGTTCTGGTAGATCGATCCGAGCTCCGGTCCGGTGCGCAGAAACTCATACCAGACGAAGGAACGATCGAGCGTATGATCGGGATGGGAGGAGAAGATCAGCACACGTCCGTTACGCTCCACGCGCCAGACTGTGGCGACATGGCCGTTGACATCATAGACGATGGTGCCGGGCCGGATCGCTTCACGCGTGAGAGCGGGCGAATAGGTGTCAGAAAAGTAACGCCCGCCATCCGTCATCGAATTACGCCGATACATGGCCGTCGAGACGGTGTTGACGATTTCGAAGAGGCGCGGGATGGCGTTAATGCCGGATGCGGTGGCAGGTATCTGACTTCGCCCGACCACCTTGTTGCCGCCCGACGAATAGCGAATGTCGCCGCGCGGGCCATCGGTCGATTGCATGACACTTTCCCAACCGAAGGGAAGTCCGTTTTTCCAGGCATAATAAGCGCGCAGGAAATAAGGCACGTCCGCGCAGTCCATCAGGAACTTCACTTTTGGATCGGTATGGCGATAGGGATTGGCCGAACTCTTGAGACAGGCATCCATGGTCCAGCAGTCGGCGGCGCCGAGAGCTGCGACGAAATCCTCGTAGCCCTTTTCGTCGGCCTCGCTCCAGTGATCCCTGGTGATGCGCCATGGAAAGGCTGCAGCAGAAGCCGAAGATACCGCACTGCCAATGATCATCGCCAGAAACAGCGACGCCAAAGCCAAGGTCGCGGCACGGCCCAAATTCAAAAAACGCATCGCAACCCCCCAGAAGCCCACAATGAAGCGTCGATGGGCGGGAGGGTTTTGTCAAGAAACTGACAGGCCGTGTGGTTAATTCCGCGGCTTTGTGGCGCGCAGAGCGCAGGCTTCGGCCAATGCGCGATTGCCTCCCATGCCGATGTCATGGCCGTCGATCGTTATGCGACCCGTCTGGCTGTCGATTGTGACATCAGCAACATCGAGCGTCGTGAGATTGCTGTAGGGACTGGAGCTTCCTAGCGGGTCGATCTTGACCTGAAAATTGTAGAGCGAGCGCGGCTGGAGTTGGTTTTCCGCGTCAAGGTCGGCGGGCGCAACGGCACTGCCGTCCGCCGCGACGCCGGGCTTGTAGTCTGCTTCACCGTTGGAAATATAAGGCGCGAGCTGCGCGCAAGCCTCGGGACTGATGTCGAGAACCTTGAAGGGCGCACCCTCACCGGCGAGTTCCTCCGCCGAGGCGCTCAATGGCAACAGCGTCAGAAAGAAAACTGTCGCGGATATGATATGTCCGAATTTCATGAGGCAATCCTGCGCCACCAGCCGTTAAACTAGTGTTTCACGGTCGCCTGCGGATGGCCAGACCGTGATGGGCTTATAGGGACTAGAGGGGCAAGGGATGGAACTGGTCGAGCGCGTTTTCGGGCTTAAGTCGCATGGCACGAATATACGGACAGAAGTGCTGGCGGGCGTCACGACCTACTTGGCCATGGCCTATATCATTTTCGTCAACCCGACGATCCTGTCGGGCGCGGGAATGGACTTCGGGGCGGTCTTCGTCGCGACCTGCCTTGCCGCCGCGCTGAGCACCGCAATCATGGGGGTTTATGCGAATTACCCCGTGGCGCTCGCGCCGGGGATGGGGCTCAACGCCTATTTTGCCTTCGTTGTGGTACCGCAATTTGGCGGCGACTGGCGCACGGCGCTGGGCTGCGTGTTCTTTTCCGGCGTGTTGTTTCTCGCGCTCTCGATTTCGCCGCTGCGGGAGTGGATCGTCAATTCCATTCCGGCCTCGATGAAAAGTGCAATCGCGGCGGGCATCGGCTTTTTCCTCGCACTGATCGGTCTGGAGAATGCGGGCATCGTCGTCGCTGACAAGGCGACGCTGGTGACGCTAGGCGCCTTCACCGTGCCGGCGCTTTTCGCCTGCGGCGGCTTCATCGTGCTGGCGGGGCTAGCTGCACGGAAGATACCCGGCGCAATCATATTGTCGGTGCTTGGCGTGACAGTGCTGGCTGTGGTTTCCGGATACCAGCCTTTCGAGGGCGTTGCTGCCGCACCGCCGTCGCTGGCGCCCACCTTTCTTCAGATGAACCTCAGCGGCGCGATACAGGCAGGCTTCGTGACTATCGTGCTTGTGTTCCTGCTGATCGACCTGCTCGACACGACGGGCACATTGGTGAGTGTATCGACGCGAGCAAACATGCTGGACGCCGACGGGAAACTGCCCCGCCTGCGCAAGGCGATGGTGGCGGATTCCTTTGCCAGCATCATCGGCGCGACGCTCGGTACGTCGACCACGACGGCCTATATCGAGAGTGTCGCGGGTGTGGATCAGGGCGGACGGACGGGGCTGACGGCTCTCGTCGTCGCCCTGCTCTTTCTGGCCAGCCTTTTCCTGGCGCCTCTGGCGCATGCCGTGCCGATCTACGCGACTGCACCTGCCCTCGTCTATGTCGCGTGCCTGATGGCCCGCGGGATGGCGGATATCAATTGGGACGACGTGACCGAGGCTGTGCCCGCCGTGGTGACTGCCATTGCCATACCGCTGACCTTCTCGATAGCCAGTGGAATCGGGTTGGGTTTTCTCAGCTATGTGGGAATCAAGGTTTTGGCCGGACGACCGCGCGAAGCGGGCGGCGCAGTAATAGTAATCGCCATCGCTTTCGCTCTCAAACTGGCCTTCACCTGATCATTCTGGAACAAATCTCCATTCCGAGAGCTGCTAACCGCAAAAAATTTCCTATGCAGCATCGTCATAGGTATAAAATTGCGTGACAGGCTGTCGCAGGCTGGATATATTCCTCACCACAAAAGGGAAATGCGCAAAAAAATAGCGCGGCCCAAGTTTAGGGAGGGAACGCTGACTTCGAGGTAAATGCCTTGAAGGCGCGAAAAACGAGGGAACACTTAGGAAGCAAGGCCACGAAAGTGGACCTTGCTTTTTTTGTGTCTAAAAATAGGGAAATCCAAAACCCAGTCAGGCACTCGGTTATTTCGACTGAGTGCTCTTATCGGTGTTATCGTTCAGATAGGTCGCATTGCCCGCCGCATCTTCACCCGGCCATTGCTGGAACTTCGGCATGAAGGGGATCTGATCGAAGCCGATCGGCTTGTAAATCATCACATAGGCAATAGCCGACCAGAGAACCCCGGCAATCAGACTTGTCACCAATGCCTTGCGGACGAGAAGCGGGCGCACGGGCGCGCCGGGGTCTTTCCCCTGCCCGTCAAACTTGCCATTCGCTTCATGCTGCGACTTCACACCCCAGGGCAAGACAGCAAAGAGCGTGACCCACCACACAACCAGATAGATCGCAATTCCTGCTAACGGGGTCATGTCGTCTCCTCCTGGATGAATATTTTCTTGTGGCGCAGACTAACGCATGCTCCGCCGACTAGATACGGGTGACAACCACAGAGACCTGCGCCTTCTTGCCCCATTCGCGACGGATGGCCCCACGAACCGTGCGGCGCACGAGTTCTCCGACCGCATCATCGTCCTTTCGACGCTTCGCAGGCAAGCGCTCAAGCGCATCATCGATGGCGTCGAGCGCGAGATCCTCGAATGTCTCGCCATAATTATCCTCGTCAGGCAACCCGTGCAGGCGCACCTGCGGCTCTCCCCTGACCTCGCCTGTTTCATCAAGGACAAGGCTGACGAAGACCGCGCCTGCGAAAGCGAGCTTGCGACGTTCCTGCACGGCTCCTTCGTCATGTGCCGTCAGCACATCGCCGTCGAGATAGATGCGTCCATGCTCGACTTCCTCCAGCATTTCAGCGGGTCCCGGCGCGATGCGCGTCATCAACCCGTTGCGCGTGACGATGGTTTCCGGCACCTGCAACTCGCGCGCGAGCGCGGCATGCTCAGCCAGATGCCGTGCTTCGCCGTGAACGGGAATGGCAAGCTGGGGTTTGATCCATTGATACATACTTACAAGATCATCACGGCACGGATGACCGGAGACATGCACGAAATGATCACGCTCGGTGATGATCCTCATACCGCGTTCGGAGAGACGGTTTTGTAGGTCGAAGATCGAGGTCTCATTGCCGGGAATGACGCGCGAGGAAAAGATGACCGTATCGCCCTTGGACAGGGTGATGTTCGGATGGGAGTCTTCCACGATGCGCGACAAGGCGGCACGCGGCTCACCCTGACTGCCGGTGCAGATGAGCAGAACTTTTTCAGGCGGCAGATAGCCGAAGTCGTGTTCTGTGAGGAACGGCGGCACGTCTGAAAGATAACCGGCTTCTCGCGCTGCGCTGACGAGGCGGAACATGGCGCGACCGACGAGAATGACGTGGCGGTCGCAGGCCTCAGCCGCGCGGGCGATGCTCTGCACGCGCGCGACATTTGAAGCAAAGGTCGTGACGGCGACACGGCCTGTGCAGGGCCTGATGACTTCGATCAGACTGGCGGCGACTTCGGACTCAGACCCTGCCGTACCGGGCGAGAAAACATTCGTACTGTCGCAGACAATGGCACGGACGCCCTCCTCACCGATTTCGGTGAGTCGCGCGATATCCATATTGTCGCCAAGCTGCGGGTCAGGATCGATCTTCCAATCGCCGGTGTGCATGACGGTGCCGAGCGGGGTGCGGATAGCGATGGCGTTGGGTTCGGGGATTGAATGGGTGAGCGTGACATATTCGATATCGAAGGGCCCGAGTGTGAAACGCGCGCCGAGCTCGACAATGTTGAGCGGGACTTCGCCCTCGATGCCCTTCTCCATGAGCTTGGCGCGGACAAGCGTTGCGGTGAAAGGCGTGGCATAGACCGGGCACCGAAGGCGCGGCCAGAGGTGAGCAACGGCACCGATGTGATCTTCATGGGCATGCGTGAGAATGAGGCCGAGGAGATCGTCGGCGTGATCCTCGATGAAGGCCGTGTCGGCCATGATGAGATCGATGCCGGGGATAGCGTCATTGCCGAAGGTGACGCCCAGATCGATCATCAACCACTTGCGCGACCTGGCGGGCCCGAACCCATAGAGGTTCAGGTTCATGCCGATTTCGCCGGAGCCGCCGAGCGGCAGGAATACGAGTTCGTCTGTGGTCGCGTGGGACGCTGATTTTTTCATGCAAGCAGACTAGTGCGACACGCCGGGAAAGAACACATCTCCCGCCGATACAAGACGCAGGCTGCCGTCGTCGAGGCGCACCTCAAGCGACCCGTCGATGCCAAGGCCCTCAAATGTGCCGCTGAAAGTCTCATCCGCCAGACGAACGGTGATGGGCCCGCCAAGGCCCGCCGCGCGCTGGAGCCAGGCATCGCGAATGGCGGCAAAGCCCTGCACATCGCGCCACTGCTTGAGGCGTCTGTCGAAGGCGCTGGCAAGGGCGGTGAGTGCATCGCCCGGTGTGATGTCCGCCTCGCCCAGAGCGGCAAGCGAGGTCGCCGGATATTCCACGTTATCGGGAAATTGAGCGAGGTTGATACCTATGCCGATAGCAAGCCAGGCAAGCTCGGCTCCCGCAACGCCTGAAGACTCGAGCAGGATGCCCGCGCATTTGCGGCCTTCATGAAGCAGGTCGTTTGGCCATTTGAGCTTGAGGCCCGGACGGAGGGCCGGTTTCAGAAGCGAGGCGACAGCGTCATGCACGGCGACGGCGGCGACGAAGGACAGCTCGGCCGCCTTGCGCGGGGTTGCCTGTGGACGCAGAAAGAGCGAGCCCATGAAATTGCCGGAAGGCGAAACCCATTCGCGGCCACGGCGACCGCGACCGGCAGTCTGTATCTCCGCCGTGATCCAAACGGGACCGGGCTCGCCCGTCTCGCCGAGACGACGTGCTTCTTCGTTGGTGCTGTCGATCTCGACAAAGGCCTTATGGGATGTTCCCGCGGGCAGCATCATTTACGGGAACAATGCAGAGGCGGCGAGTTGCGCGCCCGCAAGCAAGGGGGCCGGATAGACGAAGAAGAACATCGTGAAGAGACCGGAGAGACCCAGAACGACAGTCAGTTCGCTCGGCATGCCTGCGTCAAAGACTTCGGCAGGTTCGTCGAAGTACATGATCTTGATGACGCGCAGGTAGTAGAAGGCGCCGACAACGCTCGCCAGAACACCGATGACGGCGAGCGTATAAAGGCCCGACTGAACGGCGGCCATGAAGACATAGAACTTGGCGAAGAAGCCCGCGAGCGGCGGGATGCCTGCCAGCGAGAACATGAGCATCGCAAAGAGGAAGGCCACGACAGGCTGGCTGCGCGACATGCCCGCCAGATCGTCGATGGACTCAACCTGCTTGCCACCGCGACGCATGGCGAGGATGCAGCAGAAGACGCCCGCATTCATGATCACGTAGATCGTGAGATAGATCAGAACGCCGCGGATACCTTCAGCAGAATTGGCCGCGACGCCGACGAGCGCGAAGCCCATGTGGCCGATGGAGCTATAGGCCATCAGGCGCTTGATGTTGTTCTGACCGATGGCGGCAAAAGAACCAAGCAGCATGGAGGCGATCGAAACGAAGACGACGATCTGGTTCCACTCCGGCGAGATGCCAGGGAAAGCCGTGAAGAGGACACGCATGGTGAGCGCGAGAGCTGCCACCTTCGGCGCACCGGCGAGGAAGGCCGTGACCGGCGTCGGCGCACCTTCATAGACATCTGGCGTCCACATGTGGAACGGCACGGCGGAAATCTTGAAAGCCAGCGCGGACAGCACGAAAACGAGACCGAAGATCAAGCCGATGGAAGGCTTGCCCGTGCCGATCTGCTGGGCGACCGTATTGAACTCGATGGAGCCCGTGAAGCCGTAGATCAGCGAGCAGCCATAGAGCAGCAGGCCGGAGGCCAGAGCGCCAAGCACGAAATACTTGAGGCCCGCTTCCGACGATTTTGCGTCGTCGCGATGGAATGCGGCGATGACGTAGATCGCAAGGCTCTGGAGTTCCAGCCCCATATAGAGCGAGAGAAAACTTGCGGCGGAGACCATCATCATCATGCCGAGAGCGGCAAGCGCGATGAGAACCGGGAACTCGAAACGATCCATGCCTTCGCGACGGATAAAGGTGATCGACATGATGACGGCAGAAGCGGCCGCCAAGAGGATCAACAGTTTCACGAAACGCGTGAATGGATCGACCGTGAACATGCCGCTGAAGGTCGTGGTGCTGAGATCACCCTGACCTGCAACGAGGAAAGCCGTGAGGAGAAAGAGGATAAGCACACCATAGGAAATGGCCGTTGTGGGGCTTTCCTTGCGAAAGACGCCGAGCAGCAACAGAAGCATGGCACCTGCGGCAAGGACCATTTCCGGAATGGCGGGCCCGAAGGCCGGAAGAAGATTTGCGTGTTCCATAAGCTCTACGTCTTCCTAGCTTCGACTTATCTGGCCGCGATCATGTGCGCTACATCGAGCGCCGCGTGACCTGCGCTGGCGGCCTGATGGGCTGCGAGCGCGGCTGAGTAATTGGAAATCAGATGATCGACCGACACCGCCATGATGTGAAAAATCGGCATGGGATAGATACCGAACAGGATGGTGGTGATGACCAGCGGCGCGAGGGTAAGGACTTCGCGACGGTTGAGATCGAGGATGTTCTTGAGCGTATCCTTGTCGAGCACACCGAAGACGATGCGACGATAGAGATAAAGCGCATAGCCTGCCGACAGGATCACGCCGGTCGCCGCAATGGCCGCGACCCATGTGTTGACCTTGAAGGTGCCGACGAGGGTCAGGAATTCACCGACGAAGCCCGAGGTGCCCGGCAGGCCGACATTCGCCATTGTGAAGATCAGGAAGGCGACGGCATAGAGCGGCATGCGATTGACGAGGCCGCCATAGGCTGAAATCTCACGCGTGTGGATGCGGTCGTAGATAACGCCGACGCAAAGGAAGAGCGCGCCCGAGACCCAGCCATGGCTGAGCATCTGGAAGATGCCACCTTCGACACTCTGCGTATTGCCCGCAAAAATACCCATAGTGACAAAGCCCATGTGCGCGACGGACGAATAAGCGATGAGCTTCTTCATGTCTTCCTGCACCAGCGCGACAAGCGAGGTGTAGACGATGGCGATGACGCTGAGCGTGAAGACCAGCGGCGCGAACTCGGCAGATGCCACAGGGAACATGGGAAGCGAGAAACGCAGGAAACCATAGCCACCCATCTTCAACAGAATACCGGCCAGAATGACGGAGCCTGCGGTCGGCGCTTCAACGTGCGCGTCAGGCAACCATGTATGGACCGGCCACATCGGCATCTTCACAGCGAAGGATGCAAAGAAGGCAAGCCACAGATAGGTCTGCATGGAAGCCGGGAACGGATGGCTGAGCAGCGTCGGGATATCGGTCGTGCCAGCCTGCCAGTACATCGCCATGACCGCGATGAGCATGAGCACGGAGCCGAGCAAGGTGTAGAGGAAGAACTTGAAGCTCGCGTAAATGCGGCGCGGCCCACCCCAGACGCCGATGATGAGGAACATCGGGATGAGACCGGCTTCGAAGAAGAGATAGAAGAGCACGAGATCGAGCGAGCAGAAGACGCCGATCATCAGCGTTTCCAGAATGAGGAAAGCGATCATGTATTCGCGGACGCGCTTGGTGATCGACTCCCAGCTCGCGAGGATACACGCGGGCATGAGGAAGGCCGTCAGCACGACGAACATGACGGAGATACCGTCGACGCCCATGTGATAGGTGATCGAGCCGCCGAGCCATTCTGTCTTCTGGACGAACTGGAAGGCCGCCGTCGAGGGATCGAAATTCCAGATCATATAGACCGTCAGCGCAAAGGTGACGACCGTGGTCCAGAGCGCGATCCAGCGCGCGTTACGCGCGACAGCCGCTTCGGGCCCGCGCAAGATGAGGATCAACAACGCGCCGACAGCCGGCAGGAAGGTGATGAGCGAAAGAAGATACCCGTCGGCCATCAGTGGACGCCCCCAAGCATGAAGTAGGTTGCCAGTGCCGCGACGCCCAAGAGCATGGCGAAGGCGTAGTGATAGACATAGCCGGTCTGAAGACGAACGACGCCGCGCGTGATGTCGATAACGCGGGCAGACACGCCGTCCGGTCCGAAGCCGTCGATAATGCGACCGTCACCGATCTTCCAGAGCTTGCGACCGATCCAGAAGGCCGGGCGCACGAAGATGAAATCGTAGAGCTCGTCAAAGTACCACTTGTTGAGCAGGAACTTGTAGAGCGGCTCCTGTGTCTTGGCGAGTTCGACCGGCATGTTCGGACGGGCAATGTAGAAGAGCCAGGCGATGAAGAGACCGATGACCATCATCAGCGTGGGCATATAAGCGGCCCATTCCGGGATGTGGTGCATGTCGTGCATCACATGGTTCGAGGCGCCGCGATAGATCGCTTCAAGCCAGAAGCTCTCATGAGCTTCGCCAATGAAATAGCGTTCGAAAGCAAAACCCGCGCAGAGTGCGCCAACCGACAGGATGACGAGCGGGATGAGCATGACGAGCGGCGACTCGTGGACGTGTTCCATCGTGTGATGGTCGGCCCGCGGCTTGCCATGGAAGGTCATGAAGATGACGCGCCATGAATAGAAGGAGGTTAGCAGCGCGGCGAAGACCGTCATGGCGTAAGCGTACATATGCATGGAGTTGGTGCCTGCATAGGTCGCTTCGATGATGGCGTCCTTGGAGAAGTAACCGGCGGTGAGCGGGAAGCCCGTGAGCGCCAGCGTGCCGATAACCATCATGATGTAGGTCGCGGGGATGAGCTTGGCGAGACCGCCCATCTTGCGCATGTCCTGCTCGTCGCTCATGGCATGGATGACCGAACCGGATCCAAGGAACAGGAGCGCCTTGAAGAAGGCATGTGTGAAAAGGTGGAACATGGCGGCGTCATAAGCGCCGACACCGAGAGCGGCGAACATGTAGCCGAGCTGCGAACAGGTCGAATAGGCGATAACGCGCTTGATGTCGTTCTGCACGAGGCCGACCGTGGCCGCGAAGAAGGCCGTCGTCGCGCCGATGAAGGTAACGAAGGTCAGCGCCGTCTGCGAAAACTCGAAAATGGGTGAGCAGCGCGCCACGAGGAAGACGCCTGCCGTGACCATGGTCGCGGCATGAATAAGGGCGGAGACCGGTGTCGGGCCTTCCATGGCGTCAGGCAGCCATGTGTGCAGCATGAACTGGGCCGACTTGCCCATGGCGCCCATGAAGAGCAACAGGCAAATGGTGGTCACCAGCGGCACTTCATGACCGAGGAACATGAAGGTGTTGTTGGCCATGTGCGGGATGGCGGCGAAGACCGTATCGAACTCGACCGAGCCGACCGACAGGAAGATCGCGCCGATGCCGAGGATGAGGCCGAAGTCGCCCACACGGTTGACCACGAAGGCCTTGATAGCGGCGGCGTTGGCGCTGGGCTTTTGATACCAGAAACCAATGAGCAGGTAAGACGCGACGCCCACGCCTTCCCAGCCGAAGAAGAGCTGGATGAAATTGTCGGCCGTCACCAGCATCAACATGGCGAAGGTAAAGAACGACAGATAGGCCATGAAGCGCTGCTTGTGCGGATCGTGGCTCATGTAGCCGATCGAATAGACATGCACGAGG
>Ga0098040_1000941_pt1 | contig 13113 bp, 7 predicted proteins | sample 7_EtaG_FD_75065 | JGI IMG/M metagenome (GOLD analysis project Ga0098040, IMG submission 75065) | Marine viral communities from the Subarctic Pacific Ocean - 7_ETSP_OMZ_AT15161 metaG | ecosystem: Environmental > Aquatic > Marine > Oceanic | place: Pacific Ocean | collected 2015-01-08
AGGCTTGACTGTTTTTAGATAGGGATTGCCTTTGACCCATTGATTGTACGAGTTGACTATAAAATTTTGTAACATTGAATAATCATTTTGATATACTGTATTATAAGCTGTTTCGAACAAGTTGTCAATGCTTAAATTAAATTTTTCCATTGCTTCGGCCATTGCAGGCGAGCCAAGATCCGCAACTATTCTCCATGGAGCATTGACATCTACCTTAAATCCATGGCGCAGGCACACCTCCTTGAAGAGCCCGAAACTTTTGTCGCTTATATATTTGTCATATTTTTGTTGATCCTTGTCATACTCGTCCTTGGCCGAAAATTCTATTACAAGTCCAGACGCTGCGGGCGGGACGAAGATAGAAGATAGGGCACTAGAAGGTGTCAGTAGCAAGAGAGTTTCTGGCTCCAATATATATGAAGAGAATATATCCACATATTGATGAAAAGTGTTGGCTTTCGACCCAAGGTGTCTATGGTATCTTAAATAATTGTTTAGAAATTTATCATGATTTGACTTGAGCGTCTTATTATAATTTGCATAGAAAGGATATAGGCCAGAAACTGGACGGAGATCGTAAAAGGGCGAACTATCTGTTATTGCCCCAGTGAGATACAATCTTTTCATCTTTTTTTGCAAGTTATTAAATGCGTAAGCTACAAAATTAACAACATATATCGGTTCTTTGGCCTTATTGCCTCCGATCTTCTGTAAATATTTCTTTTTTGGAAGAATTAGGTCTCCAGCGGGCGTGACTCTGCCATAAAGTCCCTTATCGTGCCAAAAGTCATGATACTCTTTTCCCACATAAGTTTCTCTATACTTTTTGCGACTATTAAAAACCTCAATTAAGTTTTTTTTGGAATGCTTGTTGCTTGCGGGGTAATCAGTCATCGTCTTGCTCCGTCTCGGGCAGAGGAACCTTTCTTTCAAGAACTCCCTCTATCTCAATTTCATATGTCTCGGAGCTAACAGTTCCAGTTGTCTTCACAACAACATAATAGCCACCAATCCCCAACAAATGCGCGAAGGTCGGATTCATCATATCTGCGGCACTCATGCCCGGCATTTTAGGATCTATAAAAACATATCTGCCCGGTGAAAATAGATTATTTCCAACCAGTCTAGCCTTCACTTTATTAAACAAGGCGGGAGGTGCAATGACCGCTGATTGGTTGGCGTCAAAGGATACTCCTGCTTCTGCAAAGGCCGATGTGACCACTTGGCGGTCTTCTTCTTGGGCGGCTTCGAGCAGGGTCGATTCTGTTGTTTCGCCTTCGAGGTCGTCGGTTTCGACACGATCTTGTTCGGCTTCGGCTTCTGCCGCAGCAGCGTCTGCGGCGGTTTGGGCCGCTTGCTGTCCAGCCACGATCTCGCTGCCTTCTCTATCATAGCCCTCCAGCGCAAAAGCCGTCGCAACATTCGGATCGTTAATGCTGCTAAAGTCCAACGCTTTGACTATGCCGTTGTCCGCACCATATCTAAGATGTAGAATTGGCCCAAAATTTTGGTAATAATCGTCAACTCCCGTTGAGCTAATCGAACTAGCATTTTCTGCAAAGCCTCTGCCAAGTAGGTCATTGTCAAGATCCCCGGCAAGAGAAGCGGGCAATTCACAGGCAGCCCCATAAATATAGACCACATTTGTAAAGTCTAAATCATCATTTGTAAATGGGGTGGGAAATCGAAATTGATCAGAGCCCACGTTTAGTCGATAATATGTGTTGTCGCTAGCCCTAGACCATAGCGTATCAATCGGCTCGCCCGCAGTGTGCGGAATCATAACATTTTTATCATCCGTGTAGTGCCTTTCGACAAGTTGAGCCCTAGTATACGTTGTCCCGTTGCTAACTGTGCCAAAAAGGTTTTCGTTAACCAAGTTCAAAAGGCCATGGACGAAATCCACCATTTTAACAGGGTTATTTTCGGCGCCTTCGGCTCTATAAAGCTCGCGCCAATAATCATTAAATAGCTTTAAAGAAATCGGCATATCCGCAATAGGGATAGACATCTGACCTTCCCTGAGCCAATATTGGCCCAATATAACATGTGGAGGACGATCAGTCATTGAGAAGAGCGACTCCAATATGTCTCCGATAAATGTAAAATACACCACTTGTTCTCGCGCTGAAGAGTCCAATTGGCTCATAGTTACGGGATCCGTATCAAAGTCCGTGTCTGGATAATCAGGAACCATGCAGTGGCTGCCATCATCTGTCTGCAGAACTTCAATTCCCCAGTTTTCACTCAAGGACCGAACAAGATCGGCGAACTGGTTGGCGTATTGGGCCCTCAGTGCAGGGGTTGCCCTTATGTATGCTTCGGCGAATTGCTGAGCCTGTGTGACATACGCTAATTGGGCCGAATCTTGTGTCGGGTCAATGGAGCCCAGTCCAGAGCCGGCGGCAGCGCCGTTGGCAGTGAGATATGCGGACCAATCTGTGCTCGCTTCTCCGTGCTGATTATAAGATGTGGCCCCAAGCGCAGAATAAGCACTCAGATCAATGTCTGGGAGCGTTACCGTCGTGGTGTCTGGTGCTTCGGGGAAAAGGACTGAAGGGTCCGTAACATAGCCTCCAGTCAAATCAGCCAGATCGGATCCGACGTTTGCGCCTACGGCTTCCGCTTGACCGCTGAGCCAAGCAGCCGTCGCAGCCTGTTGCTCTGCTTCAAGCTCGGCCATCGCATCCCCCACAGATTCCCCCATCATCTCAAGATAGGCATCCAAGGTGGGGGCTTCATTCGAATTTGAGATTGCATCGTCAACCGAAGTGGCTGCATCTGGGTCAAGTTCGGCAGACTTGACCTGTGCGTATGTGGTGGGATCAAGCTCGTCCAATATCTGAACTTTGCCCAACATTGTTGTGGCAGAATCTGTCGGCCCTGCCCACTGGGCGAGCGAAACCGGAACTGCATAGATTCTCCCATCTTCACGCAGCTGATTAAATACATAATCTATATTGTCTGAAGCCGCATTAAGAAAGGAAATGGTCGCGATTGTCGAGCCTGCACTAAGGAGGTGACTGGTCACATGGGCGAGCCCCGCGAAGGTATTTTTTATATGGTATCGAACAAGGATATCTTGGCTGACGTGGTAGGCGCCTTCGTGTTTGCCGAAGTGGTGTTCTTTAACTGTCTGCCATGCCCTCTCGCGCGGCGCAGACAAAACGTGCGCTCCGGTTAGTGCTTCTTTATTATAGCCTCCAACTGTGATTGCAATTATTTGCAGCATCTGTTTTGTTAGTGTGGAGATGATCGGGGTGATCGGTGAGCGGTTGATGTGGTGGGCTTCTCCACGCGCAAATGGCGAATTGTAATACACTAAGTCGTGCGCGTGGATTTCTGACTCGTCGATGGTGCGCATGAACATGCAGATATTCTCGGCAACGGTGGTGGTGCCTGTGGCAAGTTGCCCCGAAATGCCGGCCGGACCAGACTCCAACCACTGACGGCCAACAGTCTTTAGCGTTCGTGCGAGTTCCTCGGCTTCTTCAACAGTGGTAATAAGGTTGTTGGTGGCGGAAACCATTTCTGGCGTTATCTCTTCCTTGTCGACGGCGACCATAAATCCGTGAAGTACATCTCCGATCTCGCTGACAGCGCGGCCCCCGAAGGTGGCATCGCTGCTCACTTCTCTATCCATAACTATTTGGGCGTTAGCCTCGCGGGAGCCGAAGCCATCATGCGTTTTGGTTGCACGGCCAACTTCTTTCCAAAATTCTTCAAGAGGGTCGCCCAACTCGTCATTGTAGAACTTACAAACAGGATATATAAACTGTTCCAACAATTGTTTTAATTCGCTGGATATATGACTACCCGCGAGCGGATATCTGGTGAGGTTTTCAGAGTTCGCAACTCCGCCGCTGAAGGCTAAGTAATCGATATCATTCGCTGCGCTGTTCAGGGAGTGTGCCGAGCCAATGATATCCCACGCGGCGGCCCATGCTGCATCGCCGCTTATTGCGCCCAGCCTTGTTGCCCTGTCTGCGCGAACGTCTGTGGGGTCGTTGAGGCGGCCATTCGTTCCGTCACCGCTGTCGGCGACATGGGCCCAATATTTAAAATATGGCAAACCATTTGAAGAGTCTGTGATGTTGGTCCATCCAGCGGGGGAGCCGCCGTCATCGATATTCCCTATGAGGTGAGACTGGAGCGTGAGGGCAGCGTTGCGGCCACCGGCGTTGCCCATCTGATACTCGGTGGTGGAGATCTGCTCTTCGCGGGCTTGGCTTCTACTAGCATAGTCTCCTAAGCTAAACACGTCGGTCTGCCAAGAGGGATCTCTAAATATCGCCGCGCCGATATAATCTATATCTACGTTTATGCTTCCATCTTCGTTAAAATTAATTCCATATTTCGTAAAATTAAGTTCAAACTCCTGTGTCATAATTGCCAAACAGGTATTGAGATAAGAATTTCCATGGCCAAGCTCGCGCTCTAAATCGCTATTTGGTTTAATCGACCATCCTATTCTCAGCTTAATTTTTGATTTCAGGTGGCTGCCTGCACCGGATGAACTGGCGTCCTGAACATGTCCTTGGGTGTGGTTAAACAGAAAAGCTGGAGAGATTTGAACCGTTTCGCCCTCGTCGTCGATGACATCATCTAAGCTTACTACTCTCTGAACTTGTGTTAGTGCCTGCAAGCTTTTTGAGTGTAGTTTTAACTTACATTTAAAAACTCGTCCGCCTATGCCGGGATGCTGGCCGATGTCATCAAAGCTGAATTCTTTTATTCCATATTCTGCGCCATAAGCTTCTCTTTTATCTAAAATTTGCTGGAGCGTGTAAGAGTCGGTATAATTAGAAAAATAAATCTCATGCCTTGCACGTCGCGGGTCGCCGGAGTCTCTGGTATTCTCAAGCTCCCTGTAGATCCTAATCATAGGGACCAATTGGCTAAGCTGATATGGCTTAAGGCCCAAAAAGTCATATATACCGGAAAAGGAGACGAGCTTTTGGAGCATCTGTGACGGATGGGCTCCGCCGTCGACAATTTTAACCCTGCTATATCCTTTCCCCTTGCCGCCGCCGAGGTTATCCGGCAAGGTGGCAAGACTATTTGATAGCTTTTGTCTGTGAAACTTGGCCAAATCTTCTAAATAATAGTTTATCCAAGTCTGATATTGACTAAATCCGTCTCTTTCCTCTGGTGTTCTTAGCAATTTCATTTGTTCAAACCTATACCTTTAAAATGCGAATCACTTCGCCAAGGGGCGTTGGTATATACAACTTGTCGCCGATTGCACAGTGTGTCTCAGTTGGCCTTTTGTTGAACCATGCGATCACCCACCATAATTTTGGGTCTCCATAGTGTTTGCTTGCTATTTTAGAATATGAGTCGCCCACTTTCCATATGTGCTCAAGCTTGACCAATCTCTTAAGCTCTTCGGTGGTCGGGTAATGTAGTCGAGAAGGCATTATAGCAAGGCCACCGAGGCCCATGCGTCTATATCTTCCGCTTCGATCTCGTCTTGCCATTAATGCGTTCCTCCGCTGTTAAGAACCGCGTCCTCATCGGCCTGCTGTATCGCTTCCTCAACTTCGGTCTGGCTATCTTCAGAGGAATTACTTGTGCCGCCTTCGGGAAGGTCAGTGGAAGCACCGGAATGCGAGGCCACTCTCCAAGGGAATCCAGAGCGCTGGACGCCTGCACCTCCTTCATGCATGGTTTCCTCTTCGCCGCCCCTCCAGTCGCCTGTGGTGTGATCCCATCCAAGTTTGTGCGTATGAAGCACAGTAATTGTAGTGGACAGTCGAACGAGCTTTGGATAAAGCTGTCCAGACGCATCATCAACAAATCCTGCAGCTAAATCGGGCGTATATTGTAAACCACTCAGTGTGCCGACCAAATGTTCCATTGAGGCGCCGGGTGCCGAATTTGATACCAAATTGGCAAATTTTATCTTTAAAACAGGAGATGCCGTCATCTGGCCCTGCGAATAAGTGCTTGCTGATGACTCTTCATATGTTGGATATAGCATTTTTATAAGATCGGAACATCTTAGCATATTTGATTTTGCTTCGCCGACGTTTTCCGCTACACAGTCCCAAGCCAGTGAGATCTTTCTTTGTGTTCCCTGAAAAGTAGATATTGGATCCATACGACCGAAAACCTTTTCCTCGCTCCATGCGGACTCAAACGACTCGTTATAGTCGGTCAGAAAAGCCTTAAACCTAACAGAGCGACCAGCGGCGATGTGCGCAAACTCTATATACCAACCTTTACTATTCGCCAGACCAGCTGTCGTGGCGCCATATACAAAATTACTCATATTAATAATTACACTCTAAAACAATTTATCCGACCTTGGCGTTAACTAAAGCAGGGTTATTTTCCAGCCAGTCGTCATTAAATTCTGCTAAGACCTTCTCTCTTAACTTAAGAACATATGTGTTTCCACCTGATGATTTGCTGCCGCCAGCGGCAGCGGCGGACGAGGACTGAGAGACCGCGCCATTAGAAATTTGGTCCAGAAATTCTCCAAGCATGCTAGCGACCATCAAACTACGCTCGATATTCGCGTTGTTCACCACTGTGGTTCCTTTTGCTCTGGCAGGAGGGAGATACTCCATTGAACCATCGTTGGACTCGCCGACAAACAGTCCGCCTTGGCCGCCATAATTGTCCACACCTGATCTAGCCCCTGCGGTGGGGGGCATGGTCCAGCCAGCATAGGCTGCACTAATTCCGCCAATGGCAGCGGCGGTGGAGCCCAATATAACAGGGAGCCCAGTTCCCATCGTTGTAACTGCCCAAAAAATACCAAAAGCAATTGCCAAGGTCAATGCGAGTGTCGTCAATACCTTCATAGGGCCAGACATATCTCGCATAGCATTCGCTATGTCAATAAGGACAGGGACGATGATCAGCGCTCCCATTAGAGCGCCCATTGCGATACTCATCGCACCGACGCCAGCGGCTCCAATCTTGGCTTTATCCCCCGCAACCTTCGAGGCATTGCCCATGCCGCTGACGACTGGTGAGGCTGTCCCTGCATCGACTTTTACCTTGTTTATCTGGCCGTCAAGGCCTTTCAGATCGAGGTTGAGCTTGTTCACCTTCGCATCTGTAGTTGTTAACGAAGCGTCGAATGTTGAATCGAATGTGCGAGCTATCGCCACAGCGGCTCGCTCGATATTTCCGAGAGAGGCCGACACCCCGTCCAATGAGAGCTTCAAGTCGGCACCGCCAAGCGCCGCTTTGCCCAGACTCCCAAAGAGCATCCTCGAAAGTTTTCGAGCCAAGAGGCCCACAGCGAGGCCGATGCCCCCAAGGACAAGTGCGATTTGAAGAGAGTTAAATCGACCCCAATGGTCGGCGACCATCTCCACACCCGCTCGATAGTTCTCCAAGTTGTTTCTTTGAAATTGCATATCGGAATTTTCCATAGAAGCTTGGAGATCTTGTGACGCGGTGGTCGCACGATCCGCTTGAGCGGCCAAGCCGCCTGTCGCCTCCATATTTGCGACAGCGGACTGTGTATTTTGCTCCAAAGCTTGGGTTTCGCTGCGCGTGATGGCGTCCAATTGGGCAACATCCATTTGCAACATCTGCGCGATTCCTCGTCGTCGCTGAACCGACATCTCCAAATATCCCGACTCCTGCATTTGTTTCTTTATGATCTCGGTTCGCTCAGCATCAGAGGCCATGACCATTTCCATGGTGGAGAAATAATCCCCGCCCAGAGCAGCATTCAAACTTCCAACTGCTGTTGCTGCCGAGTCAAAAGTGTCGAACATTTGGGAAACTCCAACCAACTCTTCAATGGCCACGCCCGAAGCTTGAGCTTGAACAGAAAGTCTTCTAAAGTTGTCAAAACCATCTCGACCGAATTGCGCCATTCTCGGGCCAACTCGATTAAACATCTGAGTTGATTGTTCTGCTGAAAGGTTTAATGATTGACCCATGGCGACAACTTCATTTGTCATGCTTGTGACGGCTTCGGGGCCAGAGATTCCCATTACGTTAATCATGAGACCAAGAGCTTGTGATGTGGAGTCGATTGGGACGTTTAGTTCATTTAGCTGTGCGGCGAGTGTTGCCGCCTCGCTTCGGAAACCTGCCGTGCCTGTCCCGGCGGCGCTGGTGACCGTAGAAAAGGCGTTTAAGGTATTGTGAAGTTGTGAGAACGCTGCCTCAGTTGAATCCAACATAATCCCTTGTTCAAAAATTACGTTTTGAAGATCGAGAGCTTCATTGTAAAAATCATGCGAAGTCTGAGTTGCCGCATACATTCCCGCATCAAAATCGTCTAATTTTACGAGAGCGCCGATTGTTGACTCTTTTAGCCTGCCAAACATGCCTTCAAGAATATTTCCAACACTCAAAGCATCCCCGACGCCCGCAGTAAAGGACTGGGCCGCACCGGCAGCACCAAGTTCCTTATAGGCACTGACCATGCCGTCTAACTTGCCACTGGCTCCTGTTAAGACCGTAGACCACTGCTGTGCGAGGCCAACAATAGACTGTTGTGCGCTCAATATTTTCTCTTGCTGTATTACAAGATTTTGAGCCTCGGCGACTTTCTCTCTTGCCACATCTAAGTCTTTTTTAGAAGCTTCGCCACTCTTTAATGCTTCTTTGTATTGGGCCCTTGCGACATTATATTGTTCTTTTCTGGACTTTAAGACGGCAATCTGCTCGGCAGTAATCTTTTCAACATTGTTCAAATATTCCGAAGAAGCCTGAACTAATTTCATCTCTTCCTCGGTCTGTGCCTGAAGTTGCTCAGTGGTCATCGCGGCGTATTGCGCCGTCGTTTTAGCCGATTCGGTGATCCTGTCGAATGCGGCGGCCAATCCCTCCGCACCGCCTGTGTCGAGGCCTTCTAAGAGGGCATCTAAGTCTTTTTTACTGGGCATCTATAGGCACCTCTTTTTTCACTTAAACGGCCACTTTAGGCCAGTGTCTCTCTCAAACCTTTTGACCTTTGAGTCCAAGGTTGATCTGGTTCTATATGTTGCTGGATTATCCAGACCATATTTTCTGAAGGAAGAGATATAGTCTCTTTCTGCCGAAATGGTGTTTGCAAACGAATCAATCTCTTTCTTTGTGCCTACGACCTTCACTGGGACTTTTATTCCGTCCAACAGGCCGCTCAACATCATTTTGATGAGAGTTGCAAATGATCGAAGCCAGCTTTCGTTAATTCCGTTTTTGCGAGCTTCGGCGAAGTCAACGACCAGCGGGACCACAGTTTCTTCGTTTAAATTATTCATGCTTTAGATTCTCCCTATCTCTGTCTAATAATTAGCTGCATATAGCAAAATAAGCTGATCCGTTTGCCTGATCAGCTTATTTTATTGGGCGGCGGCCCTTTTTCATTGCCTGCTCTTGGGCTTCGCTCTTATCTTTGTGATGCTTCATTAGCCTTTTCACAAACCATTCTCGTAGCTTTACCGGCAGGGTATAAACCTCTGTAAACGTCCAGTTTCCCTCTAACTTTAAGAAGAACACCTGTTCATACAGGTTTTCCATGTAATCACTGCTTAGGCCAAAAAAAGTCCGTCGTAAACGGAACCTCCAGTGTGGTCTCATAACCGCAAGCATTACAGTCAAATTCATGGGTAGTATCGAGAGTTGGAGTCACCTTCTTGAAACAAACTTTTAAATAACGTGAGTCATACGCTGGCATATTATCAATGAACTTGCTAATCGTCGCACCGTTCGTTATATTGTTGACCGAAACAATAAACACTTTCATAGTCTCGGTGTTTAGATTTTCATCTAAGTTATATTTCTTTTTCTGTCTCTGTGACTTAATCAGAGCCTTCTCATCACGACCCGTTGTGAGCCTAACTTCGACAGTTGCTCCAGACTTGGGCAGGGCGATGAAGAACGTGCCCTTTCCGCTGGTAGATATATCAAAGTCTGTCCAAGAATCGCCAGCGTATGGCGTTACTGAATTTAAGTCGAAAGTGTGCGTGCAGTGTGTGTTGCATGCGGGACAAGTTACTCTTGTTTCATAATCGGCGCCATAGGCGCTTGCGCGGGCGGCCAAAAGAATGGCAGATCTATCTCCGAGCAGTAAAGTGTCTGGCTTGATACTCTTATCGACAATGATATTTTGCATCATCCTCTCAATCGCGAGGCCTTTTTTCAGTAAAGTTTCTGAGGAAAGTGTATCCTCATCCTTAGCCGTCATGAAACGAATTTCAAGCTCCCCAACATTATGCAGGGGATGGTCTGGTGGGTAGTATTTTCCTTGCGATGGTAGCTCAACGAATTCAGTTGGAGTAACAAAAGATAGCGAATCACCTGTGTCGCCTCTTGGAATCGAAGACTCTTCGGTCTCCGGGGTTGTCTCATCAGTGCCCTTGGGAGCACCAGTTCGACCGGCATTATTTCTTGCCATTTCTCACCTCTGTAGTAGTATTAAAATTTTATGTATAAGCGCTCAAATCAGGTCGCTGTTTTTGAGTGCGTAGCCCAATCATACCGCATTTCCACTTCGATGTTAATGATCTCATCAGATTCATAATCAAGGTCTCCAAAAGTAACACTCTTGAACCAACATCTTTGCAGTGTCCATTCTTCAATAACATCCTCTGCGGCGCCTGAGCCGCCAGAGCCGCCACCGATTTGTCTAATCTTGACACTTGTAAGTGCAGCAGTTGCTTCTTCTTTTGTAATCGTTGTTTTCGTAGCCTCTGCATAAGTAGATGGAAAATTGTAACCCATCGCGGTCAAAATAGCCATAAGCTTCTCTGTTGCATCGGGAGAAACTGGATCCACAAGAGTCATTGAGACGGTATTCCACTCGACTCGACCGGGATAATAAAATTTATGATTAATAAAGTTGTGTTCTGTCTCGGTCACGCTGAACGAGGGCTTGTTGATCTTCTTGACGATCCAAGTCGCATCCTCAAGACCGGGGATAGACAAAAGCCATCTATAAGCTCTTTTTGGCTCTAATGTGGGGTTCCCCCAAAAATTCTCAGACATTATTTACGTCTCCTTTAAGCTCGTCTAAAATAAGTAGTTTAGTCACTGGTTTAGTCATCAAAAGATGCTCCAGAATTTGTGATAACAAAATCAACCGCGATGAACTCAATGGCCTTCGCAGGCTTCAGGAAGATTTTCGCATACATGATATTTCTGTCGATTAGATCGTCTGTTGTTGTAGTGTTGTCAAGGATGACTCGATAATCCATAAGACCAAGGCGGGCTTTAACATCATCCAGCATAGTTCGGCACTGGCCCGCGAATCTATCCCACGTTGTCTGAACATTCTGGTCAAACAGCAAGGTGGCTGAAATTCTTGAGACCTCTTTCTTGACATGAATCAAGAGCCTACGAACATTAATTCTATCCAAAGCAGATGCGGTAGTCTGAAGGGTTTTCTGCCCAAAGATTACAATGCCTTCTGCTGGGAATTTGGCAATCGGATTGATACCAACCTCGTAAAGACTATCGCGGTTCTTAGAGGTTAAGCGTTCGCGAACTCCAAGTACGGGAATTCCCGCCGAACCTTCTGTTAGGCCGCCTCTGGTAAATCCAGCAGGAGCAAACCAAACAGCGCCGTTTGTGGCCCTCTCAGAACTTGCATAAGTCCCAAGAGCGACGACAGATGGCGGGCACCAAAGAACCTGACTTGTGTTTGTGTCTTGAATCTGTACCCATGGATAGTAGGCACAAGCGTAGCTGCTGTCCACATCTCTTGCCGTCATATTGGCGACAGTTGTCGCAACGGAACCTCTATTTGTTGCATCTGAACTATTATTCTCAGTGAATGGCACATAGCCTCCCTTGGGGTCGAGAATACAAAGGGCGTCTGCACGGTCTTCACAGGTTGTCACGGCATGTTGTGTAAGTGCCTCATTCGTGATGCCCGGAAGAGCCAACAAATTCATCTCAAGCAAGTCAGGATCCTCAACACTGTCAACCGCTCTTGCAACTGAGTTATATGTGTAGCTGTTTGTCTTGGTGCTCGCACCAGACCATTGAGAATTTCTGAAAGGCTCTGCTTCGGTGACATCAAGGCCATCGAAACCTCCCCACATTGGAACAGTGAACTGATTCCAGTCCGTGTCCAGAATGTAAGAATATCCGCCAGATACAGCCGTCAAGGATGTTCCAGCAACGCGGGAACCAGAGGCCCAGTTCGCGTTAGAACTTCCAGAGAGGTTAACATCGTCAAGAGAGAAGATGAATGACCACTCATACGACTCGGCCAAGGAAGCTGCAGTATCGCCGCCGAAAGAGTTAACGCCATATGGCAATCCTCTTGTCAAATCGGCGTATTCAACCTCATATCGGTTGACTGTGGTGCCTGCCTTTGTTGTGTCAATTCCAAAATAATGTTTGGCTGACGAAGCAGACACCCTCATGTTCATGGAGGGGTAAACGTAAGATGCGGTCAAAGCGAGCGCAGCATTAGACTGGTGACCCACAACAATGTTGCTGAGCGCTCCTGCCCAAGCTCCAATTTCCTTGCCGACAACGCGGTGAGACGCACCGGGGCGAGGAGTTGAGCCAGAAGTCTGAATCCACTCATGGGCATTTGCCGTTGCAGCGCCAATCATAGAGACTCCGTTGTTCAAGTGAACATCGGTTGAGCCACTAAACAATTTAAACGACTTAACGCGGGGAGGGCCATATGCACCGAATGGTAGACAGAGAGGGTCAGAAATAGCATTCTTGACGTTCTCGTTCATAATGACACGAATATATCTGGACTGATTGGCGTAAAGGCCATGTTCAATATAGCGATTTTCGCCGTTGTCCCAAACCTGATATCTGTCGCCAATCTTGCGGGCGATATAATCAATGGAGTTGGGATCTAAATTACAGTTTGGGTAAGACTCAAGGACTCTCTTGGAGCCGTCATGGTCTCTTGCGGAACGAATCTCAACGGTAAAGGTTCCATAAGGATATCCCTTAACACCAGACTTTTTAATATCTCGGATGGAGATCTTAACATTTGAGTTAATCCACTCTCCGTGACCAGTGCTGACGAATTTGAAAAGTTTCTGAAGAGCTTCTGGTGCGTAAAGAGAAGTGGCAGTGCTAAAGTCCTGCGAGATGAACCAGCCAGACTCAGCATCGACGAATCCTTGTCTCTGATCTGCCATATTATAACTTCCGCTCTCAAGAGCGGCAATAAAGCCA
>Ga0098040_1000942_pt1 | contig 13111 bp, 19 predicted proteins | sample 7_EtaG_FD_75065 | JGI IMG/M metagenome (GOLD analysis project Ga0098040, IMG submission 75065) | Marine viral communities from the Subarctic Pacific Ocean - 7_ETSP_OMZ_AT15161 metaG | ecosystem: Environmental > Aquatic > Marine > Oceanic | place: Pacific Ocean | collected 2015-01-08
ACGCCCCGGCTGGATGTACTTGCGTGCTGACTTGCACTCTTTGGTACCCTTGTCGGCCAGCTTGGACAGCGCTATCACTGCGTCAACTGGTAGGTTCTCAAGCGTATTGTCGTCTTGGCTCATGGCCTTGCTCCCTTGTTGGTTTGGTAGATGGATGATGAATCACCCAGTATAAAATATAGACACGGTGGTATAGATGTCAACCCCCTATATCAGCTTGTTCATTCTTTGGAAGAATGAATCAGGAGTTTCCTTCGTACGAATCGTTCGCACAATGTCAGTACCCTTAGGTCCAAAACCGCCAAGCATAACGATTGTAGTTAGTCCCCCGAAGCTACCCCCTTCAATCTCTGCGTATACAGATTGAATGAGACTAACATTTAGCCACTCAGTTCGGCTCTGTCGGTAGCGTTCGTAGCTACTTATGTGTATGAATCTCGTCATCACTCACCTCCTATGATCGTGACACCGGCTACCTCATGGCCGATGACTTCGGTTATCTCACCATCGTCTGTCTCGGCGCCTACCGTTTTATCGGCATAGTTTACAATCGTAATGTTAGCAGCCATGTGCTTTGCCTCATCATGGTTATCGGCCTCAATGGTTGCGTATATCTCAACTGTTGTCGTGCAGTGTACGTTGTATTTGGGCATCACTCACCTCCTTGCGCTTCACCGCGCTCTCGGTTGACTTGCCTTTCGGCCTCTTCCCGCATGATCCTGCTGATCCTCTCATCAAAATGCTCCCACGACTTCGTGCCCACGTTCGTGCAGATTCCGATGTGATTCTCAATGTCCGCGAGTGTGAGCCACTGGTCCCTTGAACCACGTCGGATTGCTCGGCTGAACATGAGGTAGCGGGTGTAAAACTCATCTACATTGTCCGGCGTGATGCCTGACATCTCCACGGCCTCACATGCGTAGATGACTCGCTCAGTCGTCAGCTTGACCACGTACCCGTCATCTGAATCCTCGTACTTCCCTGCGGGCCGGAAGCACTTGTCCTTGTAGTCCTCGATCTGCGTTAGATCCCATCGCATCATTCACCTCCCTGTTTACGTTTACTGTGCATAAAGCTACGAACTTTGAACTCTCGAAAAGTGCATGTGTACCACTTCCACATTCCGTCACCGTGGCATTTTGTCCATGCGTGCTGCGGTATACCGTTGCGCTCGCCTTGCAATCTGCACATGTCCCACGAAGCGCTACGTGACATTCTACTTTTGGGTACCTCAAACTTAGCACTCAGTATGCGAACCTTACCGGCTGACGTTTGGCGTTGGCTTACCGTTTGAACCAACTGCATCACTCACCTCCCTTGTGTGCTGAACGTTTCTGATTAAGATTGGAGATTGCCCCTTCGATTGTCGGTCGGTCTTTGGACCGATAATATATGGGATGAGATACGGTAGCAAAATACATAGGGCGCTTGCCGGGTTTCCGGTACAACACTATGTCCTCTGGACCAGGACCAAGGCGGCAGGAATAGTAGCCTACCAGTCGACTGCCGGGGTAGACACAATCTTCGGGTTTAACCTCAGTCCATTCGTAGGTATCAGTCGGCATCACTCACCTCCAAGCATGGCTTTGTCTTTCCAGAATGTGAACGACTCCCGCAATGCAGCAACAAAGTCAGCATCACTCAAGCCAGTAGCCGTACCGCCGTCACTGCCGAAGTGGTTGTGCATAAGGGTATCAGGTGCAATCGGGGTAGCTTCTTCGGTCGGGCTGGCGTTCAGACTAATCATCTCCCAGTTACCCTCCACCGGCTCAAGTTCGTTGTCACCGGTTTCAGCAAGCAGGGTAGATGGGAATAGAATCGCGCACGCTGACTTAGCTGGCATCTTGCACGCGCCTGCTGCCTCGCTTGCTCGCGCCTCGACTACCATACGCGGTGCCTCACCATCGCGACGACTCGCGAACGAGGCGACCAACTCGTCGCCACCATTAAGCGTGACGGTACTTGTACGGCAGTGTGACGGGTTGACTGGTACCTCAAGCGCGAGGGGTTGAAAACTACTCGGCTTTGCGTTGTCAATGTTAGCAAGCGCTTCGGCTGCTAACTCGTCAAGCGTTAGCTTCGTGTGGCTGAACCGAGAGTCGGCTGTTTGACGTTTGATAAACGTATGAACGTGAACTACTGACATGATAGGCTCCCTTGTTTTGTGAATGGTAGATGGTGGTCGCTTTGTTAATGCGGGCGACCAGTCCGCTCCCCACGTACCTGTCAGTCCAACCGAACTGGCATGATGACAAACTGTACTGACGTTACGCCGTAACTAAGATCACTTGCTCCAGTCGGCTCCCATACAGTAGGGTCGCACTCGTCACCGGTAAACCGCACCGACCAGTTACAATCACGGCCCAACTTGAGCGCCGTGTTGATACCCTGGAGCATGTGAAGGTAACCGGAGTTAAGCCCTACTCGCTTCAATGAACCTTCTGCATCCAACCGGAGCACACTAACGTCAGGAAACTTATGGCGAGCACTCGCGGCATCCTCACCGCTGACAGCCACGTGACCCTTGGATGCAATCACGATGCTTACGTCGCTATCGTTACCAACGTACTTGTCAGGGTTAGGCTCTGCGCTGAACACCACCGGCTCCGTGGGTGCGGCTACGTTAGTTTCGATGGTCAGCATTACGTTGCCATTGGTAGCGATATAACGGGCACGACCCAGCTTACTGTGCTTGTCTTTGCGTTCGTCGTCGATAGCCTCACAGTAAATCTGTGTGAGCGAAGGCTGACTGCCCGCATGCTTGCCCATGATGATAGGCTTCATGGCCTTAGCAATCTCAAGCGGTAGGTGGCCCATGTACTTTTGCGCAGGCTTCACCGGCTCAATACTCACCGGCTCAATCACAGTAGCCTCATCGGACGTGTCTTCGTATTCGTTATCGTAGGTCATGGTTCCCTCGTTGGTTGTTGGTAGGTGAAGGCTCCCGCCCTCAATAAGAATCTTGACACCGTGGTATAAAAGTCAAGGGGGTTTCTCAAAAAATGTTGGGGATAACGCTCCCCTAAAGCGGTTGGGTTCAGAGTCTCACCGGCTCATTGTACTCACTGTCTCTACCGTACCGGAGTACCCCGGCTGCATACTGTAGCTTGGGCATCACTTCCTTTTGCTTTGCTTCCGGTAGGCTACAGAACCGCAAGAACGATTCCATGGTTGCGCCGGCTAACGGTAGGGCGAGCCATACTTTGGTGGTTACCTGTGACGGTTTACTGTAGGACAGGAAGGTATCAAGGGCTTCGACGGGGTTCATGCTTGCTCCAGGGTTTCGACGTAGTAACGCTGACCGGGTTTCTCATTAACGATGTAGGCCCGCTCGTCCGGCTTGGTCGGGGGCTTACCGATATGGATTAACCCCGTATCTATTTTGTACCGGACAGCGTTAGCTGTGTTGTCTCTTGTTACGCCGTCATCACCCGTGCTGGTGTAACCGTACGGCCTGTAGTATGAGACTGCTGCGCTAAGCGTAGGAAAGTATGCGGTTCCTCGAATCATGCTTGCTCCCTTGCTTTCGTAGCGTCAGCTATCTCTTGTTGGATGCGTGCGTTCAATGCTTCACGATGGCTTACTGGCAGCTTGTTATAGATGCGCCTTGCATCCTCGGGGACCACGTTGTGTGCAATAGCAACAAGCTGTGCAAGGTAGGCAACGTGATTCATGCGCGGGTGATTGTCAATCACCTGCCAGAATAGATGATACGAAGCAAAGCCGAAGTCAGCACGCATAACTGATTCACAGTCACGGATATAAGCGTCGATGAACTGCATACGCGCCATTAAGTCTGCCATATTCTCAAGGCGTTCAAGGCGTTCATGGCGTGTTTGGCGTGCACGCATACGCTTAACTTTGTTATGGTGACGGTTTAACTCTTGGTCGATGTAGTCTTGCTGTGGCATGGTTACTCCGAGTATTGATACGCAAGGCGGTGATGGTGTTGGATGAGACGGGTGAGACGTTTTGCTTTTAAGGGTGCGTGCTTTACGCGGTAAGCTGCGGGCATGTTAGCTAAGCCTGCGTCAGTCATGGTTCGTTTGTACCGGCTATACCAAAACCACTTTTGACTTGTGTGCCATTCGTATTTTTGTTTGTCTGTCACGGTTACGCCTCCGGATAGTGGGTGTTACGGCATGAGAGATACAGTGGCTCGCCACCGGGCAAGATGTAAAGCGTGCCCGAGTTACTAAAGCACACACAGTAAACGCGGTACAGTCGGCCATTGTGCTCGACCTTGTAGGCTGTGGTCAGCTTGCTACCGTAACCAGTAGTGGTCTGCATGCGTCCTTGCTCGTGCCACCATAGCGGTGAGTAGATTAGCTGACTCTCGGTTTCTTTGTAGGCTATCGTGCCCATGGGTCTTCCTTGGTTGGTGGGTAGTGGGTAGGCCGGTTTTCAACCTGCCCTCCCCAAGAATGTATGCACCTATTCAACTATGACAAGGTGGTATACCTAAGAAAGTTGGTTGAATCGCTGTAAGTGTGCGGAATCATTGACGAACTTTCTTTGAACTTTCTTGCGGTGCTGTACGTTTTCGTGCTGTTCTGTGCCGTGTTGTGCGGTACGTCTTCGGATACATGGCATGTATAAGTCTTGTCTTGTCAAGGGTTAGGGGTGTTACACCCTGGGTGTACCAGCGCAAGTGCTTGTTATCGCTGGGCTTTTGGGTCATTTGCTGACACCCTGTTACACCCTGTTACACCCTGGGTGTCCCACCATATCCCAGGTTTAACCTGCTATACCTCTGGGTGTTACACCTTGAGGGGTGCAGGGTATACACAGAACCTGTGCACAGCTTCGTTTCTTGTCTGTTTACAGCTACGCTGTGCGCACACTCCAGAGTTCCATGTCCAAATGAAAATAGGTGTAACAGGTGTAACACTTCTTTATAAGTAAGGTTAAACCTATATAGTTATGTTACACCTTGGGTGTATCAAGGGTGTACCAAAGGTGTAACGGTTTGAACTTATACATGGCATGTATAATAATCGAACGAGCGTTATGAAAAGATACATGGCATGTATCCGTAAACCTGTGACAATATGGCAATCCGTCAATCCACTGTGCCATTTTGTCAATCCTCCCAAGGTTAAACCGTTACTGAACAGGCGTTCACCGTTCTGTTCTGCTCGGTTGTGTTCTGTGAGTTAGCCGTAACTCTGCCGAACCAAGCTGTTCACCGCCGCACCGCCGCTCCCCGCCGGCAAGCCGCTCTGCCTGCCGGCCTGCCGGCCGGAATACCCGCCGGACACACACTCACACACACGTACCCGCGCGAGGCACCGTCAAGTCCAGGGTTAAGGTGATACATGAGGGTTGGTGTGTCAAGGTTAGGGTTCATGCGTTACCTTTGAGGGATTACATGAGGGGTAGTCTTGACGCAGTGGCAATAGCTGTGCTCAAGTAAAGCCTTAGAGGTAGCTTCGAGGGTTAGTCTTGACATGCACACAGAATAACTTTCTCAAGATAAACCCTTGCCACCTTGGTATGGGGTGACTACTTAAGGGTCAGTCGTGAATGAATCGCGGCACCTACCAACCAAGGGAGGCCACCATGGCCGACAGAAAGACAGCACCGAGGCGCGGCTTGCGCGTTAAGTTCATCACCCCGTGTATCACCTGCGCTAAGTATGTACCCGAGCAGGACCAGCACCAGCACGCCGTGAGCGGCGCAATGGTTTGCACTACTTGCGCTATTCGTGGCGCTGCTCCTGTTGTCGCAATGCATGCGGCTTCGCTTGCCACTGTACGCGAAGCGCTCGAAGGCGGTGACCAATGAACCCGACCTACGACGAAGTGAAACGCGCCGACCATATCGGCAACATCTACAGCTTGGTAGGGTGTGAAGTTCCGCACTTTACCGCCCGCGTGCGGTATGCCCGTCAGATTAGCGAGAATAACGAGTCGGGATATTATGCCGACTTGCTTTGTGCTGTCTATGGGTCTGACTATGCGGGGGATAGCTACCTTTGTTTGTCTTATCTGCGCGAGTGGGTAGGTAAGCTTGTAACCGCTCTCAGCCGTGAGCAGGTGCGCAAGAGAATGAGCGATTACCCCGACCATGGGCCGCTTGGACCCGTGCATCGTTTGTTCTTCATGCTGACAGAGTACCAGGAACACCAACGAAACGAGTGCCGTGGTGGTGCGGAAGCTATGCGTGAGTCGCGTTGGTTCTTGTGCGCTTCTGCAGGTTGCGAAGTTCACGACCTGGACGAAGACGAACTGTGCAACCAACGATACCCCTACGGGGAGTTTGTGCTCGATGGTGAGCCGTTGCAGAGCGGCCCACACTTTGCGGGAAGTTCTGCCTACGATGATGCGGAGCGCGTAGCGTGTGCCCTTTGCGATGGTCGGGTGACTGCCCACGAATCGGCCGACGATAAGCACGCCGCAGAAGACGCGCGCCAGGAGACTTGGGAGCAATACTGCGAACGCACAAACCCCAGCAGCTAACCGTTCGACGGCTACCCGGTTTCGGTCGGGTGGCTTTGGTGCTGTTAGCAGCAAGGGCAACCCCGCCCACCAATCAACCAAACGAGGGAAACATGGAAGACAAAAACGAAACACGCCGCGCAAGGTGGACCCGAGAAGACGGCACTTGGACCGAAGGCCCAGCCAATGACATGATGCGAGCCTATCATGCGTCTGGATTCGCTGGACACCTGCAAGCTATCGAGCCTGGTGCATCTATACTGGACGCGTTGACGCTTGACCTGGACGAAGACACAGACGACGAAGCCACCGAAGAAGTGCAGACGCGCGAAGTGGTGACGGTTACGCCATCGGCCACGGTTGGTCAGCGTAGCCCGGTGATAGTCGACACCCGCACCCGAGCAGAGCAGACCGCAGACGCAGACGCCGACACTGCGCGATGGGAGAAGATGGGCCTAACTGGCCCACGGTTATGGCAGGTTGCAGGTACGCAGATGGGCTCGGGAGCCGTGGCGAAGTGGAACCGTGAACGCCGCGACCTTGCTAACCTTCCACGGTTGACCGATGCAGCCGCCGAGATACGCGCCGAGGTCAAGGCGGAACGCCGCGCAGACCTGACCATTGACGAGCCGCAACGGCTACGCCTTGAGAACGATGGCGGGGCCTTGGTTCTGCATCATCCCGACTGGAAGACCGAAGACGCGTTACGCCTGGAGCCCGTTGGTATGCGTGCGTTCTTGGCCAACTACGGACGGAGCACGGCCAAGGGGACGAGCCCTATCCTACCTCCGATGGGCTTTCTGCAATCGTGTACCCCTGACGAGGTCGCGAAGCTTTGGAACAGTCGAGCCCCGCGCATCATGGCGGGGCCGTCTCGCGTACTCCGCACCCGCATAGCCCCCGACGGTTACAGGCGCTCCGTGTTTGCTGTAGTCTCAGAGCAGTACGCAGCCGTCGACGTTGACCAGACTGTTCAGATGTTGGCCGACACCATCGGCCCCGATGCCACGGCCGAACTTGCGTACAATGCAACGGATACCGTGCTTCACTACGAGGTCGCCAGCATGCGGGACCAGCCGCCCACCGTGGGCGAGTTCTGGAAAGTCGGGTTTAAGGGCAGCACGGGCGACGCCGCCAACAAGTCCTCAAAGGGTGGCGGTTTCGCTGTACGTGTCGAGTGCATGAACGGTATTCTGATGTCGGCGGACCTTGACCCGTTCCACCAGCGGCACCGAGGGAAGAGTAGCCGAGAAGTAGCCGAGAAGATACGCGAAGCCATCCGCGAATCATGGGAAAATCTCCAGCCGATGTGGGCCGGGTTCTCTAACCGTTGGGAAGTCATGGCGGATACCGCTGCCGTCGACCTCTTCGGAGGTGTCGACGTAGCCGACGCCATCGCGGCGATGGTCGCCAAGACCACCGAAGGCAAGGCGCTGGTCAAGGCGTCAGAGGTCGAACGTGACGCCCTGGTGCAGATGCTCTTGCACACCCATAGCGCCGAGCCTGGCGAAACCGTGGCGGACGTGGTGAACGCTGTCACCAGGCTACACGAATCGCGGTTACCCGTGGCACGTGTCGCCGCAGTGGAAGCCGTAGCTGGTCGCATGGTGGACGCATGGGCTGGAGGTGTCGCATGATGCCGACCCCAACCGACGCCCTCTTCGGTTTCCACGTCCTGGCGTTCTGCGTTGGAGCGGTCATCATGGGCCATGTCTGCTGTGACGTGGTGCCCTGGCTCCGCCACCGCATGCGGTAGACAGTCCAGCCCCATCACGAGCCCGTCACGGTCACCCCGTGGCGGGTTTTTTTGTGCCAGCTTGCGCCGAGTATCGCCCCACAACCTGTCGAGAATAGTGGCCCCACGGGGCACGCTCGCAGACTGGTCAACCCCGTTAGGGCCGAGAATCCAAATGGGCTGGGCCTGGCCTGCGTGTCCAAGAACGTTGTTCAGGGTTTCTCTATTCCAGAGCCAGGCGCGCAGCCGCACCCCCGCCCGTGTCGCGTATGTATAGGGTGCGACCGTTGGGCCGCTCCTCCTGGCGCCCAAGTCTGAAACTTCAAACCAGTTTGCAACTAACTTCAAACCAGTTTGCAACTAATCCCAGACCGAACGAACTACCGCCCCGAACGAATCGAACCCCCGAACGAATCGAACCCCCGCCGCGGAGGGTAGCTGTCCGCCAGCAATCGAACCGCCGCACGTAGCCGTCGCAGGGTCAAGGGTAGCCGTGGCAGAGTCCGCCACCGCCGCAGCTTTGACCCACCCCCCCTACACCCGCCATGCCGCCAAGAGGGTCCCTTGCCGGGGGGACCTTTCCTTTTCCAAAAATATATTCAAAACACCTTGCCACGTTGGTATGGTATGGTTACCAACAACACAGGAGGACAAAATGCCACCAACAAAAAAGACAACAAAGAAGACAACCACCAAAACACCCACAAAACCAAGACGATCACGCATCGGGATTACCCTGGAACCAAGGGAACTATCGCGGATTGATGCTCTGATTGACACTGTGAGTCACAGCGAAGCTGCAAGAGAGTTTGGTGTGGAGGTAGATCGGAGCCTGGTACTGCGGATTGCAGTGATCCGGGGTCTACAGGTCATGGAAGCTGGGGCCGCAAGCCCCCGGTCGGTCATCACAGACCAAGTGGTCGCCCGACCAGAACCCAAAAAGCCCAAGAAAGAGGCTGCGTCGGAGCCCAAAGACGACGAACCAGAGCCTGAAAAGGATGAGAGCGGGAATGTGAAGCCCCCGGAGGGGTGGCACGAGTGGCGATCGGGCGAACGTATCCCCGAATCGCATGAACAGGTCCACGAATACTACACGAAGAACGGGTGGAAGCGGTTTTGGGGTAAGGCAGGGGATGAAACCATCGTGTTTTACTGGACGGGTGACCCAAGATTGACCGGATTAGACCTGTTTGATGGTAAGGGGCCGGACAAGTCCCCCGTTTTACTGCAAAAAGTCGGCCCGTATGGGACCGGGCACCTTATTCCTCACTCGTGGAGTTCAAGGTAGACGCCAAATCAAGGGTCATTTGCGGTTTGTAGGCCGGATCTATGCCGATTGACTCTTGCAACAGGCCGCAACTGCGAATCATGAAGGCGTAATAGTCGAACCACGGCACATTTGCCGGTTTTACGCTGTTTAGGGTAGGGCAGTCTATCTCTGTGCGGGTTTCGTACACGGAACAGAGGTAGATTGGGCGCCCATCGGGGGATTCTGCGTCTATTAGGTAGTCACAGCGCCCTGTTTCGTCGTGTGGTAGCGTAGTTTCGATGGTATGCAGGACTTTGCAGCACGCACCGCACTGCGTGCAGGGGTATATAGGGTCTACCACGTTTGTATTTTCTCGCTCGCGCACAAGTCCCTCCCGGCCGCACCCCTTGACGGGGTATTCCACGGTGTTATAGTTGTCTTTGGAGTAATCATGCCACTTTACGTGTATAAATGCGAAGATTGCGGAAATCAAGTGGAGATCCTGCAATCATTTAGCGATCCTAACCCGCATTGCGGGGCATGTGCTTTGGATCGCGGAACATCGGCCGAAATGAAGAAACAAGTGGCGCTAACTAGCTTTGCCTTGAAGGGTAAGGGCTGGGCCAAGGATAACTACGGACTGAAGAATGGGTAGGGTGATTAAGTTGTGTAGGCGGTGCTGTATCGAGTGCGGCTACATCTGGTTCGGTGAACTCAACTGCCCTGAGTGTGAAGGTGCAGGAGAACCGATTGATGCGGTTAACCATGTTAGACTTGAGTAGTAGATGCGGAGGCGTCAGTGATTGATCCACAGACTATTGAACCAAATGTACTTATTCATGAAATGAAGAAGTCTGAGCGCAAGAAAGACGAGATAGCCAAGGAAAAGGATGACCCCGAGAAAGTCGCGCAAGAAAAGAGCCGCGTAAAGTCGGACCTTGAGCGCAACTATCGGGGATTCAACATGCCTGCGGACATGGATGAAGACCAAGAGAAAGACTACAAAGCTGCCATCGACAAGAGAAAAGAAGAACTCGCAGGTGTCGAAGATGAGCGAGCAATAGAGCGTGGTAAGGAAGCCCTTGAGGGTGTAGCCAAATCCGCTACAGAGTTGCCGGGGGATATAGGTGAGGTGGTCGCTTCTGTACCACCCGTAGCCTCACATCTTATTGGTAGTGCTCTGGTTGCCAAGAGAAAAGCTTATGAAGACCCTACGGAAGCAATCAGAAAAGCGCGTGAGTTTGGTTCAAAGGTATTTGAGGGTGACCCCGAGGCTCAAGAGCAGGCACTAATCGGCACATCGATGTCTATGGTGGAGCCTGCCGCTACAGCGGCTGACGTTGAGTTGGCCCGTCGAGATATTCGTAAGGCGCTTGAGACCCGTAAAGCAGGTGACATTGCGACTGCGGGTGTTTCTACGGTGTTTGCGGGTATCCCTGTACTGGGCGTGGCTCACTTCAAGATAATGAAAAAGTCTGTCGATGACATAGACGAGGTCTTACCTGAGATAGCAAAAGTTAGTGACGCGAACCGGGCCGAAGTCGCCAAATATGAGGACTTTCGCGGTAAGTTTATGGCGCACGCGGCGGACATCAGTGATCGCAAGTTCAGCGATAAAGAACTTGAGGTACTCATTGATCCCTTTCGATCAGACGCCGTGAGAGAGTTGTCTAAGACAAACCCAAATATCTACGGCGACTTGTTAGACGAACTTAGACGTGCTGGTGTGGAGGATGACAGAGTAGCTGATTACTTAGATCGTGCGTCTGCGATGCACCAAATGACAAAAGGTGGTGACGCTGCGGGTGACATTGCCGGATCGCTCAATGAGTTGCGCCGCGAACTTAAACAATACAATCCAGAGAATCTCACCGAAAGCCGTAAGGCTCTTGACGAAGCAACGAAAGCGGCCAATGACGTCAAGTCAGAGTTGAGTGCTGCGGAAGCCGCTCTAAAACGACTTCAACAGACAGCGCCAAAGTACGTGCCTCGTTCAGATCCTGGACACGATGAGTACGTAGCTGCTGTTAGAGAATGGAGTCGGACCAACCGCGTCAAAGAGAGAGCGATAAAGAAAGACATTGAGCGCATAACAGGTGATTCTTACTTTGAGTACGTGCGTCCTGGTGGCTCATCAGTAAAGCTTGATATTCTTGAACGTAACTTGGATAACGCTCGCAAGAGGGTTGAAACCCTTGAGAAAGGGCCTTTGGAAAACGACGACGTTCGATACTTGATAGATGGGCTGAAAGACAAGGTACGTGGTATCAACTCACCTGGTTTGGACAAAGAAACGCGAAACAAGATTCGGCGCATTATTGACGATATTGAGGCTAAACCTGGCGGCACCCCAGGCGGTGGCACCCCCGGTGGTGGTGCTGGCGGCGGACCTATGGTTCGGGCTGGTCGGCGGGTACCGGCAGGAGCGAACCCTGACCGCTTTCCAGATGGCACCATCTTTGAGGTGCCTGGAACTGGGCGGGGTTACCTGCGAAACGCTGACGCGCCGGCACGACAACGCTACACTATGGTGCGTCGAGTCGGAGATGACTGGGTACCCACCACAGGAAACCCGATAAGTGCGCTCCAGTTGCGCAAGTTTATCAAAGAGGCTGACACGGATACACCCAACCAAGTATTCGTCTTTGGTCGTACCATCGAACCAGAAATCAAGGCGGGCAAAGCTGCCGACGTAGCCAAGGGCGCTCGTGCTGCGAAGCTTGAGAATCTCACTGATCTAAAGGGCAATACTCCCAAGCTGAACGAAGACGGCACCATAACTTTGTACCACCGGACAACTCCCGAGGCTGCTGCTGAGATTCGTCGAACAGGTAAGTTTATTTCAAAGGAGAATACTGACGAGGTTTTCCTGTCGAGTAAGCGCACCGGTCAAGCCGAGGGCTATGGTTCTGAGGTGGTCGAGGTGCGAGTGGACCCTGATAAGGTTCGCTTGGACGATGCGTTTGATGATGAGATTCACGTAGCGGTGAAGACTGCCGACGTAGCCAAGCCCCCCGCTTCCGCCACGATGAAGCTACCTGAGACACGGCAAGAGATCGATGCAGCGTTTAGAGAGTTAGGCGACCTACAAAATGACCGGCCTGAAACTGCTATGTATGACATGCAGCGATCCAAAGCCTCTACGCTATGGAGTCAAACTGCGGAGCATGTTGGTGACATCATACGTCGAATGACACCATCTGGTCCCGGTGAAATGTATAGGCCCCCTGAAATGGATATTATCCCAAAAACACGTCGGGGCATCGCGGACTTGTCTGGTGATATTGAGGGTGGTATTCGCGGTCAGGCTGGCACCGAAGCGAAACTAAATGAACTACGTGCTTTGGGTCAAAAGTACGCCGATGAGCATAGGAAGTTGCCGGTCTACAACGAACTTCAGATGTTGGCTAATGATGCGGCTATTGCTCTTGGTGAAGGTAGGTTTGCTGACTCCAAGGCCGCACTAGTTAAACTGGATCAGATCTACAGAGAAAATCCCCGTAAGTTTTCTGATCGGCTTGAGGTTGTAGAACCCGAGTTTGCCCGCCCGGGCTCGACCGCAGCCAAGCCCCCCGCCGCCACAGATATCGCTACTGCTGGGGCTTACACTCCAGCGGAGATTGAAGAAGCCAAGGCTCTATGGGTAGAGAAGGGCATAGAGTCGCCGCACTTCAAGCGGTGGAGTGG